>PPYF01525682.1_pt1 | contig 17284 bp, 13 predicted proteins | sample 1559871 | NCBI WGS metagenome assembly PPYF01 (sample SAMN08240021, study PRJNA423297) | Human gut metagenome, whole genome shotgun sequencing project.
ATTCACCAATGCCGTAGTATATTGCATTTTCTCTTGTTTTAAGTATTCTTTCTATATCCATAATAACGATAATGATTTGGTTGTTGCTAATGTATTCAATAACCACACCTCATGATATATTTCCTAATCTCTATTAAATCATGACCTAATCATCATCAAAATATTCCAGTGGATTAGGTGTTTCAATGTAGGCGAGAGAGGAAAAGCAGCCATAAAATGCAGGAAGCCGGAAAGCGGATACCTGTATATAGGCATTTCCGTTTCCGGCTATCTTAATTCCACTATATCCAGAAAGCAGCAAGGCAATAGCTTGATTATTGGTATAATCTATCTGTATATAGTTCTGACCGTCTATACTTTGCTTTGTCAGTATGATACTTCCTCGTTGTGTGTCTGCTTCCATATAGGACTGGTTTATAACGTTACAACTATCACTAATTAAATGATAGTGCCAAAGTTAGAAAATTATTCCGAAGAAAGTAAACAAGTATTTCTTTTTTTCATCATATCTATCTACCATTCCCCAATCGTTCCTTCTACTTTATCCAACGCATTTGGCACTAACTCGTAAGTCAGTACGAATTGGTCGGGAATTCCGGGGCAGGTAATTCCGAAATTGGCGGCAGACTGGTATCCGAACCGGTTATAATAATTGGGGTCACCTGTGAGGAATACAGCTTCATAACCCATTTCCGTGGCTAGCCTTAACCCCTCTTTCATAAGGGCGGAGCCGACTCCGAAATCTCTGTATTCCAGTAATACGGAGAGAGGAGCTACTAACAACGCTGTATATTGTTCGCCATTACTCTGCAAAACCGGAGTTCTAGTAAGCATGATATGTCCGATAAGTTTTCCGTCGGTTTCGGCAACCAATGAAAGCTCCGGGATGAAATTCTTTCCCTCACGCAGTTTTGCAGCGAAGTCCTGTTCGTCTCCGTCTTTCACTTTAGCCGTTTCGAAGGCAGTTTTGATTAACTGGTAAACTTCGTCAAGGTCTTCCTTTGTCTCTTGTCTGATTTTAAAATTCTTCATGGAATTAAAATTGTTTCGACAAAGATATACTTTTCGGGGAACTAACTGAAAATATAGACGATAATTCCGGTAATTACCACATAAGCTAATGCGTACGGAATAGCAGCTTTCAGGATTTCACCCTCTTTGCCCTGCTGGTTTCCGGCAGAAGTGGCAATGGCGATGCTTTGCGGGGAGATAATTTTACCGCCCGTAGCGCCTACCGTATTTGCAGCAGAAAGCCAATCGGGGCTGACATGAATTTGTCCCGCTACACTTGCTTGCAGTTTACCGAAAAGGATATTGGATGAGGTGTCGCTTCCGGTTATAAACGTACCAAGGCAACCGATGACAGGTGCGAACAGCGGATATAAACTTCCCGTAGCGGTGGCGAGTGCCGTGGCAATAACGGCAATCATTCCCGAAGCGTCCATAATGGTGGATAATCCGACCAGGCAGATAACCGTGACGAAAGTCTTTTTCAACTGTTTTACTGTATTCCAAAGTACGATGAACAAGTCTTTTACTTTTGCCCCCTGTATCAACCCGCCGATGAAAGTACCCACGAAAAGCAATACTCCCGCATGAGTCAGCCATGAAATCGTATAATTTACGGTGGAAGCATTGATAGGCAGGCTGATTCTCGTTATCCAGTTATTCTCCAATGTGTGGCGCAATCCCGGAAATAGCGGGCTTGTGAGAATAATAAGGAAGAGAATAAGCAGGTAAATGCTCCAAGCATTCAGAATATCTTTTGTCTTTAACGAACTTTTCCGTGCCTTTTCTTCTTTGGATGCAGTCAGTTTGCCATAAAGAACGATGACGATGATAGACAGGATACTTCCGATGATAGCCGGAGATTCCGCTCCCATATATCTGGCTGCAAGGTATTGGCTGACTAAAGAAACACTGCCTACCAATAAAGCCAGAAACAGATTTTTGGGGAGTGATTTCAGTTTGGGGTCGGTAAGGAAAAGCAATACAAGCGGAATAAGGAACATGAGGACTGATAATTGCAGTACGACGTTGGTGCTAAGATTCAGAACGTCCAGATTCGTCTCCTTTGCCAGTACGAGCACCGGAGTTCCGATAGCCCCGAAAGCGGTAGCCACACTATTCGCTATCAGGCTGACCGTAGCCGAGAATATCGGCTTGAACCCCAGACTGATAAGAATTGCTGCCGGAATAGCAACTGCCGTCCCGAATCCTGCCATCGCTTCCAGCAATCCGCCGAATCCCCAAGTCAATAGTAATACTTGGATACTTTTATCGGTGGAAATGGAAGCGAACTGCTGCTTTATAATCTCCATTTTTTCTGTTTTCAGCAATACGTTGTAGCTGAAGATAGCCATCAATATAATGATTAAAATAGGGGAGACTGCTTTTAACGCTCCATATAGAAAGGAATAAAACAGGTTGTCCACAGAAAAGGCAAAACCGAAAAGCGCAATCAGCATGGTTACAACTAAAGAAATGATACTACTTTTGTCGCCCGGCATTTTGAAGAATGCCATTAATATGATTAATAATAGTACCGGAATGATAGCAAGAATCAAGGTCATAGTGGTCTGGTTTTAAAAAGTAAGACGTTCATTTGTTATGAGTATAACAAACAAACGTCTCACTTGGGTCGGTGCGGTAAATAGATTTTTCTATTTATTTCATTTTCACGCTTTACTGTTTCATCTTCACGCTTAATATTTGCTGTAACTGTTTCAGGTTTGCTTGAGCTGCTTCGTTACCTAATTTGGCTGCCTGCTCAAATGCTGCCATAGCACGGTTAATGTCACCGTTCAGGAAATTGTAAACACCGGTATTATTCATAAATTCGGCGGTCGTATGGTCAGCTTTTTCCATATATTTCACGGCTCTTTCCAAGTCTTTTTGTGACAGGGCGACGGCTCCTGCATTCAAGTTGGCTACCGCGTCCGCAGGATACATACGTACAGCGATGTCGAATACATTAATGAAGTCTTTGCTCCCTTTCGGATAACTGTTGGCTACTTGATACATTTCATTCAAACTCAAGTATTTCGGATTTTCCATGATGATGACACGTCCTTGCTCCACGTCGAAGTTGACAACGGTATAGTCAATCTTGCAATTCACTTTGCGTAGTCCCGGATAGATTTCTTTCAGCATGGTACGATACGGAACTCCACCGCCTACACGCATGATTTCCTGTTTCCGTTTGGCGTCATCGGTCGTATTTCTGATGATTTTTAGGAATGTATCCTTATCTTTCATGGACGAAGATTCGAGAGCTTTCACCAGTCCGTCCCAGTTTTCGCCGCCGAAAGTCACTTTATAAAGTTTGGAAGACGCTTTCTCGTTCTTCACCAAATAGTCTTTCAGGGCTTCCGCACGTTTCTTGGACAGTTGTTCGTTGAACGCCAGCGGGCCTTCGGGAGAGGCGAAGCCTTCGATGCTGATACTTTGAACCGTCAAGTTCTTGTCATTCTGAACCTTGTCGAACATGGAATGGATATTCACCAGTTCGGCATGATTATTCATAAAGTCGGTGAGGATGACAGATTTGTTGACCGGGAAATCGAGATGCGCTTCATATTTTTCGCTGCGGTTCTTCACCACTTCCACCGTGGGTTGGATATAGGCTACGATGGGAGACATGGCACTCAGCCGTTTGGCTTCGGTAGACACGTCGTTGGTAATCAGCTCTTGTGCATTCATCTCCTGATAATTGCCACAGCCGCACAGGTTCTCAACGAGTTGCAGGGAAGCATTAGCCATCCACGGTTTGTAGGGGATGACTTGCGTATAATTGAAAGTTTCCCGTTTATTATATGGTACGATGATGGCGGTCGGTTCCTGCTTGGTCATTGCCAGACTGCGGATATATGCCTTTTCGCGTCTTTTACCGTTGACGATGATTTCTTGCAGGGGGACATTATGCTGTCCGTCCGTCAGCAGAGGGATGAGGCTCAGGCTTCGAGTCGAACCTACGGTAAGATTCTTCATGTCGACGGTCATGCCAACATAGAGAGAATTGCCCTGCTGCCACAATGATACATTGGAGAGGGTGAGCGCGTCGTTCAGGAATTTCTGGGCATTCGCCGGCAGTATGGCGGCGGCAAGAGCTATAAACAGATAAATAAGTTTTCTTTTCATCCTTGTAAGTTTTAGAGAGTTCGACTATTTGATGATATAAATGAAGCTGAGTCCGATTTTGGTCGGGCCGAAGTAATTGCGGCTTTTGTGGGCGAGTTTTTCACCATTGTCGCCACGGGCATATTTGTCATATTTCAAGCGGGCGTATCCCACGCCAATCGTTGCTTCCATGCTCCATCGTTTACTAATCAGCCATTGGTAACCGTAAGAGATGCCGGCGCCGTATAAGTTGCCGTCATAACGGTCGTGTCCCATTCCGAAGATATTCAGGTTGCTGACGTTCATTTCTCCGTAATGTCCGTGCAGGCCGAAGAAACTTCCGTTGAAACGTTCACAGAGCCAGTAACGCAGTTCCGGCTGGACGAGCCAGTGTTTGAACTGACGGTCTTCCCCGAACTTCCACGGATTGTAATTGCCGGATACGTCGAGAGTAAGTTTTTTCGCCAGTCCTACTTCAAAACTGAGGTTGGGAGTGGTAGTTGCCCAATAGAGGGCATTGGTCTTGATTGCAAATTTGGGTAAGTAAGTTTCATTCCGCTGTACTTGAGCACGGATGCTTGTACCGAGCGCGAGCAGGAAACAGGCTGCTAATAGAAATTTAATTGTTCTCATTTTCGTTAGGGTATAGGTTTTATTAAAATGATGAGTGCTAAACAAGCAAAAGCGGAAGATTGTTGACGCAGCCGGGAAAAAAGTGTTTTCGCCGATAAATTATGTTTAAAGACATAAACGCTAACATTTTCGGAATATCGTACGTTTATTATATAAATATGCCTTTGTGTAATCAATGTGACAACATTTTAATTTATAACGGGCTATTTTTATGCACACATACATCTTTAAATAAATAGAGCCTATGAAAGAGCTTATCAAGAATCTGGAAGAACTGAACAGAAAAGCAGAAAAAGGCGGCGGAGACGCCCGCATTGAAAAACAACATTCCGTGGGCAAGCTGACTGCCCGTGAACGTATCGATTTACTTTTGGAGAAAGGTTCGTTTATCGAACTGGACAAGTTGGTAACCCATCGCTGTACCGATTTCGGCATGGAGAAGCAAAAATTTGCGGGTGATGGCGTGGTGACGGGATATGGCATGATTGGCAAACGGCTGGTCTATGTCTTTGCGCAGGACTTTACAGTCTTCGGCGGTGCCCTGTCCGAGACTCATGCCAAGAAAATCTGCAAAGTGATGGACATGGCGATGCAGATGGGAGCTCCTATCATCGGGCTGAACGATTCAGGCGGTGCACGTATTCAAGAGGGAGTCCGTTCTTTGGCGGGATATGCCGAGATATTTCTCCGCAACTCGATGGCTTCAGGCGTCATCCCGCAGATTAGCGCGATTATGGGGCCTTGCGCGGGTGGTGCTGTTTATTCTCCTGCACTGACCGATTTTATCCTGATGGTGAAGAATTCGGGATATATGTTTATCACCGGCCCCGATGTCGTGAAAAGTGTGACGCAGGAAGAGGTGAGTAAGGACGACCTTGGCGGAGTAGGCGTTCATATGACCAAGTCCGGCGTGGCTCATCTTTCTGCCGAGAACGATATTGAATGTATCAACTATATCCGCGAACTGATTTCCTACCTTCCCGGAAATAATATGGAAGAACCCCCGTTTGTTGCTACCAGCGATTCGCCGACCCGCCTGACGCCGGAACTGTCCAATCTTGTCCCTACCAATCCGAATCAGCCTTATAATATAAAGGAGATGATTGAAGCCGTAGCCGATGATAATAACTTCTTCGAATTGCAGTCGGAATTTGCCCCGAACATCGTCACCGGATATATCCGGCTGAACGGAAAGACAGTAGGAGTGGTTGCTAATCAGCCGTTGGTGTTGGCAGGTACGTTGGATATTAACGCTTCTGTCAAAGCAGCCCGTTTTGTCCGCTTCTGCGATGCTTTCAATATTCCTTTATTGACGTTGGTCGATGTGCCGGGATTCTTGCCGGGAGTAGACCAGGAATATGGTGGTATTATCCGTAATGGCGCGAAATTGTTGTACGCTTATTGCGAGGCTACCGTGCCCAAAGTTACGGTGATTACCCGCAAGGCATACGGTGGCGCTTATGATGTAATGAGTTCCAAACATATCCGCGGTGATGTGAACCTGGCTTTTCCTACTGCCGAGATTGCCGTTATGGGGCCGGACGGTGCGGTGAATATCCTGTTCAGGAAAGAGATAGAAAAGTCGCAGACACCCGACGAGAAACGGAAAGAGCTTCAAGACGATTATCGCGAGAAGTTTGCCAATCCTTATCGTGCGGCGGAGTTGGGTTATGTGGATGAAGTGATTGACCCGGCAGTAACCCGCCTGCGCCTGATTCGCAGTTTCGAGATGCTTGCCAATAAGCGGCAGTCCAATCCGCCCAAGAAACATTCTAATATTCCGCTTTAAGCCTGTTTGTGGATTAAATTCAGGCACGGATTTCATGGATTTCACGGTTGCTTTATGTGGTAACCTTAATGCTAAAACCGTGTAATCCACGTAATCCGTGCCTAATATTATTTAATTGCTCTTTAAAGTTTTTACTTCTAAAAAGAAAAAAGATTATGATAAAGAAAATATTAGTAGCCAACCGGGGTGAAATAGCGATGCGTATCTTCCGTACATGCCGGGTGATGAATATTTCGACGGTGGCTGTTTATACACATGTTGACCGTGGAGCTTTGCACGTCCGCTATGCGGAAGAGGCTTATTGCATTTCCGAATCGCCCGAAGATACTTCCTATCTGAAACCGGAACTGATATTGGCTATCGCCAAAAAGACAGGGGCGGCCATTCATCCGGGATACGGTTTCCTGTCGGAAAATGCGGATTTTGCCCGTCGTTGTGAAGAAGAAGGAGTGATTTTTATCGGCCCGAGTGCGGATATTATTGCCAAGATGGGAATCAAGACGGAAGCGCGCAAGATTATGCGTGAAGCCGGACTGCCGATTGTGCCCGGAACGGAAACGCCTGTGCAGGGTATTGATGAAGTGAAGAAAGTAGCCAATGAGGTAGGTTATCCCATTATGTTGAAAGCGCTTGCTGGTGGCGGGGGAAAGGGGATGCGCCTGGTACGTTCCGAAGAGGAAGTGGAAACGGCTCTCCGCCTGTCCCAATCCGAAGCGGGAACGTCGTTTGGCAATGATGCCGTTTATATTGAAAAGTACATAGAGAATCCGCACCATATCGAGGTGCAGATAATGGGAGATAAGTATGGGAATGTAGTCCATTTGTACGAACGTGAATGTTCTATCCAGCGTCGTAACCAGAAGGTGATAGAGGAAAGTCCTTCGCCTTTTGTGAAGGAAGAGACTCGGAAGAAGATGCTGAAAGTGGCGGTGGAAGCTTGCAAGAGAATCGGTTATTATAGTGCCGGGACGCTGGAGTTTATGATGGACAAAGACCAGAACTTCTACTTCCTTGAGATGAATACTCGTTTGCAGGTAGAACATCCGGTGACGGAAGAGTGCACGGGGGTTGACTTGGTGCGCGATATGATAACTGTTGCCGCCGGAAATCCGTTGCCTTACAAACAGGATGATATCCAGTTCAGCGGAGCGGCTATCGAATGTCGTATCTATGCGGAAGACCCGGAGAATAACTTTATGCCTTCTCCCGGTGTGATTACGGTTCGCGAAGCTCCCGAAGGGCGTAACCTGCGTCTTGACAGTGCCGCTTATGCCGGATTCGAGGTTTCTTTGCATTACGACCCGATGATTGCGAAACTTTGTTGTTGGGGACGTACCCGTGCTTCGGCCATCTCCAATATGGCTCGTGCATTGCGCGAATATAAGATATTGGGAATCAAGACGACGATTCCTTTCCATCAGCGTGTGTTGAAGAATGTCGCTTTCCTGAAAGGCGAATATGATACTACGTTCATTGATACGCGTTTTGACAAGGAAGACTTGAAACGCCGTCAGAATACAGACCCGACAGTGGCTGTCATCGCTGCCGCGGTGCGGCATTACGAACGGGAGAAGGAAGCGGCTTCACGTGCCACGACTTTGCCGGTGGTTGGAGAATCGCTATGGAAATACTACGGCAAGTTGCAGATGACTGCCAACAATTATTAAATTGAGAATCTTATTAAATTGAGAATTGAGAATTAAAAATTAAAAAATAATAGTGCAGGTTATGGGTACAACGTTAGCTACATATTATGCCAGACTTCAAGATATGCCGGATAGTGAATATAAGGTGGAAATTCTGGAAGACGGGCCAATCAAGAAGATTGCGGTCAATGGTAAAGTATATGAGGTCGATTATAATATGGGGGGTGACTCCATTCATTCGATTATTATCGACCATCATTCGCATGGGGTACAGATTTCTCCTTCTTCCAATAATTCTTATACAATAATGAATAAGGGAGAATTGTATCAGATTGAATTACAAGGAGAGATGGAGAAGATACACAATGCACGTTCTGCTGCCGAGTCGGTGGGACGGCAGGTAGTGCAGGCGCCGATGCCGGGTGTCATACTGAAAACGTATGTGAAGAAGGGGGATAGCGTGAAGCGCGGTGATCCGCTTTGTGTATTGGTGGCTATGAAGATGGAAAACGAGATACGTTCGGTGGCGGACGGTGTCGTGAAAGACGTTTTTGTGGAAGATGGAATGAAAGTCGGATTGAATGACCGAATCATGGTGATTGAATGATTCTTTGAAAATAAATGGATAAATACGTACTTATCTGCAAGAAAATATTTACTTTTGGCAGATAAGTACGTATTTATCCGTTATATCATGGACAACAGTAAACAAACAGAAGCGGCATTAGTAGAACAGTTGGAGAGGCTTAGAAAAGAAAATGAGCAGCTCAGGAAAGAACTTTTATCCCTCAGGCAGGAGAAAGGGAATGACAATTCCGTTAGTTTTAAGGAGAGGTATGCTGTAAAGATACTGGATTCCCTGCCGGATATGCTGACGGTCTTCAACCACAAGGAAGTGGGGATTGAAGTCGTATCCAATGAAGAAACCAATCATGTAGGAGTGACAAACAAAGATTTCGTGGGGATGCATATGTGTGATATGGTTCCACCGGAAGCTTATCAGAACATACACTCCAATATGCGTCATGCAATCACTACCAGAACTGTTTCGGCTGCGCACCACGAGCTTGATTTCAATGGTAAACATCATTATTACGAAAACCGTATTTTTCCGTTGGACGAAGAGTACGTGTTGATTATGTGCCGTGACATAACGGAAGGGGTGTCTACGCAAAGGCAACTGGAAGTTTTCAAGAGTGTGCTTGACAAGGTGAGTGACAGTATCCTCGCCGTGGCGGAAGACGGAACATTAGTCTATGCTAACAAACAATTTATTGAGGAATATGGAGTTACCCAGGAATTGGGTACGCAGAAAATATATGATTTGCCTGTCTCTATGAAAACAAAAGAGGCATGGGAGAAACGGCTTCAAGAAGTACGTGACAACGATGGCAGTTTTGCTTATCGTGCCGCGTATGTGCGTAAGGGGGAAAATAAGAAGAGGATTCATCAGGTTTCTACTTTCCTGATTCGTGAGAATGACCAGGAATTGACCTGGTTCTTTACGCAGGATATTACCGATGTGATAAAGAAACGGGATGAACTTCGCGAATTGAACTTGTTGCTGGATGGTATCTTGAATAATATTCCGGTTTATCTGTTCGTGAAAGACCCGGAAGATGAATTCAGATATTTGTATTGGAACAAGGCGTTTGCCGACCATTCGGGTATTCCTGCTTCTAAAGCGATAGGGCATACGGATTTTGAAATATTTCCGTCACATGAGGATGCGGAGAAGTTCCACAAGGATGATTTGGAGTTGCTCCGGACTCATAAGCGTATTGATATGCAGGAAACTTATCTGACGGTTTCCGGAGAGGCGCGTATCGTACAGACGTTGAAAGCGCTTGTCCCGATGGAAGGGCGTGAGCCGCTACTGATAGGAATAGCTTGGGATGTCACTAATCTTCAGAGTATCGAGCAGGAACTTATTAAGGCAAGGCTTAAAGCGGAGCAGTCCGACCGGTTGAAGAGTGCTTTTCTGGCAAATATGAGCCATGAAATTCGTACGCCGCTCAATGCGATTGTCGGATTCTCACAATTACTGCCTGCTGCCGAGACTGCCGAAGAGAAGAAACTTTATTCGGATATTATCAATCAGAATTCGGATATATTGTTGCAGCTCATTAATGATATATTGGATTTGTCGAAGATAGAAGCGGGTACATTGGAATATGTAAAACGTCCGATGAATCTCGGTGAAGCTTGCCGGACTATTTATGCCATCCATAAGGACCGGGTGAAAGAGGATGTGACTCTTATTTTTGATAACGGAGAGGAAGATTTGCTGATAGAGGGTGACCCGAACCGTATTATGCAGGTGATAACGAACTTTATCACCAATGCAGGTAAGTTTACTTACACAGGCGAGATTCGTTTTGGCTTTGAGAGGTTGGAAAAGAAAATTCGTGTGTATGTGAAAGATACGGGGATAGGGATAGAACCGGAAAAGGTAGACCATATCTTTGACCGTTTTGTCAAGTTGAACAGCTTCGCACAAGGCACAGGCTTGGGGCTTTCTATCTGCCGGATGATTGTTGAGAAGATTGACGGAGAAATTGGTGTGACTTCCGAACTGGGGAAAGGCTCGACTTTCTATTTTACGATTCCTTGCGAAAAGATTGGAGAATCGGGCAAGCTTTTTAAAGTCATCAATACGGAGTCCAAAAGCAATCCGACGAGTCGTTCGCAGCAGGTGAAAAGGATTTTGGTTGCCGAAGATGTAGAAAGTAATTTCATCCTGCTAAAGAATTTAATAGGAAAGGACTATACCTTGCTTTGGGCTAAAGATGGATTTGAAGCTGTAGAAATGTATAAGCAGTATCATCCGGATTTAATTTTGATGGATATTAAAATGCCTCGCATGGACGGTTTGGAAGCAACTCATATTATCCGTTCTTATTCTAAAGAAATACCTATTATCGCTTTGACGGCATATGCTTTCGATGCGGATAAGGAACTGGCTTTGGAAGCCGGCTGCAATGATTTTGTGACGAAACCGATTTCGGACAAGGCATTGAGAAGAGCGTTGGATAAACATTCGGCTGCTGATTGATGGGTTTATGCGACAGAAGAGGAAGCGAAAGATAATAAAAAAGCCCCCGAAGAAGAAATATATTCAGAAACCTGAACGTAAGGAGTCTTTTTGGTCTGGATATTCTATTGGTATAATTGTTTTCTCTGTTGTGTTGTTGATGTTTGTCTTGTTAAATAATTCTTCGTCTCCGCAAAACTATGATAAGGAGACTGTGGGAAATATCGTAAGCCATGAGTCTAAATATAATATGACACAAGGAAGAACAGGTGGTAGTGTTTCCTATTACCTTGTTATTCATTTTCAGTATATGGTTGAAGACAAACACTATTCTAATAAGGTTTCTTTAGGCTATACAAGAGAGAATATCCCTTTTATACAAAAGATAAAGGATTATGGCTCTATGTATCCCGTAAAGGTTACATATGACAGCCATAATCCACAAATAAGTACGATTGTTGTTGAGTGAAATAACTTATGCGGCTACTCTTTTATTTCCGGAACCAATATAAACTTCGTATCCGGGAAATGCTTTTTCAACCAGTTTTGAATAAAATTCATCGTATCATTCTGAATCGTTTTATCCTTTACGGTAGGATACATATTATAAAGTACCGTATCCAGTACAATACCGCGCTTTTGTATGGCTTCGAGACTAAGCAGGGTATGATTGATGCTTCCCAATTTGCCGGAAGTAACAAAGATAAGCGGATAATTTTCTTGGGCAATATAGTCTATTGTCAGAAACTCTGTCGTTAATGGAACCATTAGTCCGCCTGCGCCTTCGAGCAGGACACAGTCGTAGCGTTTACTCAATTCTTCCGTAGCACGTTTGATTTTGTCGAAGTCAATGGGACGGTTATCCAGTTGGGAAGCGAGATGCGGAGAGGCAGGATAAGAGAAAATTTCCGGCATGGTCAGTCCTTCCTTATCTTCTTCTGTAAAAGGGATTCCCATAATATGACGATGCAGGTCTATATCTTCGGAATGACCAACGTTTCCTGTCTGGATGAATTTTTGAGTAATGGTACGTTGTCCGTTCTTGTTCCATTCACGGGCTAAAAAACCGGTGGCATAGCTTTTCCCGGCATCTGTGTCGATACCGCTTACAAAATATACATTCTGTTTCATATTTCTTTCTTTTTTGCGATGATATAAATAGGGTGATAAGTCAGGGACACTGAAGTGCCCTGGGTAAATTCTTGTGTATAACGTTCACTGAATAGCTGCAAGTCACGACGTGTCCGCAGTTGTTGGGAAGATGAGCCGGATATGCCGGTTACTCCTGTCTGCTTCAAATGATAAAGTACTTTTAGTGGGTTATCAAATGAGAGAGGAATAAGTTCTTCTTCCGAATGGAGTATGTCAAAGTGAGTTGATAGGGCTGCTACAAGTTCTTCCCGTGAACGATAAGGGAGTCCGCTTCCTGTTAGCTCTCGTATTTCTTTCATATTCTCTTTCCCGAAAGTGCTGAAAGCGAAATAGCCTTGTTTGTTGAGCAAAGCATTGCATCTTTTGAAGAAGTTCTCGGGAGATTCAAACCATTGCAGAGCCGAGCAGGAAGTTATCAATGTGCTTTCAGCAGGGAAAGGAACGGTTTCTGCATCACCCGGAAGAAAGGAAACCTGTTCCTTTCTTAATATATCCTCACAGCAGTACTTCATTTCCGGGCAAAGGTCGTTTAGTAATAGTTCTTCCGGTCGTAGAGTCTGAAGCAGCATACGGGAATAAATACCCGTACCGCATCCGAATTCAATTACTTTAGAACAGGGAAAGGATATGTGTTCTGTAAGCAGGTGAATCATTTTATCTGCAATCTGCTGCTGTACGTTTGCTTCCTGCGGATAGGTGGGAATGGCTTTAGAGAAACGTTCGGCAATTAGTTGTTTATCCATAAATCAATAATTAGTTGATTTGCATGATTACGTTATCAAAAAGTTCCACTTGATAGTGGGCGGCTTCTGCATATTCAAGGGAATCCACTTTGTTTCTCCATGCCAGCCATTGGTTATCCGGCAGGAAGATACGGTCGTTCTTTCCTATGATGGCTTTTTGCCATGTAAAGTCCGAAGGTGGTAATGATAAGTATTGCTTTTGTATGGCGGCAAGTTCTTCTTTGAGTTCCTCAACGGGACGTTGGGGAGCTACTGTCTGAAAAGCTTTGTAATCGGCTATTGAATCACACATTCGTCTTTGAAACTTTTGCAGGGATTGGTCGTTCAATCCTTGCAGGGTTCCTTCAAAAATGGCAGGGATAATCCCTTTCGTTTCGTGTATAGGATAAGGAGTGCCATTGATAGCAATACTTTGAGAGAGGGGCAGGGCAGGATATTGTTTCATTATCTGAGAAGCTGCCCATACTCCCATTGACCAGGCGATGAGACTGATTTCGGAATACTCTTGCAAGATACCGGCATCGAACTCTAATGAACGATAGTCATAGCAAATCATCCAGTCTTTATCGGTCGGGCGGATTTGCAGGAATGGAGTTTCATCCATTCCCCAGCCTGCGAAGAAAAGTAATAGATGCTTTTGATTATTCTTTATGATAAAATGTTGTTTCATTCGTTTATCAGTTTTATGAGTTGGTCGATTTCATGTTCGGTGATGTCCGCTGTCAATGAGAAGCGGATACGTGAAGTCCCTTCGGGAACCGTAGGCGGGCGTACCGGCAATGCATAGAATCCTTTACGCTGGATTTCTTCTGCTTTGCATATAGTATCTTCGCTTGCTCCTACAATCATAGGGACAATATGGCTTACCGAAGGGCAGTTATATCCTTTGTCGGCAAGTGCGGTCTTTAGTTTGTTGCTGATTCGCAGTAAATGAGTTCTCTTCTGTTGGAGAGCGGGCAGATGTTTTAATATCCACGAAGTCCATTGAATATTTATGGGCGGAAGGGCTGTTGTGAATATAAACGTGCGCATCTTGTTGATTAGATATTCCCGGATAACTTGTCGGCAGACAATGTAAGCGCCTGTTGAGGCTATTGCTTTTCCGAATGTTCCTACCAGAAAGTCTATATCGTTGATGCAGCCCTGTTCTTCAGCGCATCCTAATCCATTCTCGCCTCGTACACCGAAGGCATGGGCTTCATCTACATAAAGAAGAACATTGGAATAGCTCTTTTTTAATTGGACGAGAGCACGAAGGTCAGCTTCGTCGCCGTCCATACTGAATATACTTTCGGTGACAATAATGATTTGCTCATACGTGTTGTGATTCTCAGAAATCAATCGTTGTAACTGGGATAAATCATTATGACGGTACCGGATACATTTCGCGGATGACAATCTGATTCCGTCTATCAGGCTGGCATGTACCAGTTTATCTGCAAGAATCAATGTTTGCGCATTACTGACGGCAGGAAGAATCCCTGTATTGGCATGATAACCACTATTAAAAATGAGTGCACTTTCTACTCCGAACATGGTTGCCAGTTGTTGTTCCAACGCTTGATAATCGGAAAAATTACCTGTCAGCAGCCGGGAAGAAGAGGAAGTAGGCAGAAAGTTTTCGGGAGTCATTGTCTTTAAGAACTCCTCTCTTAATGATACATCATTAGCCAGTCCGAGATAATCGTTGGAAGACAGATTCAACATCCGTTGTCCGTTCAGAATAACATCCCGTCCATCGTGGATAAGTGGTGGGAGAGAGCGATAGTTCTTCTTTTCTTTTAGAACAAGAAGCTCCTGATTTATAAAGTCTGATGTCATTATTTATGATTTTTGATAACAGGTATTGATTATAAGATGAATAGAAATCGTAATTCACTGTTTATGAGATACTTATTGTATGTACGGAATACCCTTTAAGTTCCTCACCGATGAAGGCAGTCTTCCTCACCGGGGAACGACCCTTTCCTCACCGAGGAACAGCCCGTTGCTCACCGAGGAACGAACTTTAGGGAGAAGATGAGGAAAACATGCTTTTGTATGTCATCTTTTTTGAATAACTTTGAGTAATCCGGAAGTCAATTTACTTAGTTGTTCGGGAGTAATAATGAAAGGCGGCATCAGATAAACCAGTTTGCCGAATGGACGTACCCAAATACCTTCTTCCACAAAGCGTTGTTGCATATATGCCATATTCACCGGACGCTTCATTTCAATGACCCCGATTGCCCCTAGTATCCTTACATCAGCTACTTGTGGCAACTCCCGTGCAGGCGCCAGTTCTTCTTTTAATTGGGCTTCGATTCGTTTTACATTCTCCTGCCAACCGGATTCAATCAGCAAGCGAACGGATGCGCAAGCCACCGCACAAGCGAGTGGATTTCCCATAAAGGTAGGCCCGTGCATAAAGGCTCCCGGCGCATGGTTGGAGATGGTATCTGCCACCTGATTACTTGCCAAAACCGCAGAAAGCGTCATATATCCGCCGGTCAATGCCTTTCCGATACACATAATATCCGGTTCTACTCCGGCGTGTTCCCAAGCGAAAAGTTTGCCTGTCCGTCCGAATCCCGTTGCTATTTCATCGAAGATGAGAAGAAGTCCGTGTTCCCGGCAGAGCTTTTCCGCTTCGCGCAGGTATTGCGGATGATAAAACCACATACCACCTGCTCCCTGCACAATCGGTTCAAGAATCAGTGCCGCTAATTCTTCCGAATGTTTTTCAATCGTCTCCCGCAAAGGGACAATGTCTTCAGGATTCCACTCCCCGTCAAATCGGGACGAAGGAGCCGGAACAAAATGGCGGACGGGAAGTGCCGGGCCGAAAAGACTGTGCATTCCCGTCACCGGGTCGCAGACGGACATGGCATTCCAGGTATCTCCATGGTAACCGGAACGGATGGTCACAAAATTATTCTTATCCGGTTTTCCTGCTGCATACCAGTATTGTACAGCCATCTTCAAGGCAACTTCAACAGCTACCGAACCGGAATCCGCATAGAATATTTTCTGCATGGATGGCGGAACTAATGGTAATAGTAATTTCCCCAATTCAATGGCGGGTTCATGCGTCAATCCACCGAACATCACATGGGACATTTTATCCAATTGCTCTTTGGCCGCCTGATTCAATGCCGGATGATTGTATCCATGCACGGCACACCACCAGGATGACATTCCTTCAATAAGTGTCCGCCCGTCTTCAAGGGTAATGGTAGCACCATCCGCCCGTTTCACTTTATAAACAGGAAGCGGGTCGGTAGTAGAAGTATAAGGATGCCACAAATGTTCCCGGTCGAACTGGGAACTTGCGAAATGATAACCTTCTTCCTGAATCATCTTCTTGTCTTCCGAAACTTTAGAACCTAGTGTTGTCAGTAAGTCACCTACAATAGCCGAATTAATTCCAATATACAATGCCTTGCGCATAGCTTCGGAAGAGAGTTGTGAGCGTCCGCCGGCAAAACGCAGAAAAGCTGTCGGATTGATGAAACGGAACAAGGCAATTGTCCTGAGAATCTCTTCTTCACTTAGAGGCTTTTCGTTTTCCAACGGTGTTCCGGGTATCGGGCTTAATAGGTTGATAGGAATGGACTGGACGTTCAGTTCTTCCAGAGTAAAAGCAAATTCAATCCGTTGCTCCATCGTTTCTCCCATACCGATAATGCCACCGCAGCAAATATCCATTCCTACACGGCGGGCAGCATCAAGAGTCGCAAGTTTCTGCTCCTGTGTATGCGTGGAGCAGAGCGTTGAAAAGTAGGAAGGAGCAGTTTCCAGATTGCAGTGATAGCGGGTTACGCCAGCTTCATGCAGAGAACGCAGTTCTTCTTCGTTGAGCAAACCCAGCGAAGCGCAAAGCTGAATCGACGAATGTCGCCGCATATGGCGAACAGTATCACAAAGTTGGGTAATCTGTTTGGGAGAGGGTTTCCGGCCGCTGGTGACGAGGGAGAAACGGTTGACGTCCTGGGTTTCATTGTATTTTGCCTGTCGGAGACATTCTTCAGCGGGTAGGAGATTGTAGACTTCGGCTTGCGTCTTGTAGTGAGAGGATTGTGCACACCATTTACAGTTCTCCGGGCATCTGCCGGACTTGGCGTTGATGATGGAACACATGTCGAATTCGTGCGAAGCACGTGCGACGGTAATCTCATGCGCGGCGGCA
>PPYF01027855.1_pt1 | contig 17277 bp, 13 predicted proteins | sample 1559871 | NCBI WGS metagenome assembly PPYF01 (sample SAMN08240021, study PRJNA423297) | Human gut metagenome, whole genome shotgun sequencing project.
CTCCCGAGCAGCGCGAAAGCATAAACAAGCTTCTCGAACGCCTCGAAGACGACGAAGACGTGCAGAACGTTTTCCACAACATGAAGGAAGAGGACGAAGAATAAATCCGCCTTCTTACAAAGCAACAAATCCATCGCCGGCATTCCGCGATGGATTTGTTGCTTTTATGCACTTACTATCATCTCGGCAAGCCCATTCATCTTAAGGCAATGTGCCCGGCTTAGATTTTCGCCTTCCGATGGAGATGAAACAATCAGCATCCGTCCGGCCTCGCACAGTTCAAAGTCACGCCCCGAGGGCTTGTATCGCTCTTCCATCTGCCTGTCCGTAATGAATATGAACTTTCCTCCTGCTTCTTCGGCTTCCGCGCGGATGGCTTTTTCAGCCGGGGAAATGAATGGAGAGGCGAGCACGCCTCCGTTGGCAGCCGTATAAAGCCAACGCTCGCGGTTGGCAGTCCGCACCTCCTCCGAGTCGGCCCTATGCACCACCACCTGCTCCTTAAAAGGGCACTCCAATAACTGAAAATTGCCGTAAGCCCTATATTCGCCCCCGGCAATCCTCACTCTGTTCACCCTCCTGAAATACTCCGGAAAAGCCCTCCTCACCGCCAACCTCCTCGGATTCTCCCTCAGATAGCGATAGAGGATATCGAGTGAGCGTGAGGTTTTTAATATCTGGTCATTAAATCCTTTCGCAAATATTCCAGTAATACCTGCTTCTTCATTTACTGCAACTTTGAAGCGTGCAATAATCCTCCCTAATACTTCTTTCGTTGGAGCGGTTACAAATAGTAGAATATGCAGATGGTCAGGCATCAAGGCATATTGCAATACCCTTATATTTGGTTCTATTATTCTGAAATTTAGTAAAATACGCTTTATCGCTTTCCCGATTCTTGAAGCTTGGATATAAGAACTGCCTTTTTCTCCCACAGGAATATTATAATCGCCGGCAAGCATTCCAAAATCATCTATTATGTTTCCTTTGTTAAGAGTCAACATATAGATGCATCGTTGTGTATAATCATGCCATTTTGCACGCAAGATTCTATTCATGATTAAGAGATTTAAGAAATGAAAAAATGAAGAAGAAATAGCTAAAGCTCTGAGCCTATACAAAAAAGATTGAAGCTATTTTAAGGCTGATTTTTTGTCCGGGCTACGAGCTTCAGCGAGCCTATAATAAAGAGTCTTCAGAAGCCCGTGCCTTTCTGCATCGCGCTCTTTCCCCAGCTGCCGCGGTCGAGGTTGCGGTAGGAGATGGCTTCGCTTATGTGGGCCGGGGTGATGGCCTCCGAGCCGTCGAGGTCGGCTATTGTGCGGGCCACTTTCAGGATGCGGTCGTAGGCGCGGGCACTCATATCGTATTTAGTCATCGCGTGGCGCAGTATCTCCATCGATTGCTCATCGAGGCGGCACCACTGCGCTATCAGCCTCGTGTTCATCTGGGCGTTGCAATGCACTTCCCTTTCGCCGGCAAATCGCTTCTCCTGTATAGCCCTGGCCTTCACGACTCTCTCCCTGATGGCCGCGCTGCTCTCGCCCCCGTCCATCCCGGCAAGCTTCTCAAACGGCACCGGCTGAATCTCGCACTGTATGTCTATTCGGTCGAGCAACGGCCCCGATATGCGGCTCAGGTACTTGCTCACAGCCCCCGGCGGACAGGTGCATTCCTTGGTTGGATGGTTGTAATACCCGCAGGGGCACGGATTCATTGATGCCACGAGCATGAATCCTGCCGGGTAGTCTACGGCGTATCGCGCACGGCTGATTGATATATGCCTGTCTTCCAAGGGCTGACGAAGCACTTCCAATACTTGTCGAGGGAACTCGGGAAATTCGTCCATGAATAAAATTCCATTATGTGCCAAGGATATTTCTCCCGGAATCGGATTGGCGCCACCGCCGACGAGTGCCACCGGCGAAATGGTATGGTGCGGGGCGCGGAACGGCCTGGCTGTCATCAGTTTGGAACCGCTCTTCAGCTTTCCGGCCACTGAATGAATTTTGGTGGTTTCAAGAGCTTCGCTCAGCGACAGCGGAGGCATGATTGTGGGCAAACGCTTCGACAGCATCGATTTGCCCGAGCCCGGAGGCCCCACGAGCAGTATGTTGTGCCCTCCGGCACATGCCACCTCAAAAGCACGCTTCACGTTTTCCTGTCCCTTTACTTCCGAAAAATCAAGGTCAAAGCTCTGCTGCGACCGTGCAAACTCAGCACGTGTGTCAAATTCCACCGGCTCCAATGCCACGGCACCGCGCAGAAAGTCGATTACCTCTATCAGGCTGCTCACCCCGTACACCTCCAGATTGTTCACCACAGCTGCTTCCGTAGCATTGGCCTTAGGCACGATAATCCCCTTGTAGCCACGCTTCCTGGCTTCTATAGCCATAGGCAATGCCCCTCTGATTGGCAGCACGGAGCCGTCAAGCGACAGTTCGCCCATTATTATATATCGGTGCATTTCGGGAGCGTCAATCAGCCCCGCGCCAACCATCAGTGCTATGGCTATTGGCAGGTCGTAGGCAGCTCCTTCTTTCCTTACATCGGCCGGCGACAGATTGATTACCACGTTCTTACGCCTCGGAGCATCATACCCGCTCTCCTTTATCGCCGACATCACACGCTGATGGCTCTCTTTTACGGCCGCGTCAGGCAGTCCTACCATGCAGAACTGGAATCCGTTCTCCATAGTCACCTCAATGGTCACAATCAAGGCGTCAATGCCCTGCACGGCCGCGCCGAAAGTCTTTACAAGCATCTGGAAATATTTGTGAAAAATGATTATTTCCACAAATATAGCTATTATTTTCTGAATTTCACACTCTTACGTTATATTTTTCGAGCAAAGTCTCCGGATGGTACTGCATCTTGGCATTGCGCAGCCCCGGGTCGCCGCAGTCCTCCTCGCGGTTCACATATCGCAGTCCCGGATGTCTCTGCAGCATATAGGCCGAGTAGAGCTTGCAAATCATGGCTCCAGCCCCCGGCACCTCGTGGTTCATCTTCTCTATATGCACATACAGCGTGTCGCCAATCACCTCGCCAAGCGCGAATGCCACGATTTCGCCGCTCTCGCCTCTCAGCACTGCGCCCTCAAAAGGATAAGACGACAGATGATTGAGCACACGGCGGCATTCTTCATGCTCATAGTCAGCCATGCTCTCGTCGGCCTTTTCGCCCATGCGGTTGCCTTCGAAGAACAGCTCCACCTCAGGCAAAAGCTCGTAGCTCAACGGCTCAAACTCCCAATGCGGATTGGCCTGCACAAACTGGTTCACATGGTTGCGCTTCTTCGACAGATGCTTGCCTGCAAAAGTCGAAAGGACGTGTATATCATACAGATAGTCCGACCAGTCCTCAAGCTCCTCCAGTGAGGCCTCAGGCCCGAGAACCGACAGCAAAGCCTCTATCCGGTCGGCAGGAACGGCCGAGAACACCGGCCGCAGATTCTTGGCACGGCAGTAGTCCAATACCAGTCCCACCGCCTCCTGCAGTGGCATAGCTCCTACGGGGAGCATAAACGAAGTTTCCACGCGGCGGTTTTCAGTTCGGCCCTTTATGAAAAGGGTGTCATTCACCACGCAATATTCATAGCTGAAATAATCAACCCACATAAATATACCGCCCACCGTATAGTCGCAAGTGCGGCTCATCGCGGCCTGCAACAGACCGTTAATCAGAGGAATATCCGCTAAAGTGATAGGACGGAACTTGAGAATGGTGTCGAGGGAGGTGCTAACCTGAATCTTTTTATCATAGGAATCCATAAAAATTATAACTTTGGTCTGTAGATATAACAAACCACCTCCCACAAGGTTTAAAAACATGAAATCATAAGTTATTCACGGAAAGAAAGCAAAAGTTCCACTTTGCAGCTCCGTAGAGCGTCCATGACCTCATTAGAGGTCACAAAGGGTCGCACCCCGGCATTGAGTATTTAGAACTGCACTAAAGTTTTCATAATGTGGCTTCTTATGAAATTAATGTTATGATGCTTAGTCACAGTGGTTTAGCTATGCTGATTTCTTTACGAATTAGGAATGGTATATCCATTGTTAATGTAACTGATTGTTTGGCGTTTAAAAGGCACATTTCTGTCGCTTTTAAGCCAAGTGACTATATAATCGACACATTGGCAAAGATTATAAGTAATTATCTATTAGGCAAACTTCTTAATTCCTTTGAATTCCAATCAAAAATTTTATGAATATAAACCGTTTTCCTGCTTATACCTTGAATATGGCAAACATCATAAACTCCCTCCAAAAATATTTTGTCAAAGAGCCGAGCTTTAGCGAAGGTTTGTGTAATAAGCCTTTTTAGCAATAAAATTGAGGGTACGCCATTTACAAGTGTACCCTCAGAAGTCATTCTTTTGCTGTATATACTAATCGGACAGTTATAAAACGTCCATCATAAGCATTTTTATTTTTGAATCTGGTACCCGATATATTACCGGAGGTTGGTTGGTCTTTTTTGCTTATGACCTGGCATTCAGTTTCCGAATCTTTCCATGAACCACCGCAATATGGACCGTCTACATAGCAAAGGTCTGTTGATTCATTACATAGTTCAGCATAATTTCCTGACATGTCATATAATCCGAGTTCATTGGGAATTTTCAGCATAATATCATGTACTCTGGAGTTACTATTACCTTTGTACCATCCTACTTCATTAAGATTGTTACTTCCGCTGAATTTATAATTCTTAGATTTATTTCCTCCGGATGCTGCATATTGCCATTCCCTAACTGTTGGAAGTCGGAAAGGAACTCCTGTAATCTCGCGAAGATTTTCCAGAAAAGTTCTGAACTCTGTTTTAATTACGATACCTTCACCACTCGGATCTAATTTCAAAGATGCATCACCAGCAGTAAAATATGAATCCGTAGGCAATTCAGTTTCCATCATCCAAAAAGAGGCTATTCGTTGGTTACCTTCAACATATATCATTTTGAAGGTTTGGTTATCAATCTTATAATTTCGTATTTCAGTCCAATTATCATTACCGCCGGGATTATTAGGATTGTCTCCGGGATTATCACCTGGATCACCTTTAAGTGATTCATCTTCATATATCCCTAAGAATCCACTACAATGGCTATTGTTAGAAAAATTGTTTTTACAGCCTTTTGGTACGTATAATCGCCATTTTCGAATTACATTTTCATCCATCAGTTTGCCTGATGTACTGAGCCAACTTGGGGGAAGGCCTAGGTTTACTTTTAGATTTCCTCCTGCGGATGCTCCGCTAAAAGGAGTCCCGTTAACTTTTTCGAGATTTTCGCCTACTGTCAGTTCTGTATAATTCCCACAAAGTGCAAAGTTACCTACGTATTTTAATGAATTAGGTAATTTTATTTTGCTTATTTTTAATGAAGTAAATGCTCCATCTTCTATTTCTTCAAGTACTTCTGAATTGGTGAAAATTTCTACAGTACATGCTGCAAAAGCATGAGCACCAATTCTTTTTAGGTGTGGAGTATCAACCAAAGACGCGGACTTACAACCTGAAAATGCGAAATCTCCGATTTCTTCTATACTGCTTGGAAGAAATACCTTTTTAAAATAGGAACAATTTGCAAAAGCCTCTTCATCTATAAGAGTTAAATTCTTACTGAAAAATACGCAGTCTGCTATACTTGTTCCCTTAAACGCCCCCTTACCGATTGAAACCAGTTCAGAAGAGTAATGTGTTTCAACACTTCCTATTGACGGAGATGCAAAACTATAGTCACCAATATGCTTGATTCCACCTCCTATTTTAACATTGTTAATAGCATGGTGAGCATTCTGCCAAGGTGTTTTTGAGTATGAAGTATAATCTGCCATTTTACCGTCACCGTCTATATACAAAGTTGATACAAGGTCATAATACCAATTGCATTCGCCTGTGCGCCCGTGGATAGTGTTCAACCAAGATTTTGTGTCAGAATCTAATCGTATTTTTTCTAATTCCACGTCGTTATTTCGCATCACTAGCTTATCCGCGGATATGTCAAGATAATAACAGCAATCCGGAGCTGGGTCGGTTATATAATCCAACTCAATAGTTTTTCCATTGATATAGTAATTAAAAAAGGAGGCAGTGCGTCGGTGGTCTTTGCCTATATCTGAGTAATTATCTTTACTCCATATATATTCCACGCCTTCTGTTGACGAATAGAAAATGATTTCATGCCCCCATTCATGAATGGATGCCCAGTCGTCACCAATGGAATAGTCCCAATCGTTTGTACTCCATCGTGTGCCGGTAAAATCATTTTTTTGATTAGGTGTCACTTCATTGTCATTATCGTCACCACAAGAAGAAACGCTGATCAGTAATGACAATAATAGGGATATTATTATGTATTGCTTCATTGTATAATTGAGCAAATGTTATTTTATTCGTTAGAAATAGCAAATTTATTGCCGATTATCAAATTGCTAATTCTGTATTCTTACTTGCTAATATTTAGAATCCATATCCGATTCCAACATTGAAATAGCCATCTTCACCAAAGTAGGTCTTTTCCCATTTGGTTAAAGGTAGGGCATAAAATGCTGTTATATTGAAGCCGTATAAGCGTATAGCAGCCCCGAGGTTAAGACTTATTCCAAATTTTCCGGATTTATATTTTTCTTTACGGTCAATCACTCCTTTTAATTTTTCAGTTGATTTAACAGATACATCGAACTGAAAGCCTAAGTAAGGAGAGATTCCAAGTGTCTTGTTTTCGTTTGTAAAAGAATAGCCGGCATTTATTGGTAGACTGATTAAATGAGTTTGTGTTTCAGATGTCTCATATCCATATCCGGGAATAGTAGACAAATGAATGTAATTGGCACTGTTATATCCAATTCTGCCACCGACGAATAACCCTTTGCCTTTAATAAATGGATAGTAATTAATGCCTGCTGTGAAAGCATAGGCATAACTTGTTCCTTCAGTGCCTTCTTCTTTAGACAAAAAGCCATAGGATATTTGCATACAAAACTCATAACCTGGTCGGTTAGTAAGGTCGGTGTTGCGAGGTTCAATATCTACAACTCCGTTATTCTGTTGGTTTCCCTGGTTTTGATAAGTCGGAACTGTTGTCTGTTGAGTCTTTGGCTGTGTAACGGGTTGGATTGTCTTTGGTTGCTCGGTTTTAGGTTGTGCCTTGGGTTGGTCTTCAACCATTGGGATTTGAATTTTTTGACCGATGTATAATCTTTTGTCACATCCGGGGTTGGCTTTTATCAACACGGCTTTTGGAATGTCGTATATGGAAGCGATACTCTCTAAAGTCTCACCTTTTTCCACGACATGCACAAATGCTGAAGCCTGTATGATAACGAGTAGCAACAGAGATGTGAGTATTATAATCTTTTTCATTATAACGCTTTCATTTTGAGGTGTGTATTTAATGTAATTAAGCACAAAATCTACTGTGCTTAATTACATTAAAATTTATTCTTTGATATGTATTTTAAGCTTTTGTCCTCTTTTCACTGTGCTTTCGCTCAGCTTGTTCCATTTGATGAGGTCACCGACGCTTACTTCATATTGTTTGGCGATAGAAGCAAGAGTCTCACCGTCTTTTGCTTCATGATAGAATAAGTATGTTTCTGTTGCGGTTGGTTCAGGAGTGGCTGCAGGCTGAGCTGTAGGTGCATAAGGAACGACTGCATTAGCTGATGTTGAGGATGATTTCTTATTATATGCATCTGGACGTCCCAAGTTCGCTTCTTCGTAGTTGTAGTCTGTTGGGAAGAGAGGAGTGCCCTCTACAATATACTTATTTTGACCGTACACAAGGCAGGTCCACATACTCGATTTCACGACACCGTCAACAAGGCCTATTGCACCCGGAATTTGTTCAATAGCTTTGTCAATGGCCTCTTTCATGTTGGGAAAACCAAGTGGGAGGAACAGCACCGTGTGAGCTACGTCCGTGCCTTTGACGCGCTTTGTCCCTTTTTGAAAATCGGTATGTACGCCTTCCCCGATTGGAATGTTTTTAGTGGAAATTACCGTAAAGTCGGTAAGTCGGTGGGTACAGCTGCCGAGACTTGTGACAAGCAGCAGGCCCATTGCGATGATGACTGGTATTCTCATCTTGAGTAACTGAATCATGTCCTATAGGCTCTCAGGATTGGACAGATTGGTTAAAAAAATAGCGTGAAAGCCTGAATCCGTTGCTCTTTCCACCTGTAGAGGCTCTCGCATTGCCCATCGTAGTAGAAAGAGCAACGCCGAAGCCTCACGCTGTATGATATGGTACAGCCACCTCATCACTGAGCTGGCAGTAATAATCATACCCGAAAGACATCTACCGTTGCTACATTCTCGACTACGATAAAGAATTTGCGAGATTCCTACAGGTCAAGAATTAGCGTAAGATAAACGCTGTAATATGTCTTTATACCCGCCCTCAAGCACCTATCGGGCTTCGGCGAGCGATATTTGGTGCAAAGATAAAAACATTTTTTTACAAATACAACTATTTATTTGGATTTTATTAATATTTTTTGTAGTAAGTAACTCGCAAAAATTAGCTAATACAGATTTATGAAGTATTTTCGGATGGTTTAGTTGGTGGAGCGAAAGAGCGTAGCGAGCTACGTGACTGAGCGACAGCGACTAAAACGCCGAAAAGACGAATAAAGATGTATTAGCCCGAAGGGTTACTTAAAAAACAATACTATAAACTAATTTTTGAGAGTTACTTATAATTCATTTAATCACAATAGTCCTCTCTTTTGCGAAATTTGGTCAGTGTTTATGAATATCGGAACGAGGTGGGGTGGATGGAGGTAATTTTGCAGAAAAATTGAATCTTTAAAGCCTTGACTATGAATGCTACTCCTTTTTCTACCATTTTTCCCGGTGTGACTACTGAATGTTGTGTCAATCTGGCCGTTAATGATGCAGGGGATGCCCTTAGGCCGGTTGCGGCGCCTGCGGAGCTTTCTACTCCTCCCGGCTACAGGCCCATAGCACTCCTTGACAATCGGGGCACTTATCTTATGGCCTGTCGCAATAATATTCGTGTGGTTGAAAGGTCAGGTTCTGAGTCTGTTACCCGCACTCTTGACTCCGAACCGCTGTGTGTTGTGCCCGGCCCTTCGGCGAGTACGATTGTTGTTATGACGCGCACAAGAGCCTATTGTTTCACCCGAATGGCTCTTGCGCCTTATGGAAGTGAAAAACTCACTTTGCCTTGCGTGAGGGCGCAGGCCGAAGCCCCTGTGAGCGCGGAAATGCCTTCCGTCGCCCTTTCTGCCGCATACGGTCATGGCGACAGCATTTCTCCTGCCGACACTGCACGGCTCACGGCTGCTGCCCGTCAGCTGTATGAAGACCTTGACAGCAATGTGCGCGGAGCCGGATGCTATTGGCAACCGGTCATGGTGCGTGTTCGTGCGCTCGATGCTTCTCGCCGTGTGCTGTTTGAATCGGAGCCACAGCTTTTCACTCATCCACAATCCGCCGAATGGGGCGGACAGATTGCGCTTACAGCGGCCTCTGATGGCCGTACCACCAATGTGCTTGACTTGCAGGTGCCTGCATTCTCCCTCCATATCCACGCTCCCGAGAATGTTGCGTCCGATGGCTTCGTAAGTTCATACGAATTGCTCGTAAGCCCGGCCTTGCATCATTGCGACATCACCTTGCAGCCCTCCGTTGCTACACCGCGACGTGCCGGTACGCAGACGCTCTGCACCGTCACATTCCGTCCCGGAGTGCTTGATTCCCCGGCACCGGCAACACGTCCTTTGCAGCTTATCAGCCTAATGGCACGCCTTCTCTGGCTTGAAACGTCCCTCGTAGAAATACCCTGTGCACGTCTTGTGGCTTCGCAGTGCGAGAAGCTTCCTCCGCTTGCAGCCGAATCGGTTGAAGCGAGCGTCAGGCTTGTGAAGAAAGCCCTTGCCAAGACGGTGTCGCCGGCTGCTGACGGCGAATATCTCCTCACGCCTCCCCATTCGTTCACGGCATCTACTGTAGCTGTCGGGACTGATACGGTGCTGTGGGGAGGAATAGAAGTGAATCGTTTCGCAGGGTGGGGCGTGGAGCATTTTGCCGATTCCGTAACAGACGCCGCGTGGCAGGGCGCTGTGGAAGTAGCCTTTGCCGACGGGTCTACCGTGGTCAGGACATCTTCAGGCTCTCGTGACGCCCCCGACACATTCGGCCCGGTGTTGTCATACCCGTCGCCCGATGCGGTAAGCATGAGCCTGTGCGTGTCGGTAGCGGGTCAGTCGCTTCGCAAGGCAATATTCCCTTTGGTGCGCGACCCCTCGGCCATGAGAGCTGTATATGTCAGCTCCACATTGCGGTCGTTCAGCCTTCCGGCAGCCGACGGCAATTATGATATTCCGCAAGCTACGGCATCGCCCGTTCCCTTCCACGACACTCTCCTGCTTTGTTCTTCTTCCGCTCCCTTGCTTCCGCTTGCATCGGCCCGTGTGGCCGAGGGCGATGTAAAAGCATTAGCCGAAGCTCCTTTCGGCCAGTCAAGCTGGGACTTTGGCCGTGTGCGCTACTATGTTTTCACCTCGCGCGGCATCTATCTGCTCAGTGCCTCTTCCACGCGCCGTGCCATGTCGATGAGTCTGATTGACAACAGGATTGTGAACAGCCGCTATGCCGTGGCTCACACCGAGCGCGGACTTGCCGCCATAACATCAGGCGACATCGTGCTGCTTTCCGGCTCAAAGGCTAAGCGGATTGACCGTGGCGGTCTTGGCGGCGCAAGTGCCTTGGCGTGGGTTCATGACAGCCACGAATTGTGGTGTCTCTGCCCGGACTCCACCGAGGTGCTGTGCTTCGACAGGGATATGAGCCGCTACACCATCCCTATGGTCTTCGAGGAAGCGGTGGAAGCGGGCATGCTCATTGAGCGGAATTCCGGCCGTTGCTACCTCCCCGGTCACGGAGGTGACTGCGACAGCGTCTCTGTGAAGTGGCAGGCAACGCTTGGACCGTATGCCTTCCGCTGTTTCGGCCTTAAGTCACTTTCACTGCATATTGCCGGTACCTTCCGGGGTATGAAGATAGCCCTAAGCCGGAGTTCGCTGCTCGACAACGCCCCTGTGCCTGAACTGGAAATGCTTGTCGACGGAACGGTGCGCTCGCCCATCCTGCGCAGGGTTTTCCTGCCCCCTCATCTTCGTCTCCGCCTAACACTGGAAGGCAACGCCTCGCCCGATTCATTGTTTTATAAAACCGAATTATCAGATGTCTGCCGACTATAAAGCTTTCCTTCAGGAAAACGCACGGCGCATGGCGGCCCGCACTTCGCTGCCCGACCCTCTGCGCGGCGATTCTTCCTCGCCCCATCGCATAAAGGTGACGTCGCCCGATGCCGATATGCCTGTGGTATATGTGCCGCGTACTATGGTAGAAGACCCGGCCTTCGCCACCGTGCAGCGCGACCTTAATGCATGGCGCAGGCTGCGTTGCCGTCACGATTTCGAATACTGGTGCGCTATCTGCTGCACTATCAAGCACAAGTTGCTTGGCCGCGATGTGCGTTTCAGGCTCAATGCGCCGCAGCGCAAGGTTCTCTCCGTGCTTGAGGCCGACCGGCTTGCCGGGCGTCCCATACGTATTCTCTTGCTCAAGGCCAGACAATGGGGCGGCTCAACCCTCATTCAGAACTATATGGCTTGGATTCAGTCGTGCCGTTGCCGCAACTGGAACTCCATAATCTGCTCGCAGGTCAAGGACACCTCTGCCGGCATTCGCGGAATGTACACGAAGCTTATCGAAAACTATCCGCCGGAGCTGTGGGAAGGCGACGAGGCACCCCGCTTCCGTCCATACGAACGTTCGGCCAATGTCCGCGAAATAGCAGGGCGCGGCTGTCGTGTCACAGTGTCGTCGATTGAGAATCAGGATGCCGTGCGCGGTGCTGACTTTGCCATGGCCCATCTGTCGGAAACGGCTTTCTGGCCATCCACCACGAGCCATTCGCCGGCCGACCTTGTGAGAGCCGTGTGCGGTTCGATTGCCTTTGTGCCCTATACCCTGATTGCCATGGAGTCGACGGCCAACGGTGTGGGCAATTATTTCCACAACGAGTGGCAGCGCTGTGCCAAGGGCGACGGCGACAAGCACGCTGTCTTCATCCCGTGGTACGATATAGAAATCTATCGTCTCGAACCCGACGACCCCGCAGCCCTTGCAGCATCGTTCACACCCTACGAACTCAGATTGTGGAATGAATTTGGCTGTGCCCTCGACCAAATCAACTGGTATCGCCACAAGCTGCGCGAATATCCCTCGCACGACAAGATGATGGCCGAGTTTCCCACTACGCCGCACGAGGCGTTCACGGCCACGGGTTCCGATATTTTCGACCCTGCCAAGGTCGAAATCCTGCGTCGCGACTGCGAGGTGCCTCAGCTTGGCGAAGTATCGGCCTTGGGAACGGAGTTTGTAAAGGATGCCCGTGGACTTATGAAACTGTGGCGCACTCCTCAGCCGGGAGCGGATTATATAGCGACAGTTGATATAGGCGGACGCACTGCGAGGTCAGACTGGAGTGTGGTGGCCGTGCTGCGGGTAGATGGCGCTAAGCCGGAGGTGGTGGCCCAATGGCGCGGACATTGCGACCATGACCTCCTTGCCGACAAGGCACGCGCCATAGCCACATATTATAATGAGGCTCTCCTTGTGGTAGAGACCAATTCGCTCGAAGGAGGCGTTAACTGCGGAGCGGGGCAGTTCATACTGCAGCGACTCGAAAACGAGTATCTGCGTCTCTACAGGCGCGAGGGCTATAGGGTAGGCTTCCATACCAACCGCGCCACCAAGGAGATGGCCGTCACCGCCCTCATCGGAGCGGTGCGTGAACTGGCCTACATAGAACGCGATGTGATGGCCTGCGACGAACTACTCACCTACGAGCAACGGCAGGATGGCTCATACGGAGCCAAGCCCGGATGCCATGACGATGTGCTTATGAGCCGTGCCATAGCGCTTTATCTTGCTCCGGAGGCCGTTGTTCCTGCTATTTGCGGCTCTTATGCCATCAATACGGAAAAGCTGTGGTGGTGAAAAAAATGCACTATTTTTCAATTTTTTTGAAAAAAGTTTTGCAGTTATCAAAAATTGTCATACCTTTGCAGTGTACTAATATACTAATACACTATTATGCTTAACATCGACAACGTCAGTTATTCCTATAGCCGCAAAGGCCCAAAGGTACTCGACGATTTCTCACTCTCCCTTTCCTCAGGCGGTGTCTACGGCCTGCTCGGCCCCAACGGAGCCGGCAAGTCGACGCTACTCAATCTCATTATCGGCGCCCTGACTCCTACGAGCGGCAGCGTTACCTTCGACGGCCTTGACACTCGCCGTCGTCTTCCGGCCGTGCTCTCGGATATCTTTCTGGTGCCGGAAGAATTCGTGTTGCCTCCCATGAGCCTTGCCAAGTATGCCAAGCTCTACGGCAAACTATATCCCCGCTTCTCTGAAGAAGACATGAAGCGCCATCTCGACACCTTCGAGGTGCCTTCGGACGTGCGTCTTGATGCCCTCTCAATGGGTCAGAAAAAGAAGGTGTTCATGAGTTTTGCCATGGCCTGCAACACCCGCGTGCTGCTGATGGACGAACCTACCAACGGACTCGACATCCCCGGCAAGAGCGCGTTCAGGCGTTTCGCCGCCGGCAGCATGACCGATGAGCGCATCTTTGTAATCTCAACCCACCAGGTGCGCGACGTCGACCGTCTGCTTGACCATATCCTCATTATGAACCAAAGCCGTGTGCTGCTCAGCACCACCGTGGCCGAGATTCAGAAGCGGTTGAAATTCTCCGAGACCGTAGACCGTGCTGTTGTCGACAGCGCCCTGCACTCCATCCCCTCCATAAGCGGCTCATCGGTTATATTGCCCAATGAAGACGGCAACGACACCGACCTCAACCTCGAACTGCTCTTTGACTTCGTGCTGCACAAGCCCGCACTTGCAGGAACTTTGTTTAACACCTCAGAAAAATGAAAATGGACTCAACAATAAAACTGACACACCAAAGCTTCGAGTGGTCGCGATTCAAGGCATACTTCGGCTCATACTACTTCGCCAATTCGCGCAAGCTTATGCTCTCGGCCGCCTCAATCCTCATTGCATGGATTGTGATATGCGTGCTGCCTAATATTATTACCGAGTTTGATATATACAAAGATGCTGTGCGCTTGGCTATGCAGTCGGGCAGATGCACTCTATGCGGTGACCCCTATCTGGGAACAGAGGTGATGATTGGTGCTTTCTTATTCCCCGTTCTTGCCACTGTGGCCGGCTCTTCGATGTTCACCTGTATGCACGGCAAGGGAGAGCGTCAGACATTGCTTGCCATCCCTGCATCGTCGCTTGAGAAATATCTCACCTACTTCACCATCTATATCCTGGGCTTCATCGTAGTATTCTTTGTATCGGAAATCATAGCAGACGCCCTGCGCGTAGCCTGCATCAAAATGTTCTCAGACTATGGCGACTATGCGCATTTTATTTCGCTGCGCCGCATCTTTACTTTTGGTATCGATACAAACGTGTATGATAGGACAATTAACGGTGAGGCTCTGTTTGTAAGGACTTATTTTTTCATAACGACATACTATACCTTCGTTCTTGTAATGGCCGCCATATTCTCGCTCGGAAGCATAGTGTGGCAAAAGGCTTCATATCTGAAGACTCTCTGCGCCCTGTCTATACTGCAGGTGGTACAGACATGCCTGTTGATGTTGTCTTTTGAAATATTTTTCGGCGAGTATGCCGACTTGGATGTCAAAGACTTTTTTCATCCCATGGGAGAACTGGCACGAAGCCCCTACATTATCCTGATTGGTCTTGCAATATCAGTATTCATGTTTTGGCTCGGTTATCGCCGTTTCAAAGATACCGACCTTGTAGAACGTTGGTAAGCCTATGTTGACAGATAAGAACAAAGCAATATATCTTCAGATAGCCGACCGTATATGCGACGATATCCTTGAAGGGCGTTCAGTGCCCGGCGGGCGTCTGCTATCGGTGCGAGAATATGCTGCCTCGGTAGAGGTTAATGCCAACACTGTAATGCGCTCGTACGATTATCTTGCCAATCTCGGCATAATATCAAACCGCAGAGGCATAGGCTACTTCGTGGAAGATGAAGCTCCCGCCATAGTAAGGCGTTTGCGCACACGCGAACTCCTGGAGGATGAAATCTACTCGGTGTTCCGCCGTCTGGCGCAGCTGCAGGTAAGCCCGCAGGAATTAATGGAAATATATACAAAATATCTCAACGACAATAAAACGCAAAAATGAAAAAATCGACATACATATTGATTGGCTTTTTCGGGGCACTGTGCCTTCTGGCCTTTCTGTTGCCGCCGGTGCTGTTCACAAACAGTGACAGCAATACCTTGAAGCTCTCAGACAACTATGTGAGCAAGGAAATTCCGGCATTCTCTGTGATTCGGTTTAAAAACCCTCACCTTGGCGGCGATGACCCCTTGTTCAGGATTAGTGCCACAAGCGACTCGCTGAAAGCCGGGCATATAGAGATAAACGAGGCTTTCGCCGACCTGAAGGACGGTTTCCGTGTGAGCGGCGACACTCTCTATATCGACATGGATTTAGACAAAGAAGACACGGGACGCAGTCATATGCGAATTGAGGATACCGACAAGCCGGCGGCTATTCTATATGTCGACCGGTCGCGGAAACCTTGCACACTTATGATGAATCCGTTTATGGATGTAGAGCTGAAGGGCCTCGACGGCGCAGATTTCATCGTTTACGGCAACGGCTTATTAACTGTCAGCGAATCAAATATCCATACAATGGAAATGATGCCGAAAGGTGACAGTTACGATTATTATGGATTTTCCCTGCAACTCAAGGATAACTCGAATATTGGAAAACTGGATGTCAAGAATGACGGGTTCGATATCAAAACTTCGGATTCTAATATAGATACTATCTTTGTATCAGCAGAATACGTTGCAGACCTTAATCTTAAAGGGGCTGATTTCTCAACTCTCATTACCTCAGACACCTGTAGTTCTGTGAATATTACTCTTAAAGGAGAAGCTACTATATCAAAAGAATAAGGATTTGGTTTAGGTGCGTTAAATAGAATTAGTCCTAAGAGCTGAAAATATAAAGCTCTTAGGACTAATTCTATATTATGAGAGGACGTCTGCTTAGCGTACAATCACCTTCTTGCCGTTCTTGATGTAGAGACCGGGAGCGGTGATGCGGTCGATGCGTATGCCCTGGAGGGTATAGATGACGTCTTCGCCTTCAGCGGTGTTGTCGGCATTGATGTCGGTGATACCGGCGGTTTCGTCTTCCTGCTTGGCAACGTTGGGATTGCCTGCATACTTCACTGAGGGGTCGAATGAAAGGTGAGGAGGCTGGTTGTAGCAGCAGTTTTGGTTTACAACCTGCACACGATAGTTGAGGTCGTCCATGAGGTGGGGCAGACGGAACTCGGTGGTATAACTTGTGGCGTTGATGATGAGATACTTGTTGGATTCGTTCCAAGTCACTATTTCCTCGCGCCAGTCGCCGAGGAGGTCACCGAGTACGCAGGGATTGTTTTTGCTGCCGTTGTTGAGTTTGCCGATTGTGTAGTTGGTCTTGTTCACCTGGATACGTCCGAAGCCTAATGAAGCGTGGTCCCATTTGGCTATGCAGCTCTTGTCGTAGTGCTCGTCGTAGAGGTCGCCGTCCCAATAGAGGCGATTGTTCATAGAACCGCCACCACCCGAATTCCAGCCTTCGGAATACTTGGTGCCGTCGGTACAGTTGTGCATACCGGGGTCAGAGCTGTGCGAGAATTGTGAGTGGTTATAATAGGAATCGAAGTGACCTGCTATGCCTCGGCCGGTGTCGCCTGACGCGGTTTGATGTATGATGAGTTCGCCGGTGGCGGCATCGCGGAGGTCGCAGCCGTAGGGCTTTCCTTCGTGTACCATGAACACTTCGAGACCTGGACGGTCGGGAAGGAAGTCGCCGAGATGGAGGGCGTCGCCATGTCCGAGACCGGTGCGGTAGAGCAGCGAACCGTCGTGGTCAAGGGCTGCCGAGCCGTAGACTATTTCCTGCTTGCCGTCGCCATCGCAGTCACCGACAGAAATCCAGTGGGCGCCTTCGCCCCAGAGACCTTTGCCTTTTTCGGTATTGCGGCTAACCCAACGTTCGGAGAGGGTTTTGCCATCCCAGTCGTATGCGCCTACGAATGCGCCCGAGTAGTAGCCACGGGCAAATATGGGACTGGGATTGCTGTCGGGGCCGTCGAGGTAGGCG
>PPYF01189436.1_pt1 | contig 17267 bp, 11 predicted proteins | sample 1559871 | NCBI WGS metagenome assembly PPYF01 (sample SAMN08240021, study PRJNA423297) | Human gut metagenome, whole genome shotgun sequencing project.
ACCTGAATAAGTGAAGCCATTAATGGCAATCACCGGTGGTGCTGGCTGCGCAGCAACTGCTTACCGACTTGCGGGTTGCCAGCAGTTCGATATCCACCCGGCTACGCGCGCGGCGCAGCAGACCGATAACTACGATGTTAAACAGGATTACCGCCAGAATGCACACCAGGCTGTAAGTTGGGTGCTGACTGTAGCTGGCGAACTGATAGAACAATGTTGCCAGTGAGTAAGCGATATTCAGCCCCCACAGGATGGAGAAGCCCATCCAGCCACGGCTTGATTCACGGGCGATGGCTCCCATCACCGAGATACATGGTACATACAGCAGGACGAAAATCAGGTAGCTGTATGCGGCAGCTGCGCTACCGAATTTCTGATCCATCACGCCCATCGCCCCGGTACCCATTTCGCCGTCGCCTTTGCTCGCTTCAATGGGATTCATCAGTACGCTAAGGCTGAAGGTGTCTTTCAGGCTCTGCCAGGTTTCATCTACCGCGCTGAACAGCTCTTCACCGAGGTTAAATTCTGCCGGATTGAACTCTTCGTCCTGAATATTTTCTGCGGTGTAGAGGGTGTTGAGCGTGCCCACCACCACTTCTTTCGCCATTGCACCTGTAAACAGGCCAACCGTTGCCTGCCAGTTATCTTCATGCACGCCAATCGGCTTGAAGACTGGGGTGATCACCCGGCTGACGGAAGCCAGCGCCGAGTCGTTGATGTTATCGACGATTTTTCCGCTCAGCGAGAAGCTGTTGAAGGCGCTCAGGAAAATGCTGACGATGATAATCACTTTACCAGCACGCAGAACGAAGCCTTTCAGACGCTGCCAGGTCTGGATAATCAGGCTTTTAACGTGTGGTACATGGTAGACCGGCAGCTCCATGACAAACGGCGTCGCTTCACCGCGCATGATGGTGTACTTGAGCATCAGGCCAGTCAGCACCGCCATCACGATACCCAGCATATACAGCGAGAAAACCGCCAGGGCACCGTTCTGCCCGAAGAAGGCAGCCGCGAATACTGCGAAGATAGCCAGACGCGCGCCGCAGGACATAAACGGTGCCATCATGATGGTCATCAGACGTTCACGCGGTGCATCAAGCGTACGTGCGCCCATTACCGACGGTACGTTACAACCGAAACCGACGATCAGCGGCACAAAGGATTTCCCAGGCAAGCCCAGCGCCTGCATCAGGCGGTCCATCACAAACGCCGCACGCGCCATATAGCCGGAGTCCTCAAGGAAGGAGAGGAACAGGTACATCATGCCAATCTGCGGCACCAGTGGCAGCACGGTGTTAATACCGCCACCTAGGCCCTGGGCGAGGAAGATAGTCAGCCAGTCCGGGAAGTGGAGCGTGTAGCCAATCCATTGAATACCATGCACAAATAGCGCCACGGAGCCGACATCAAACAGCGGCTGTAACGCCCCGCCGATGTTGATAGCCAGCAGGAACATCAGGTACATCACAAAGAGGAAAATCGGCAGACCGAGGAAACGGTTGAGCACGATTTTATCTACCGCAGTGGTGAAACGGCTGGGTTCTGCCGTCAGGGTGTTGCTTACCACATCACAGATGGCAGCAATGCACTGGTAACGCGCATCGGCAATGTGCAGCGCCGGATCGTCCATCTCATTACGCAGACGGGCGAGGGCGGCATCAAGATGCTGCGACGCTTCACCGGAGTAGGCGCGGCTGTAGATATCGCCTTCCAGCATTTGCAGGCCCAGCCAGCGACGTTGTTTCAGCGGGATGTCGGAAGGCATCACTTTTGCCAGTGAATCTGCTTCGTTGAGTAGCGGCTGTGCGTAATGTACCAGTTCCACATTCTCGTTAGCTTTATAGCGATCAATCGCCAGCTTGAGCGCTTCAATACCGCGACCACGGGTTGAAACCAGCGGGATCACCGGACAGCCCAGACGCGCCGACAGAGCATCAATTTCAATACGAATATTTTGCTTCTCGGCAATGTCGAGCATGTTCAGTGCCACAATGCAGGGAATGCCGAGTTCCAGCAGTTGTAGCGTCAGGTACAGGTTACGCTCAAGGTTAGACGCATCCACCACGTTAATCAGCAGGTCGGCGTCGCCACTCAAAATGTAGTGACAGGCGATTTGCTCATCGAGCGAGGTCTGCGATGAGATGGTGGTCAGAGAATAGGTGCCGGGCAGGTCCACCAGCGTGACCTGATGATCGGTGGTGGAGAATTGCCCTTCTTTACGTTCGACGGTAACGCCAGCCCAGTTACCTACACGCTGACGTGCGCCAGTGAGCTGGTTAAATAAGGTTGTCTTGCCAGAATTTGGATTACCAATTAAGCCTATGGTTAATTTTTTCATTGTTGTTATCACCGTATTAACAGGAAACCGCTTCCACTTCTAATAAGGCCAGATCTTTTTTGCGTAATACCAGGCTCACACGACGGGTTTCGATATGAATGGGGTCGCCGAGTGGAGCGACGCGCACCACATTAAAAGAGGAGCCAGGTAACATGCCAAGAGAAAGCAGTTTTTGGCGATATGCCGGGCTGATTTCACGGGAAAAGCCAGTGATTTTCCACGCAGTATCTGGAGTGTATTGCATAGGTGCCTACTTGTTTCTCATTAACTGGATAACTACCTCATGGGGCGTTTGACAGCGACATGAGACCAGATGATTTGCCAACAAAGGAGAGATTAAATAATCAACAACACAATGATAATGAGAATGGTTTCTATCAGCAATACTTAAAATGTGTGCGAATGTTGGTTTGAATAATAATCTGACTCAATGTTGATGTGGCTCAAGGTTATATCGCAGCGAAAATATAATTCGAATAGTTTCACCACGGTATGCGGATCTTCCACAAACTTGTTCGACAATGAAGAGATGTGAACCAGGCCGTCCTGATGCACGCCGATATCGACAAACGCGCCAAAGTTGGTGACGTTGGTCACCGCACCTTCGAGGATCATACCCGGTTGCAGGTCGTTCATTGTCTCGACGCCATCGGCAAACTGAGCGGTTTTAAATTCCGGACGCGGATCGCGACCCGGTTTTTCCAGCTCTTTGATGATGTCAGTTACTGTCGGCACACCGAATTTTTCATCAGTAAAGTCAGACGCTTTCAGGTTACGCAGTTCGCTGCTGTTACCCATCAGATCTTTCAGTGCCTGCTGTGTTGCTGCCAGAATGCGTTCCACCACCGGATAGGCTTCCGGGTGGACGGTAGAAGCATCCAGCGGGTTATCACCGTGGTTAATGCGCAAGAAGCCCGCGCACTGCTCGAAGGCTTTCGGCCCCAGACGGCTGACTTTCAGCAGTTGCTGACGGTTCTGGAACTGGCCGTTCTCATCGCGCCAGGCCACGATGTTTTGCGCCATCATGCGCGTCAGGCCCGCCACGCGGGTTAACAGCGGAACAGAAGCAGTGTTGAGATCGACGCCAACGGCGTTTACGCAGTCTTCTACTACTGCGTCCAGTTTGCGGGCCAGTTGCGTCTGGCTGACGTCATGCTGATACTGACCTACGCCGATAGATTTCGGATCGATTTTCACCAGCTCCGCCAGCGGATCCTGCAAACGGCGGGCGATAGACACCGCGCCACGCAGCGAAACGTCGAGATCCGGGAACTCCTGCGCTGCCAGCTCGGAAGCTGAGTAAACCGACGCGCCAGCTTCGCTGACGATCACTTTCTGTGCGGTCACTTTCGGGAACTGCTTCTGCACGTCGAGATAGAAACGTTCAGTTTCGCGGGAAGCTGTACCGTTGCCGATCGCCACCAGTTCAACGTTATGTTTTTCACACAAGGCAGCAACGGTCATCGCTGCTTTTGCGGCTTGTCCGGTGTGCGGGTAAATGGTATCGGTCGCTACCAGTTTGCCAGTGGCATCGACCACCGCCACTTTTACCCCAGTACGCAGACCCGGATCGAGGCCCATCGTTGCACGCAGTCCGGCAGGGGCCGCCATCAGCAGATCGTGCAGGTTACGGGCAAAGACGTTGATTGCTTCATCTTCCGCGCGTTCGCGCACGGTACCCATCAGTTCGGTTTCCAGATGCATCAGCACCTTGATGCGCCAGGTCCAGCTCACTACGCCTTTGCGCCAGCTATCCGCCGGGGCATTGTTCAGGCGTAGGCCAAGGTGATCCATGATGATTTGCTCGCAATAGCTCTCTTTGGGCGGCTCATCGAACTGCGGATCGGCATTCAGCGAAAGCTGGAGTACGCCTTCGTTACGCCCACGGAACATCGCCAGCGCGCGGTGAGAAGGCACCGTGGACAACGGTTCGTGATGATCGAAATAGTCGCGGAATTTCGCCCCTTCCTCTTCTTTACCGCTCACCACCGTAGAAACCAAATGCGCGTTCTTCCACAGATAATCACGCACTTTCGCCAGCAGCGCGGCATCTTCGGCAAACCGTTCCATCAGGATATAGCGCGCGCCATCCAGCGCGGCTTTGGTATCTGCCACGCCTTTATCGGCATCAACATATTGTGCAGCGGCGACTTCTGGCGTGTGTGACGGATCGCTCCACAGCAGGTCAGCCAACGGCTCAAGCCCTGCTTCAATGGCGATTTGCCCGCGGGTGCGGCGTTTAGGTTTGTAGGGCAGGTAGAGGTCTTCGAGTTCGGTTTTGCTTAGGGTGGCGTTGATGGCCTTCGCCAGATCATCGGTGAGTTTGCCTTGCTCGGAAATGGACTTGAGGATCGCCTGACGTCTCTCTTCCAGCTCGCGCAGATAGCTCAGACGCGTTTCCAGATTACGCAGCTGCGTGTCATCCAGACCGCCGGTGATTTCCTTACGATAACGTGCGATAAACGGCACGGTATTCCCTTCGTCAAGCAGGCGAACGGCAGCGTCAACCTGTTCCGGGCGCGCCTGAATTTCACCCGCAATAATGCGGCAGAACGAATCATTCATCATGGTTTGAGTTCATCTTTTCGGATCAAAAATCAGGGGATAGTTATACGGACTGGCTGGCAAAAATGCCAGCCATCGGCAGGAGGTTAAGACTCTTCCTTACGGTTTCACGTACTCGATAGCATTAACATACCAGCTCGCTTCCCCGGCAGGGGTATTCACCACCGCCAGATCGCCGACTTCTTTTTTCAGCAATGCGCGGGCCATCGGGGAATCGATAGAGATGTAATCTTTACGGCCAAAAATTTCATCGTAGCCGACAATACGGAAACGGTGAGTCACGCCATCGTCGTTTTCAATCTCCACCCACGCGCCAAAAAAGACTTTGCCTTCCTGCTGAGGGGAGTAATCGACGATTTTGAGATTTTCCAGGCATTTAGTGAGATAGCGCACGCGACGGTCGATTTCACGCAGACGCTTTTTATTATACTGATAGTCAGCATTTTCGCTGCGGTCGCCCAGACTTGCGGCCCAGGTCACCTTTTTTGTGACCTCCGGGCGTTCTTCACGCCAGAGATAATTAAGCTCTTGTTTGAGTTTTTCATACCCTTCCCGGGTAACCAGGGGCGTTTTCATCTCGTTGATTCCCTTTGTCTGTTTGATAATGCGCACATTGGGTATAACGTGATCATATCAACAGAATCAATAATGTTTCGCCGAATAAATTGTATACTTAAGCTGCTGTTTAATATGCTTTGTAACAATTTAGGCTGAAATTCATACCAGATTTAGCTGGTGACGAACGTGAGCTTTTTTAAGAATACACGCTTACAAATTGTTGCGAACCTTTGGGAGTACAAACAATGCAAGAGAACTACAAGATTCTGGTGGTCGATGACGACATGCGCCTGCGTGCGCTGCTGGAACGTTATCTCACCGAACAAGGCTTCCAGGTTCGAAGCGTCGCTAATGCAGAACAGATGGATCGCCTGCTGACTCGTGAATCTTTCCATCTTATGGTACTGGATTTAATGTTACCTGGTGAAGATGGCTTGTCGATTTGCCGACGTCTTCGTAGTCAGAGCAACCCGATGCCGATCATTATGGTGACGGCGAAAGGGGAAGAAGTGGACCGTATCGTAGGCCTGGAGATTGGCGCTGACGACTACATTCCAAAACCGTTTAACCCGCGTGAACTGCTGGCCCGTATCCGTGCGGTGCTGCGTCGTCAGGCGAACGAACTGCCAGGCGCACCGTCACAGGAAGAGGCGGTAATTGCTTTCGGTAAGTTCAAACTTAACCTCGGTACGCGCGAAATGTTCCGCGAAGACGAGCCGATGCCGCTCACCAGCGGTGAGTTTGCGGTACTGAAGGCACTGGTCAGCCATCCGCGTGAGCCGCTCTCCCGCGATAAGCTGATGAACCTTGCCCGTGGTCGTGAATATTCCGCAATGGAACGCTCCATCGACGTGCAGATTTCGCGTCTGCGCCGCATGGTGGAAGAAGATCCAGCGCATCCGCGTTACATTCAGACCGTATGGGGTCTGGGCTACGTCTTTGTACCGGACGGCTCTAAAGCATGAGGCGATTGCGCTTCTCGCCACGAAGTTCATTTGCCCGTACGTTATTGCTCATCGTCACCTTGCTGTTCGCCAGCCTGGTGACGACTTATCTGGTGGTGCTGAACTTCGCGATTTTGCCGAGCCTCCAGCAGTTTAATAAAGTCCTCGCGTACGAAGTGCGTATGTTGATGACCGACAAACTGCAACTGGAGGACGGCACGCAGTTGGTTGTGCCTCCCGCTTTCCGTCGGGAGATCTACCGTGAGCTGGGGATCTCTCTCTACTCCAACGAGGCTGCCGAAGAGGCAGGTCTGCGTTGGGCGCAACACTATGAATTCTTAAGCCATCAGATGGCGCAGCAACTGGGCGGCCCGACGGAAGTGCGCGTTGAGGTCAACAAAAGTTCGCCTGTCGTCTGGCTGAAAACCTGGCTGTCGCCCAATATCTGGGTACGCGTGCCGCTGACCGAAATTCATCAGGGCGATTTCTCTCCGCTGTTCCGCTATACGCTGGCGATTATGCTATTGGCGATAGGCGGGGCGTGGCTGTTTATTCGTATCCAGAACCGACCGTTGGTCGATCTCGAACACGCAGCCTTGCAGGTTGGTAAAGGGATTATTCCGCCGCCGCTGCGTGAGTATGGCGCGTCCGAGGTGCGTTCCGTTACCCGTGCCTTTAACCATATGGCGGCTGGTGTTAAGCAACTGGCGGATGACCGCACGCTGCTGATGGCGGGGGTAAGTCACGACTTGCGCACGCCGCTGACGCGTATTCGCCTGGCGACTGAGATGATGAGCGAGCAGGATGGCTATCTGGCAGAATCGATCAATAAAGATATCGAAGAGTGCAACGCCATCATTGAGCAGTTTATCGACTACCTGCGCACCGGGCAGGAGATGCCGATGGAAATGGCGGATCTTAATGCAGTACTCGGTGAGGTGATTGCTGCCGAAAGTGGCTATGAGCGGGAAATTGAAACCGCGCTTTACCCCGGCAGCATTGAAGTGAAAATGCACCCGCTGTCGATCAAACGCGCGGTGGCGAATATGGTGGTCAACGCCGCCCGTTATGGCAATGGCTGGATCAAAGTCAGCAGCGGAACGGAGCCGAATCGCGCCTGGTTCCAGGTGGAAGATGACGGTCCGGGAATTGCGCCGGAACAACGTAAGCACCTGTTCCAGCCGTTTGTCCGCGGCGACAGTGCGCGCACCATTAGCGGCACGGGATTAGGGCTGGCAATTGTGCAGCGTATCGTGGATAACCATAACGGGATGCTGGAGCTTGGCACCAGCGAGCGGGGCGGGCTTTCCATTCGCGCCTGGCTGCCAGTGCCGGTAACGCGGGCGCAGGGCACGACAAAAGAAGGGTAAATAAAAGCCGCTACCAGCGCGGCACCCGCAGGGGTGTCGGTGTATTTATCGAAGTTGTCGATAAACAGTTTCGCCAGGGTTTCGGCTTTTTCCTGCCACTGTTCCGGAGAAGCGTAGGTGTTACGCGGATCGAGAATCTTCGTGTCTACGCCCGGCAGTTCGGTTGGGATCGCCAGGTTAAACATCGGCAGAGTGAAGGTTTCTGCATTATCCAGCGAACCGTTGAGGATGGCGTCGATAATGGCGCGGGTATCTTTAATCGAGATACGTTTGCCAGTGCCGTTCCAGCCAGTGTTAACCAGATAAGCCTGCGCGCCCGCCGCCTGCATACGTTTCACCAGCACTTCTGCGTACTGAGTCGGGTGCAGCGACAGGAATGCCGCGCCGAAGCAAGCGGAGAAGGTTGGCGTCGGTTCGGTGATGCCACGCTCAGTACCGGCCAGTTTGGCGGTGAAGCCAGAGAGGAAGTGATACTGGGTTTGATCGGCAGTCAGGCGAGAAACCGGCGGCAACACGCCGAAAGCATCAGCAGTCAGGAAGATAACCTTAGTCGCGTGGCCCGCTTTGGAAACCGGCTTAACAATGTTATCGATGTGATAGATCGGATAAGAAACGCGGGTGTTCTCGGTTTTTGAACCATCATCAAAGTCGATAGTGCCATTTCGTCATCGCCAATCAGGCGACGTTTCGGGTCGGTGGAAAGGGTGGTTTTACCGGTGCCGGAAAGGCCGAAGAACACCGCAACATCGCCTTTCTCACCAACGTTGGCGGAGCAGTGCATAGAAGCGATACCTTTCAGCGGCAGCAGGTAGTTCATCATCGAGAACATCCCTTTCTTCATTTCGCCGCCGTACCAGGTGCCGCCAATCAGCTGCATGCGCTCGGTCAGGTTAAACGCCACGAAGTTTTCGGAGTTGAGACCCTGTTCTTTCCACTGCGGGTTAGTGCACTTCGCGCCGTTCATAACGATAAAGTCTGGTTTGAAACCTGCCAGTTCTTCATCGCTCGGGCGAATAAACATGTTTTTGACAAAATGCGCCTGCCAGGCCACTTCGGTGATGAAACGGACGGAAAGACGAGTATCCGGGTTCGCACCACAGAAAGCGTCGACAACGAACAGACGTTTGCCGGAAAGCTGCTTGGTCACCAGGCCTTTCAGATGCTGCCAGGTTTCCGGAGAGAGAGGTTTGTTGTCGTTCTTACCTTTGCCTTTGTCTGCCCACCAGAAAGTATCGCGAGTGGTATCGTCACGGACGATATACTTATCTTTTGGTGAACGACCGGTGAAGATCCCGGTATCGACGGCAACGGCACCCAGATTAGTTAACACCCCGCGCTCATAACCTGTCAGGCTCGGATCGAGCTCTTCCTGATACAGCAGGTCGTAGCTTGGGTTGTAAACGATATCATGTACGTCACTGATACCATAAGCCTCGAGTTCTTGCGGGGTCAAACCATTGTTAACGCGCATTTCACTGCTCCTTAGCCAATATGTATTGCCTGAATAGTAAAGTCTTTTTGGGGGTGTTAACCGCGACAAGGCTCATAGATTTACGTATCTGGAGAAATTCATATTTGACAAAAAACTCCGTGATTCCTGTCACGAAACGGTTGCTATTATCGCAGAAATAGCATTTTAGGTGTGGAAAATGTTCTCAAAAGGTTAAATCTTGGTTTATGTGGCGGGAATATTGTGAGTGGAATCGCATTCCTGAATGAAATTGATGCAAATTCAACCGGTAAAGTATCGATTCACCACGCTAACTTTTTTTGATTATTTTCTGAAAAAAGCAAAATACTACTGCCCGGATGCGATAATTAACCCACCTTTTGATTCTGGATAACCAACATGGATAACGTTGAACTTTCACCCGCAACACGCTGGGGGATGATTGCTACCGGATTACTTCAGGGTCTGGTTTGCTACCTGCTGATCGCCTGGCTTTCCGGAAAAAATCACAGTTGGATTGTTTATGGCGTGCCTGCGACCGTCGCGTTTTCATCCGTTTTACTCTTCTCCGTGATCTCTTTTAAACAGAAGCGCCTTTGGGGATGGCTGGCGCTAGTGTTTATTGCCACGCTGGGGATGAGCGGCTGGCTGAAGTGGCAAACTGATGGCATGAACCCCTGGAGAGCTGAAAAGGCGCTTTGGGATTTTGGTTGCTATCTGCTGTTGATGGCAATGTTGTTGCTACCGTGGATACAACAAAGCCTTCGCATCCGCAATGACAGTAGCCGCTATCGCTATTTTTACCAGTCAGTATGGCATAACGTACTTATATTACTGGTGATTTTTCTCGCCAATGGCTTGACGTGGCTGGTGCTTTTACTGTGGAGTGAGTTGTTTAAACTTGTTGGCATCACGTTTTTCAATACGCTCTTTTTTGCAACCGACTGGTTTATTTATCTCACGTTAGGTCTGGTTACCGCGCTGGCGGTGATCCTCGCGCGAACACAGTCACGTTTAATCGACTCTATTCAAAAGTTGTTCACGTTAATCGCCACGGGGTTGCTGCCGTTAGTATCATTGCTGCGGGTCGCTCAGTACGGCTGGACTGTCGACCGCTTGCAGGGCGTGCTGGCGGTGCTGGTGTTACTGGTGTGGTCGCTGGGGTATTTTGTCAGCATCGTCTGGCGTAAAGGGCAAAATCCCGTTGTTCTTCAGGGCAAAGTGAACCTTGCGGTTTCGTTATTGGTGTTGGTGATACTGGTGCTTCTTAATTCGCCGGTGCTGGACAGTATGCGCATTAGCGTGAACAGCCATATGGCGCGTTATCAGAGCGGCAAAAACACGTCAGACCAGGTAACTATCTACATGCTCGAGCAGAGCGGTCGCTATGGACGTGCTGCGCTTGAGTCGCTGAAAAGCGATGCCGGGTTTATGAAAGACCCGAAACGCGCGCGGGATCTGCTGATGGCGTTAGATGGAGAGCAACATCTTCAGCAACAGGTATCGGAAAAAGTATTAGCCGATAATGTGTTAATTGCCCCTGGTTCTGTTAAACCTGATGCGACATTCTGGTCGGCCTTAATCCAGGATCGCTATAACGTGATGACCTGTATTGAAAAAGACGCCTGCGTCCTGGTCGAGCAAGATCTGAATAGTGATGGTCAGGCGGAGCGGATCCTGTTTGCTTTTAATGATGACAGAGTCATTGTCTATGGCTTTGACTCAGACAGAAAAGAATGGGACGCGCTTGATATGAGTTTACTTCCGAACGAAATAACGAAAGAAAAATTACTCACAGCTGCGAAGGATGGAAAACTGGGGACGAACGCGAGCAGGTGCATTTGAACTCCACATCCTGCGGATCGTAAACCGTCACCTCTTCTTCGTGATACAAACGCCACAACACTTCGTTTGCCGGTAAGGTCAGCAGTTCTTCGGTTTTGATGGTTTCGGTTAGCGTCGCCAGGTGGTCAAAGTCGTCCTGCTGGGCATTTTGCGCAGGCATTACCTGCAACAACATACCGCCTGCAGCCGGTTTGCCGTCTACGTCGCCGGTGCGAATAAACAGGCGCGTCGGCAGCTGTTCAGAACGCATAAAGTAATCTTCCAGGCAGGCCGCCAGGGTATCACCTTCCAGACCAACTACGCCCTGATAGCGTTCGCCTTCGCTCGGGGTAATGGTGATCACCACGTAACCATTGCCGACCAGCGTTTTCAGGTCGGCATTTTCTGGAATTTCGCCCTGCACGCGCGCCACACCGCGCATCTGCTGGTTATTGTTACCGTTAATAACCGCCAGATTCATCGGACCGTCGCCCTGCAGCTGTACGGTGATATCACCATCAAACTTCAGCGTAGCGGTTAACAGGCTGGTCGCAACCAGCAGTTCTGCCAGCACGTTTTTAACGGGCTGCGGATAATCGTGGTTCTCAAGGATCTGTTGCAGGGTTTCCGAAACGGTTACCAGTTCGCCGCGCACGGCAAAGTTTTCAAACAGATAGCGATGTAATTGGTCATGTTGCGGCATAATCATCTCTCTTGCAGGTGACAGTTATTCACTGTCGCCGTGTTTAAATCGTAACAGGTCGCGGCGCTCTTTTTTGTCCGGGCGTCGGTCCGGGTGCGGCATGGTTAAGGCATTAAGTTTACGTGCCAGCGCCATTTTTTCGCGTTTCTCTACACTTTCCGCAGTCTCTTCATACAGCAAGGCTGCCTCGCTGGCGGGGCGACGCTGTTCAGTAATCGCCTTTACAATCACCGTGCGTTCGTCATTTCCCTGGCGCAGAGTGAGCGTGGCATTCAGCTCGACGATTTTGCTCGGCTTGCTGCGCTGCCCGTTGTAATGCACCTTACCGCCTTCAATCATTTCACGGGCCAGCGCGCGGGTTTTATAAAAACGGGCAGCCCATAGCCATTTATCCAGTCGAACCTCAACAGCAGGTTTTTCTTTCATGGCGTCTCCTTCACATTAGCGAGGGGATCAGGCGGCGGTAGTCATTCAGTGACGGATGGCGTTGATACTGTTTCTCGGCAATCCCGGAATCAGGATTAGTCACGCCGAGGCAGTAACGAATACCAAATTGCGCGGCAGCATCGAGAATCGCTTCGCTGTCATCAATAAACAGCGTTCTTTCAGCTTTCAGACCCGTAGCTTCGGCCACTGCATGCCATAACCGCTGATCCTCTTTCGGATAACCAAATGTGTGGGTGGAAAGTAATAAATCAAGGTGTGCGTCCAGACCCGTATGCTCAAGTTTTACCGACAGGTTGTGCGGATGCGCATTGGTGAGCAAAATTCGCTGCTTACCGCTGGCTTTCAGTGCCTCAAGAAACGGAATGGTATCTTCACGCAGTACGGCACGCGGTCCCATCTCGGTGGTCATCGCACAGATATCCAGACCCAGTTGCTCACTCCAGTAATCAAGACAGTACCAGTTTAGCGTATGCTGTACGTCGTGATATTGCTGGCGCATATATTCCATCGCTTCCTGTGGCGTAACCCCGTTTTTCGCGCCCCATGTTTCAGGCACCAGCTTTTGCCAGAAATAGTTATCGAAGGCGAGGTCGAGCAACGTGCCGTCCATATCCAGCAGAACGGTATCTACGTCCTGCCAGGCAATGTTGATATGCATGAGGGAAATCTCCAGAGTGAAGCAATTTGCGCGACAGGGTAGCATAACCTGCCGCGCAAACGTGTTATTCGATAAGGCTTTCTGAAGGGGTGATCAGTTGCGGGTTCAGGCAGCTTTCATAATAGGCCTGAATCTCCATCATGCGAGTGCGATGACGCTGGTAACGACGCCAGGCCTGTACGCCATTGTAAATGGCGCTACCCAGCATCGTCAGTAGCAGCAATGTGGTGCTGAGATAGCGCCACAGGCCGGAACGATCCGGGATCGGATGAAGGCCAATATGCTGCGTACCATTGGCGTCAGTGAAGATTTTTGTGACGATACCCTCGGCGTTAAACGGCGTATGCATCAGCATTTGTGCCAGTTTCTGGAAAGCGTTCCACTGTTCTTGCGGCGGGTAGTCGTAAAGTGATGCCGAAGGCCAGGGCTGATCAACAAAATCGCTGCCTTCGTCGCTGACAATCAGGAATCCGCCGGGGGCCGGACTGTTTAGTGATTGTGCCGCTCGCGCCGTTTCATGCGTGATAAACGGCGCGGTGGAGGTTGCCACCAGGTTATCCAGCGATTCCGCACTCACCGGGCGTAATAACACATTCACGCCATCGAGCTTCCCGGTGTTGGCGCGTTTTACCAGCGCGTCCCAGTCTTTACTGTTGCCGAGATTGACCAGCGCATTTTTCAGTCGCACACAGTCATCTTTGGCAGAACATAAATCCGCTGTCTTCAGTACAATGTCGCCAAAATCATCAAGCAATACCATGCCGGATTTTTGAATCGCTGAACGTAATGAGGCACTGACGCGAGATTCATCTTCCGGTTTAGGGTGCAGCTGGCGATTAACTGCTTCGGTCAATGCCGTCGCTTTGTTGACCAGTTCAGATTCTGGTAATGGTAATGAGCGGGCGTCGTTCCAGATGATCTGCGAGCAGTCAAACGGTAAAAAAGGTGAATTGGTTTTCGCGCTCCAGGTTCCGGAAGTGCGAATATTACACATTCCCGTACCGCTAATACGCAATGTATCGCCTACCCGCACGCCAGCGTCAGCCAGTTGTTTTACGCTGGTGGCTTCAATGGTCTGCGCGCCTTTCATCCATGAGAGAGTGAATTTCAGCGGCATATCCAGCGGGATCCAGAATAACAGCATAAACAGCACCAGCAGCGAGCCCGCAGCGATAATCGTACTGCGCAGCCAGTGCTGTAACGGAAAGTTTTTTACTTCATCATGCAGCGAAAGATATCGTCCCTGACGCACTACATGGCGGTCGAGATAGATATCGATATCGGTTTGTTGACCGAGATCCTGAGCAATGTATGGCTGCCAGTGTGCGGGATAGACCAGGTCGATAATACCGAGTGAAATATTGTTGATCTGTTCCTGATCGTTTTCGCCAAACAATCCCCAACGACGGGGTGTACCGCGCAGACAATGAATTTCCCGCAGGGAGGATTTTGCCGGGGGCGCGAATAGCCCCCACAGACCTGCGCCCAGCAGCAGTAACGCGCCGCCTGCCAGCCACGGAACAAATACATCCGGGGTAATCAGGCAGAAAAAGAACATCAGGAAGGAGGCGACGATCAGCAACGCTTCACGCAGCCCGCGCGGACGACTCAGCGCATATTCTTCATGCGTTTCTTTGCGAATATTGAGTAGCTCGATTTGCTCACTCTCTTCCCCGCGAATCGACGCCTGCGTTGACGGAACAGGTTGCAAGGCATAGCCGCGAGTTTCCTGCATGTACTCCTGCAGCGTATGACCGTTGAGTGAAATAACCAGCGGCAGCGAATCGGTATGAATCAGTTCAACGGTATTCTCATCGTTGATGTACTGTTCCCAGAAAGGGGGCAGGTGGACTTCTACCGAATCGAGGTAGTAACGCCATTTATTCGGATCGTCGGTAGAGATGCCGTAACGCGTGATAGCGTGTGTCAGCATCATGACGTTGTTGCTTTCGGCATTCAGCGCCAGAGAGATCGGTGCCGCGCTGGCTCCCGTTGGGCCAGGCACCTGTAATACCTGCGTCAGGCTCTCAAGATAATTTTCAACGGCGCTACGTTCTTCAGGTGTGAGTTTACGCGTTTGCGCATCCGCGAAGGCGTTGGTCCAGGGCAGCTGACGCCGTCTGGATCGCACTTTTATCAGCCATCCCGCAAGTAGTGAGCAGGCCAGCAAAGCAGCTAAAAAAATCACAATGGTGCTCATGCTTTCCCCATCTTACTTAGTCTGTCAGGCGTGGTCAGTCGCACCGGACACAATACATGATTCTGCGGTTGGCTATCGGCAAGCGTGGAGTTTAACTTGAGCATCATTAAGCACATCACAGTAACCGCTGATCATAGCAAACCCTCTGAAGGCGGAATATCAGCAAATTCCTGGAGTTATTTCAACCTATTGACTTTTAATTTGATTTGAGGACGATTATTTATTAAGTTACATAAATGTAAATAACATGCAATTCACATTGCCGAAAGCGTGTCCGATATCGCACAATAACCGCTGATTTCACAGCATAGATCCCACGATGAGCAAATCATTACAAAAACCCACCATTCTGAATGTTGAAACTGTAGCCCGTTCCCGACTGTTTACCGTCGAGAGCGTGGATCTGGAGTTCAGCAATGGCGTGCGGCGTGTTTATGAACGAATGCGTCCAACCAACCGGGAAGCAGTGATGATTGTGCCGATTGTGGACGATCACCTGATCCTGATCCGCGAATACGCAGTGGGAACTGAATCCTACGAATTAGGTTTTTCGAAAGGATTAATTGATCCGGGTGAAAGCGTCTACGAAGCCGCTAACCGCGAGCTAAAAGAAGAGGTTGGATTTGGTGCGAACGATCTGACTTTTTTGAAGAAGCTCAGCATGGCACCGTCTTATTTTTCCAGCAAAATGAATATCGTGGTAGCGCAAGATCTCTACCCGGAATCACTGGAAGGCGATGAGCCAGAGCCGCTACCACAGGTGCGCTGGCCGCTGGCGCATATGATGGATTTGCTGGAAGACCCTGACTTCAACGAAGCGCGTAATGTCAGCGCGCTGTTCCTCGTGCGCGAATGGTTGAAAGGGCAGGGGCGAGTGTAAATGCGTGCTCCGGAAGCCGTTGTATGACCGAGATTACGACGGTGATCATCAAAGCCAATCCAGACCGAGGTCACAACACCCGGACCGTAACCCGAGAACCACGCATCTTTCGAACTGTTAGTGGTACCGGTTTTCCCGCCGATATCGCGACGCTGCAAATCACGACCTGCACGCCAGCCGGTACCCTGCCAGCCTGGCTCACCAAAGATATTGGTGTTCAAAGCACTCTTAATCAGGAATGCCAGCGGAGTGTTGATGACGTGCGGTGCGTACTCCTGCGCGCCAGTCTTCGCCACTAACGCCTGATTAGCCTGCTCCAGCTGCGGCATTGGTACAGAAACATTCTGCTGCTCGCGGGAGATAGCGACATCTTCAACATCGTTATTTTCCAGCACGTTCGATTTCTGCGTATCACCGTAAATCACCGGAATATCACATTCCGGGCAAGCTACTTTCGGTTTCGCTTCGAAAATCACGCCGCCCTGATCGTTTTCAATTTTGCTGATAAACCACGGGTCCACCAGGAAGCCGCCGTTCGCCATGACCGCGTAGCCACGCGCCACCTGCATTGGGGTAAAGGACGCTGAACCCAGCGCCAGCGATTCGGTGTGGACAATGTTTTGCGCCGGGAAGCCGAAGCGTTGCAGATATTCTGCAGCGTAGTCGACGCCCATCGCCCGCATTGCGCGTACCATCACCACGTTTTTCGACTGACCCAGCCCCTGACGTAAGCGAATTGGACCGGCATACTGCGGTGGTGAGTTCTTCGGCTGCCAGTCAGAACCGGCACCTGCATCCCAGCGGGAAATTGGCACATCGTTCAACATACTTGCCAGCGTCAGACCTTTATCCATCGCCGCGGTGTAGAGGAACGGTTTGATGTTGGAACCCACCTGACGCAGTGCCTGGGTGGCGCGGTTAAACTTGCTCTGATTGAAATCAAAGCCACCGACCAGCGCCATAACGGCACCATTTTGCGGATTGATCGACACCAGCGCCGAGTTCACTTCCGGCACTTGTGCCAGCCACCATGCATCGCCGACCTGACGAACCCAGATTTGCTGTCCCGTTTGCAGAACATCGGTCACTTTACGCGGCGTCGGTCCCTGCTGAGTATCCGAACGGTAAGGACGCGCCCAGCGAACGCCGTCCATACTCAATGCGACAGTCGACCCGTCCGCCAGCATTGCCGTCGCTTCTTGAGGATTGGCGCTGGTGACTGCGGCAGGCAGCAGCGGACCATAGGTCGGCAGCGCCTTCAGCGTATCGGTAATCTTGTTGTTATCCCACGCCGACTCGCCCACTTTCCACAGCACATTTGCCGGGC
>PPYF01525684.1_pt1 | contig 17264 bp, 12 predicted proteins | sample 1559871 | NCBI WGS metagenome assembly PPYF01 (sample SAMN08240021, study PRJNA423297) | Human gut metagenome, whole genome shotgun sequencing project.
CTTCTGCAGAGTTCTGAGCCTTTACAAGGAATGAACCACCACAAACAAACATAAACATTGCTACTACTAATACTAATTTCTTCATAATCTTTTGCTTTAATGATAATTAGACATATGTTTTCAATTCTCTTCTGTGTTAAGGAATCGGTTATTGCTTTTACATTAACTCCTAATAAAGGTCAAAGTGCGTGCCAAAGAATATGATTCATTTGTAAATCGTTGATAAATAGGGATGTAATAATGAGGTAGGATGATATATATGTGTAGAAAGCAATGGGGAATATGTGGAAAGTGTGGCGGGGAGTGTGGAATAAATCCACACTCCCCGCCACACTTTATGTTTAGGACGCTCTTTTACTAAACGGGCTAATTGATTTCATCCGGCCACGGACAAGGTTTTCCGGTCGCTTTGACGGTTGGACGTTGTGCGTCTACTTTCCTCAGGTAGTTACCTAGCTCTTTAGATAGTTTCTTCACAATGTCCGGATGCTGTGCGCTGAGGTCATTACTTTCGCCTATATCATCCGGGATATTGAATAATTCTTTTCTCCCGCTGCCATAATAATAAATCAATTTCCAGTCTCCGTTGCGGACTGCACAGTTGAAGTTAATGCCCGGCCCGTCATTTCCCCAGTTGTTGGGCATATTCCAGAAAAGGCTGCGTCCTTTGGAAGGATTACCCGTTTGCTTCAATAGAGGAATAAAGCTGACTCCGTCTATCGGTTGAACCGTTTTATATTTCTTGATTCCTGCCATTTCGAGAATAGTGGGATAGAAGTCTTCAATCAGTAAATAGTTGTCGCATTTACTGCCCGGAGCTACTACTCCCGGCCAGCTGACAATCATTGGTTCGCGGATACCACCTTCATAGGTCGAACCTTTCCCACTGTTTAGCGGATGGTTTTGTGTGTGCAACTTTCCGTCACGCCAGTACGATTCCGAAGCAAGTCCGCCGTTATCACTCATAAAGATGATGATAGTGTTGTCAGCTTCTCCATTCTTTTCCAGCCAGTCCATCAAATCGCCTAAACTCTTATCCATTCCTTCGATAAGAGTGGCATAAGCGGCTTCGTGGTCGGTCATACCTTTTTTCTTGTACTTATCGTAGAAGCGCATGTCTTTATTGAGAGGCACATGGATGGCATATTGAGCCATATACAGGTAGAAAGGCTGGTTGTATTTTTTAGCTTTGTCCAGTGCTTTGATAGCTTCCAAGGTTAACGCTTCGGTAACGAATGTTTCCGTGCCCCAGTATTTCTCAAGTCCGGGAACAGCCATAGGTGAAACCGGCTTTCCGTCTTTGGTATGTCCGTAGTTCTCTTCTCCGAGATAGCTGGCAAGTCCGCCGGCAGCATGTCCGGCTATGTTTACCTCGAATCCCCAATGGTGCGGGTCTTCTCCCGGAGTGTCAATAGAACCGAAATGGGCTTTTCCGCAATGGATGGTATGATAACCGCTGTCCTTTAGGATTTGTACGAAAGAAGTTCCTACAAAGGTGTTGTTAGTGCCGGGCACTTGGCTGACACCGTTATAATTCCAGTCGGGAATAGCCAGCAGACTGTCCTTGCGGTCTGTCATCGTATTCTTTTGCAGTGTCCAGTTGGTTACACGGTGGCGTGCTGCATTTGTTCCGGTGATGAGGCTGCATCGCGTAGGAGAACTGATACTGCTGGCATACGCTTGGGTAAACATCATTCCCTGACGAGCCAACCTTTCCATGTTCGGAGTCTCGTACAGTTCGTTGTAATGCGTCTTTTGTGTCCAAAAAGGAAGTGACGTGTCCTGCCATCCCATATCATCCACCATAAAGAGAATGATATTCGGGCGTTTGTCTGTACGTTCGGTTTGTACGTTGCTTTGTACATTGCTTTGTGCTTGCAGACTGGTTGCTGCAAAGGGCACGAGTGCGAGGGGAAATAATGTCTTTTTATTCATGGGGGAAAGTTTTGTGTTATTTCTTTATTTTAATAATGCCGGGCTTTTCTGGATGTTTCTTTTATTCTATGGAATATGCACTGAAATTGATAATGTCCGGTAGCGCGACAGATTCGTTTACAATCAACCGTAATATATCCGTTTCTACGGGGGTGAACTTTTCAATACGTTTATGTCCTACGGATTCTCCGTTGCAAATCGTTTGCCACTTTCCGTTTACTTTGGCTTCTATTTTATACTGCCGGATACGTTCTCCGTTTTTGATATTTTCTTGGATAATACAGTAATTCACACGTTGCTTATTGTCCAGTTTCAGTGTCAGGCTTTTCTTATTTCCCGAAGTGGTAGCTATCGGGGAAGAGAAGCGGCGGTTTATTTCATTACCCATTTCTTTCAGTCGCTGTGCATCTCCGGCAGGAATCAATCCGGTCGGGTCGGGTGTTAATCCGAGGATAAGCGTTGCATTCCGTCCTACCGACTTTTCATATTTATCCATCAGTACGTCCAAGGGGTAAATATTATTCTCGTCATCCGGTTCCCAAAACCATTCGTGGCGACCGTTTGCTCCTCGCAAGGGTGTGTCTGCCATAGCGGGAACCCAGTATTTTCCGTTCTTATCTCCATGTTTCAGCAGTTCCAGTTGGTCGATATTGCTCTCAATACGTTTGTGGTGCGAACAGGGAACGGGGAAAGTAGACCAACAGGGATATTCTACCGTACCCGTTTCCGAACCGCCCCAACGGAAGTCGGCACGGTCGATATTGTGATAGAAAAGGCAGTTCGGCTGATATTTGTTTACGATAGGTTCTACATCGGGACCATCTCCGCGTGGGTCATCGGCTCCGCCGTCAAACCATATCATATAAAGGTCACCATACCGGGTACAAAGTTCTGTGACCATCTTTTCACAAAGCCGCTTGTACCAAGCCTGACGGTTACGGGCAAAATCTCCTTCCCCTTCTGCTTTGAAGTTATGGATACCTAATAGAGAGTTCCACCGGATACCCACATAAATGCCCGGCTGCAAACCATATTTACGGCAAGAATTAACGAAGTCGCGTACAATATCTCCTTTACCGTCGCGCCACTTGACTGCCTTTAAGCAGTAAGGATTGACATCACTTTGCCAAAGTCCGAAGCCCGTTTCGTGAGTTGCTGTCAGTACGGCGAACTTACATCCGGCAGCTTTGGCGGCTTCTATCCATTGGTCGGTGTTTAATTCCGTCGGGTTGAAAATGTTGTAGTCTTCAATGGGATTGATACGGTTGTTACCTTGTCCGTAGCGGATACCGTCGAATACGTGTAAATCGTAATGAAACACAGCACCCATCTCTGCTTCGTGCCATTTCAATTGATGATGTTTGGGGACAGGGATGCCCTGTTCTTGTGCGATTCCGTAGATGGAGAAAAAGAAAATAAAAAGAATAAGGTAGCTTCTTCTCATTGCATTGACTTAATTAAAGGTGTTATATCAGATTGCAAATGTACGCAAATAAAGTCTTTTTGTATATATGATTTCTTTCATTTAATAGGTGTGTTTCATTCAAAAACATATAAAAAGTAACTACTCCAAGGTACTCAGTGTGGGCAAGCTTATTTTCGTGAGTTTATTTTTCCCGGTGTCCCGCCGGTAGAATCTTTGGAAGAATTCCAGTCTTTTCTAGTTGAAGATGCTAATTCCGGTGAAACCTTTTCGAGGGAGATGCCTTGATGTCTTTTGGTATTAGAACTGTGCATGGATTCAAAATAGCTGCACTTGTCGATAAGCCGTGACTTTTCTTCATTGGTCATAATTGCCAGATAGCTGTCCTCATTAGTCAACTTGGGAAAGTTGGATATTTCTATGATTGTTTCTTCGTTAGCTTTGTGTTTTCTGATAAGTGTAGCGGGAGATTTAGTAAGACATATATAGCCATAAGGGGGAACGTTAATAATTTGATTACCATCCGACTGTTGCAGGATGACTGACGTTTTTGTTTCTGTGGAATTAGAACCTGTATCGACATATCTTATGAGTTTTAATGCCGGGACAGAGACGGTGGTGCCGGACGGGTTATAGAGTTCTATGTACTCTGCACCGTCCGTTGCATTGTCATACATCACTTCATTGAATGATAATATACCTCTTACTTCTTCCGGGTAATCGGGCAGAACCGGGTCTACTGGAGTTTCAGGCTTGCCTGGTGTGTCATCGGGGCTGGGAGTCGTTTCTATATTATTCGTTAACTGTACATGATGGAATGTGAATCCATTACAGCGAGTTTTTGTATAAACACAATATATACCTGAATAGGCTGGATTTTGTATACTGGTGTCTTTTACCAGCTTCTCTTTGATGTACTCATCCTCTGCTTCTAATCGTGTCCAAAAAGTCCAGTAACCGTTGTTGTCACATTCTACTTTTATGTATAGCTTTGGTGAATTGTTTCCTTTCATCAGTTCTCTTCCCGAAGCTAGTAGTTTCGGTTGCTCACCATTCTGACGGTAAAGTGATACATTATCTTTTGCTCCACCTATTTGGATAAAGTAGCCGTTTAGATTACCGGACAGTATATTGGAAGAGGATGCTAAATAAAACCGTGCGTAATTATTAGAAGATGGATTGAAGGTGAGATGAACTCCAAATTCCCAACGGGTATTTCTTACGGTGGTGGACGGGATGGTAATAAATGCTGTTCCACCATCTTCCTGTGGAGCATCCAGGCGCACTCCTTCTTTAGCATTGATAGTGAATTTATCCATTTCTCCTTCCCAGGGGAGTCCGGCGGTGATATTATCTTCTCCTTCTAAATAGGTTTCCTTTTCTTCGTCATCGGCAGGGAGTGAACAACTATGGATTGTAGTTATAAAAAGACTTAAGAAGAGAAGTGCTTTGTAAATTCTCATACGGTTTGATTCTTAGATTATTATCAATATCTTTAACCGTATTTGTTTGTGTATAACGCAGAGGCAATTGCGGCTTGAAGTACTTTCTATGGTTGCAAAGGTATGTATTCCTGTTGAATAAATGAGAAGTATTCCTTTTTGTTTTGAGTAAAGAACAAAAAAGTGTGCCAAAGAGTAAGATTACCGACCTTTGACACACCCGCTTTTTTATATACTATATCAAAAATATTATTCGAAACGCGGCATCACGTATTTATCCGTATAGGAAGTAAAAGTAATCCCCGGCATAGAATGAACATTCGATTTATTTTCTAATGCTTTAATCAGTGAATAATCATTGGCATTCAATGCATAGTAATTGTCAGAAGCCGGAGTCGTTACGCGAACCGTCCAGTCGAACATATTACCTATAATCGTCAGTGCGTCCATTTCGGGATTGAACATCGGGATACCTGTTTTCACTACTTCATAGGTACGATTATTCAAGACATAAAACTTGTTGTTGGTATCCGTCATAAAGGCCAGCGTCTTTTTGTTTCTGAATTCTGTCAGATACAAGTGTTCCAATGCCAGTCCTTCGGGCAGCGTTATGGCACGGACATAAGGACGGCCTTTCACCTGTTTCAGATGGAACAGACGGCGGTCGGCATCCAATAGAAGATACCCTTCGTCATACTCCTTCTTCACAGTCGGATTACCTGCTATCTCCGTAGCGGGGAAACGGAAACCTTTTTTCGCCATAGCTTCCGTGAACAGAAGACTTTTGTCTGCTTTCACACAGTTGGTAGCCATGTCGATAAAATCAATCCCTTTGGAAGTAATGCGGAACACATCGTCCGGCATCTTCAAGTCTACACGTCCGGACATGGATTCCAACAGGGGATAAAGCCCGATGACGGGTGCGTTAATGTCCGAAGGGACACTGCGGAAATTGAAGTTCTCCGTCTGCACTATCTTGGGAGTAATGGCTACTCCGTTGAGAGTATCCGGAAAACGCTCGTCGGACATCAACTGGCGGAAATAAAACATCGGGAGAATACTGTCGAAAGCAGCTTCCGAGTAGACATTGCCGGCAAGGTCGCGGCGCACGGTTCCTTTTCCGTCCTCTTGTCCCATCAAGGCGAAGTCGCCAATCACGAAACTATATAATGTAAAAGGAGACTTCTCCGGTTTTACGACAAAGAAATTGTAGCACCAGGGCAACTGCCATAGAAGCAGAAAAGCAATGGTGACATATAATAATATGGTACTGAAACGTCTCATCTTTAATTCTTCGTTATTAATTTTTCATTCTTCATTTCTTTTAGTCCTGTTTGCCCGCTTTGAACCGTACGATGGAAAGCCACGAGAAAGAAGCCGTCAGCAGCGTATAGACCAGCAGATAAGGCAGGAATTTGTTGTAGGCTTCCGGTGTGGGCGACAAAAAGAAGATTCGCAGTAAAAGCACGGCGATGACGAGATTCAGGATACGGCGTTTCCATGCCGGTTCGAGACAAATCCATGCGACAAGCAGATAACCGGAGATTCCCGCCAGATACCACGTCAAGGCAGTGAGCAGTATATGGTTTTTCAACTCATGGGCAAGTACTCCGTTCAAGTATATCTCCATCAGCAGGAAGTTGGTGGCAAAGCAGGCAAGGAGCAGTACCAGACCGGATAACAGCATATTGCCTGTCATCTTCAGTTCCGGGTAAGGCAGATGAAGCGTCAGTTTCAAGCATTTGCGCTGCATCTCGGGGACGAACTGCACGATAGCCATCAGTATTCCGGCAATCAGAGGGATGTATTGCAACATATCAATGAATATGACATCCCGTTGCAGCATGACTTCCCATACATGCGCAGCCCCTTTCATATCTACCACCCGGTTGATGCGGAGCATACAGTAGCCTGTAAAACCGAGTGTGGCGAGCACGGCAAGCAGGAAATACCACCGCGTCTTTATCCATTCTTTATAAAATATAGCGTACATTGTTTTGAGATAAGTTATCTGTTCTAATCTATCAGCCGATTATGTATCAATCAATAATCTATCGGCTCTTATTTTTCAATTCTCAATTTTCAATTCTCAATTTAATCAATATTTTCCCGTCAGACCGATGAAAGCGTCTTCCAGATTCACCTGTTCACTATGCAAGTCTGCATAAGGAACTGACATTGATTTCAGTTTTTCCTCTGCTGCCGCAGGCGGCAGGAAGGAGAATGTCTCCAACGTATTCCGCATGACGGAAGGATGATAGAAATCCCCGGATGCGGGAAATTCATAACCTTCGGGAACTGTAAATGTATAGCGGCGTCCCTTTTCCAATAATTCGGAAATCGGCTTCTGAATCAGTATCTTTCCGTAATCCATGATAATGCAATCGTCCACAAGACGTTCCATATCCTGAATGATATGTGAAGTCAGAAAGACGGTTTTACCTTCGGAACGGGCATAGTCGCGGAGATAATCAACAAACAGGCGGCGGTAACCCGGGTCGAGTCCGAGGGAGAAGTCGTCCAATACCAGAAGTTCAGGATTCTGTGCGAGAATCAGTCCGAGGGCTACTTGCGAGCGTTGTCCGCAGGACATGCGCGAGATGCGTTGCCCTTGAGCGACTTTCAGTTTATTCATCAGTTCATAATACGCTTCCTTTTTCCACTGGCCGGGATAAAAAGCTGCGTAGAATTTCTCTATCTCGGTGATAGTCATAAACTGGTATTGCACATGACCCTCAATCAGCAGTCCGATGTTGCGGCGCAGGGACGGTGGCATGGTTTGTATCTCCTGTCCGAAGATGCGGCATTCTCCCGAGCGCGGCTTGAGGTAACCGCTCAGGATATTTATAGTAGTGGTCTTGCCCGTACCGTTTTTGCCCAACAGTCCCAGGATACGTCCTTTGGGTACTGTGAAACTGAGGTTTTCGTAAATCAACCTTTTGCCGTAATAATGCGTCAGATTGTTACATTCGATAATTTGTTCCATTCGATTTTATCTGTTATTCTGTTCAAAAGAAAAAGAGGAAAAATATGGGAATCAAGATTCCTGCAATGAGTTCTATTCCCCCTCTGCCGATAATACCTTTATTCCCTTTCAGCATGATGATGCCGGAAAGGGTGATTATGATAAGACCGACAGCGAAAATGTCGGCAAAGCATGTCCACCACTGTCCCGGATTATAATGCAGACGGGACATCGCCCCGATAAGCGGACGACGGGTGACGGATTCGTAAACCGCTGTTCCCGTCTTTACATTCACCAAGAGGTTGGAGCCGCCTTTCAGGAATACTTTCATCACGTCCGCTTGAGGGAAGTAATGTTTGGTATAGTTGGCAGTCTCTCCCAGTGGTTCCAGCAGGGTAAGTACTTTTTCTTTATTCATTCCCGCCTTGTCCGGCAGGTTTTCGGCTATCTTATATTCTTTCCGCGTGATGGAGAAGTTCGGATTAATCGTATCGCGATGATTCATCACAATGCCGGAAATGGCATATATCAAGACCATTCCGGCAAAGAAAAATGATAAGTCGCGGTGTATAATCCGGCTCCATTTACGGATGCTGTTACTCCACTTCATACGAATTAGCTTCCATAAAATAGAATGATAAATACTCTTTTCCCGAGTTAGCCTTGCGGTCGGCTATCTTTGCACGGAAGTCGGCGATGCGGGCTTCGGGCGTGTTGGCAGTTTCGCCGCGCGCTTTCTTTTCGGTGTCGCATCCGGCTTCGCCTGTACCGTGCTTCTCGGCAGCTTGCGCTTTGAGTTGCGCTTCCCAGTTTTGGAGATAGGCTTCGTCGATGCGTTGCTCTTTCAGCGTGCCGGTGACGCGGACGATAGAGTTCACACATTTAGGGTCGAATGCGCCCAGCGTTCCGGCTTCCACGCGGATAACTTGCGTGTCGTCACTGCCCATGAGGAAGATTTTCTTGGCTCCATGTTTACAGGTGTGCGTACAAACGCCTTCGATAGTCACTTCTTTTCCGGCAAGGTTTTCGGCATTTGCCAGTAGAGAGTCGATTTCCAGAGCGGAAGAGGCGGTTTGTTCCGTAGTCGCTTCTGCTGCGCTTTTCTGTTGTTTGTTACCACATGAAGTTCCGATAAAAGTCATTGCTGCTAAAGCAAGGACGATAGTTAGCTTTCTTGTTTTCATTGTTACTGCTTCGTTTTTTATATAGTTTGTAAATAGTTTATTGTTTTGCTTATAGCATCTGATAGTTGCTCCTATAAGAGATTAGTTTCAACCCTACTTGAAACTTTTAGTTTCACACCGAGAAACACTTTGTTTCACACCGAGAAACCATTCGTTTCACACCGAGAAACAAAAAGTTTCAAGGCATGAAACAAATATTGCCCCTTGGGCTGGCGGATTAGTCCCTTACGCAACGGAGTTGCATGCCGGCTTTGACGCTGACATAAGATAGTGATAATCTGCCTTCCGGATACTTGGCTGTATTGATTGTACTCATCAATCCGAAGAACTGTATGTTGGTCAATAATCCGGAAGTGCTGTTGTATATGGGTTTGTAGGCAGTCGAAGTCATATGGTAATTCATTGCCGGTTTCCCATGCCATGCAGCTTGAATGTTGTCTTCGCTGGCTATTGCAGTCTTTTGATAACTGCCGGCTCCAGTAAGGCTTGTTGCCATACGGACACCGGAGAACCGGTAATTGAATCCTGCATTATTAAGTGATGTTATTTTGCCACCGTCATAAGTTGCATCATAGAAAAGAGCTTTATCACCGTTGGCCGGAACTTTACCGTCGACGTCGTTCGTTGATTTTCCTACCAGGTTAAAGTACTCCAGGCGTGTCGGTATGTGCCATCCTTTCGGACAGATACCTTGTGCTCCTTCAGAGCTTTCCAAATTCGTATCAGTGATTTCCTTACCGCCCAAGGCAGCTTGCAGGTCATAGAGATAGCCCAATTCTTTTATGGCACTTTCTTCGGTTGTAGCTACGGTTGCGGCGTCTACAATTTCATACGGATACCAGATATGTGAATCTGCGGTCGGGTCGGTGGAAGGAGTAAATCCTTTCGGGAGATAGATAAGCGGTTCAGCCATCCATGTTGTTCCGTTCGCGAAGGTAACAGTATTGTATTTCACTCCGTCATACAGGAAATAGTTCTCGTCAAGATGTTCTTCAAAAGGAACTTCATTGTCTGCGCCGATTGAACCTTCATTCGTCCAGTCTGTAATTTCATGACTGAGTGTAACGATGATGTCATCGGGCAATACACGGATATCTACATTATACTGTCCGCCTTGAACTAAGGTGGTAGATGTGAGTCTCTGTGATAAAGTATTGCCGTCGGCAGTTGTTACTTCAAGAGTGAAAGCAACTGTTTGGGGAATTACAATGGCACGGTAAGTTTTGTCGGCTGTAACAGTTTGCGCTGTAATGTCTGTTGCTGCTACATTCTCGTCTGCCGTAACCGAAAGGGCTGCCAGGTCGAGAGTCGCAGTCGGAACAGAGCCTTTCAATACCACGGACGATATGGCGGATTGGGTAACATTCTCTACATTAATAATTAATTTGGTAAGCAGATGCTTGAATGTCATACTGATAGCATCGGTAGAAGGGCGTACGCCTGATTTGCTGGCGGCCATAAGGTCGGATGCTGTGTAGCCGGTTGTCTGGTCATCTTCTACGGTGAATGTAGTCGGGGCTCCGGCTGCATTGTAAGGATAATAAGCTACTATCTGCGATTCGTCATTTCCTTCCGGATACCAAGTCAAGTCACTGGTGAATACTCCGTTATTATAAGTCATCAGCTTATTTGCTGCATATACGAAGTCGTTGCTTTGGGTAATTGTTACGCCGATTTGGTCTGTATTCTCAAAGCTTGTTTCCGTGGCACGTGTGATGATGGGGGAGAGGGTGATACGGCTATTATCGGGAGTCGTCACTTCCTTCTCTTCTTGCTGGCAGGATGCCAGAAGCGCTGCTGCAAACATAAACGTCAAAATCTTCTTCATTCTTTAATAATTTAGTTTGTATTAATCTTGGTTTCTAAAAAGTATATCCTAGCTTTATGGTTTCGCTCCACTGGCTCGAACCCTCTATGTAGTTGAGGTTGAAACCGTGCGTATAGCTTCCCTGTACTTCCGCATAAATTCCCCGGTTGAAATGATAACGTAATCCGAGACGTAGAGTGGCGTGCGTGGCGGTTGCATACTCATTCTGCAGATTATAATAATCAGTCAGTCGATAAGGCGGATTGCCCGGTTCCGTTGCTGTCTCGACGGTTCTGCTTTTCTCGGTGAAGTCTCCCGTAGAAAAGGATGCGGCGGCTTTCAAGTCGAATCTTCCGGTATGGAGTATCCCGGAGATATACGTCCGGCTGCAAAGCATCTTTTCCGAAGCGACATAAGGGTACATCTGAGTTGTGAGACGTTTGAATGTCGATAATTCCGTTCCCAGGCGAAGTTCACCGCGCGGGCTTATAAGTTCATATTCGGGATTGGCGGAGAAAGCGTCTTGCTCGAAGATACGGTTGGAGCCGTGTACATGAGTGGTTGTTATTCCGTTGACTGTTTCCTTGCTGATTACGTTTTCATTATTGGTTAAGTGCGACCATTGCAGGTTCAGCCGCAGAAAATGTTCCTTGTTTCCCTGTTTGAAGCGGTAACTCAAATGAGAGGTAATCCGGTGCGTCGGGAATTTGAACCAGATAGCTTCCCGTTCGCCGGCAGAGCCGGAAGAGTGTGTATATTCAATATCTCCGTAGAAGCCTTTCCATTGCAGTTGCAAGGCTGCTCCGTGAGAGAGTTCTTTGACAGGGAAACCGTTGATTCCCGATTCACTCAAGTGGATTCCGCTGCCGTTCCATGCTTCGTAGGCTCCGTACATCAGCCCTTTGTCCAGAAAGGCGTTGTAGGACGTCTCTGCCGTACCGATAACTTCCGCTTTGACGGATTCGCCGTTTTTGTTGAAGATATAAGAGAAGCCGATTGCCAGTTCACCGGAATGATACATGACACTGGGGGCTACCGTCAGGTCGAGCCTGTAGTTGGTATGCCGCAAGTCTTTCCGTTTGGAGTAATTGGCTGCGGAAAAATCTATCTTTCCGCCCAGTCGCCAGTTGGGGGCGATGTCGGTTGCTATACCGCCCATGAACGCATAGGTTTGCAGATCTTTGCGTCCGGGGGTGAACTCGAGGACGTCTACCGGATAAAATCCCGGATGGATAAACATCGAACCGCTCATATTCTTGCCGGAAGTATGGTCGAAGGAGAATGAACCGATCAGGGAGTAGCCTTTCAAGTGGGTGATGGACTTTGCTATCGCTCCGGCACTCCACGACTTTGCCGCTTCGTACGAGTTGCGGAAGTCGCCGTGGCGGTTGTTTCCGTACAATTCGGCGTAAGAGGTAGTGACGCTGTCCATCATGATGCCTGTGACATTGGCTCCGGCATTCCATGAGTTACGCCGTTCTATAATGTCATAGGTCTGTGCCGAAGCAGCGGACACCATGCATAATAGCAAAAGACAGGTTATATCTATTTTTCTCATATCACTCATGCAAAGATGGTTTTTCTCGTTCGTAAAAATCGACAGAGGAGTTGTTGGTATCTACCAGTATCTCATAACCGGCTTCCTGCGTGGCTACTTCGTCTACCTGACGGTGCAGACTGCGCCCGTTGTAAGTGGCGCTTTGGGTGACGTATCCGGCGTCGATGGAAGGAGAGATACGCTTCTTATTGTTAGAGGAACCACCGTAGTATATCTCCGTGCCGTCGATAACCCACTCAAGCGGGACGGCTATCACCCGGTCGACTGTGCTTCCGGGTTTTTGTAGGATGCTGCCTTCTTTGGCAACGAAATCCTGTATTGTAGTGCCCTCAGCTTTGAAGATGATTGTGGCGGGAGAGGATAATGAGTAGGTATAGGCATTGGCCTGTCCCGTCTTCACGACAACGTTCAAGTGATGCTCCGGCGTGATTTGGTCGCCCGGAGCCGGGTGGTATTGGGTATTCGGGAAGTAGACGTTGTTGTAGCAGACAAAGTATCCGGGTTTGTTCAGGTTGACGGACTGCGGGTACTGTGCCGCATGGTCGATGGCTCCGTTGAGGGCAATAACCGCGTCTTCTCCCGGTTGCAACGGGAACGTCTTGCCTGTGCCGCCAAACTGCCAGACGCATTGGGCGATGGGAGCGAAGTCGGGGAAGATGGTTGCTCCTGTTTCCGAGTCCTGCTTCACCCATACGTTGGTGGCTTGCGCATTGTAAGGGTCGAGCGTGCCGAAGCACAAACTGTCGAGGTATTGTACTTCCGAATCGTTATTATGCAGGATGATATATTTATCGGACTGGTAATTCCCTTCCAACGGCAGTTTGGTACAACCGCCACAGTAGATTTCCTTGATGATAATAGCTCCCGCTCTGGAGTGGAGTAATGGCAGATTGAAAGCCATATCCCCGTCCGTCAGTTTTACATTGTCGGCAAGTCCGTTGAAGATATCCTGCTCGCTCTTGTCACTGATTTGCACACGGTAGATTCCTTGTGTCAGTGAGAACTGTACCGTTCCGTCCTTATCGGTTTTTGCCTTGTAGGAGTTGCCACGGTCTACGTCTTCAATTTTCACAGTTATTCCTTCCCGGAGATATTCTGTGTAACCTTCCGGGTAGACGGCAGTGACTTGCAATGTATGCAACCGGTCGCCGTACGGATTTTCTTTGTCGATGTCCGTGCATCCTGCTGCGATGCCGATGGCGGCTGTCAGTAATACTATGTAGATGGATTGCTTCATAAGTTTAAAATTTAATGCGGCAAGTGAGCCCGTAATAGAAATCGGGGGTGAAGAGCGCGCTAACACCGGTTGCACGGGATTTCACATAAGGGCGTGAGTTGGTAAAGTTGATAGCGTTGAGAGACAGGGATATGTGGTCGCCAATCTCCTTGGTTATGTTGATGTTGGCAGAGAAATACGGGTCGTACCCGTCGGCTGCGAACGTATAGGCATTGCCCGATTTACGTATCAGATAAGAGAACTCCGGATTTTCGGCTTCGGCGGAAGTGAAAGGATGCATTTCGTTATTCAGGTCGAGATAGGCTACCGGCCAGATGGCTGTGTAGGAATCTCCGTCGTAGATGCTTCCTTCGGTTCGGGCATTGCTGCTTTCGCTGACTTTGAAGGCGTATTCCTTGCCCTTGTATTCGGAGATGTTCTGTGAACGCTTCACTAGTGAGGCTTCCAGCCGGCAGGATATAATTAGCCGGGCTTTCGGGATACGGGTGATGGCGGTGATATTGGCATCCAATGAGTGGGTACGCTTTCCGTTGGCGGTTATGGATGAATTGTCGCCGTTGGCATAGATACCTACATATTGGTAGGAACGGTTGGGCAGGCTGGTGTCAGTGTGCGACCATCCGTTCTGATAATAATAGGATAATGAGTTATCTATATATTTCGTGTAAGTATAGGCAGCGTCTATCCGGAATTGTGTACGGATAGGGGTTATCTCCGGGAAATCGACAATCAATTCCGCTCCCCGGCGTATTACGTCCATGCCATTGTCGGGAGAGGTTGATTTGACAAAGGTCCGGTCGGTCACCTTTACGTCCATCGGAGTCCAGTAGTCCGATTCGTTTTCACGTATATAAACCATCCCTGTCTGGCTGTCCACATTGATTTGCGGGTTAGCGGGCATGGTGAATCCGTTGGGTAATTGGAGTATATCGTATGCGAATGGGGTATAAGTACTTGTGTATTTATACGGCAGTTTCGTGCGGTTGAAGTATCCGACTAGTGAAATTCGGGTACGGGCAACATTGAGGTCGATACCTATTTCTGAGTTTTGGTTCTTTTGCCAGCGGAGATTCTTGTTGTGCAGCAGGGTGTAGGGCTGGCTATAATACACATAAGATGACTCATTGTTATTATAAGAGAATCCGAAAGTCTGTATGTCCCGGTATTCCTGCTTGGGATACAGCATATAGAAAGAAGGTAATTTCTCGGAAATTCCCCATCCGCCGCGAATAGCGATATATTCGTTCAACTGCCACCGGGCATTGAAGCGTGGCGAAAGACTGTTCAGACTGTTATATTCCGTCCCTTTGATAAATAGATTTTCCCAGCGTACACCTGCCATCAGCCTGAGCATTGTATTCCCGACAGGCAGCGACAGGCTTTCCTCTGCATAAAACGAAACGTTATGCATATACGGATATGCGCTATAAGGACGCGGACGGTAACCGTTCGGAGCCAATGCGGGGTCTTTATAATATTCTCCTTCACCCACATTCCCCGTTGCTTTCCATTGGACACCTGCTTTCAGGTTGCTGTTTACAGTCCCGAACCGACGGTTCCATTCATACTTCAGGGATGCTGCATAATCCAGTTCCCTGGAGTCGACCACCTGGTCGGCAAAATAAGAGTATGGCAGTTTGCTTGCCAGGAAATACCCTTCTTGAGTGGCGTGCACCGCCGGTTGCTCGGATGCGGAAGAATAGAAAGTGTGCGCGTGCGAGTTATTATCATTATAATACACCGATGCGTCAAATTTGAGGTTGGTTATCCACGACTTATTAAGCAACCACGCCAGTGAAGTATTGGCACGGAATACATTATCCCTCACTTTTGTATATTCGCCTGAATATGCGTCTGGGTCATCCTTTGTATTCATCCCGCCGATATTACCCGTGACACCGATATCGAACCGGAATACTTTGTGGAAAGTATTGCTGTATCCGGCGGAGAAACTTCTTCTTGTATAAGAGGTATAAGGAGAAATCAGCTTTTGGGTAGCCTTTGTCCATTCCCCGTTTATGTTGATAACTCCTTTGTCATTCCCTAAATCAAGTCCCTTTGAAAACGAAACCTGTTCTGTGCGGGGATTGATGGATAGTAATATGTTCCAGGGCGTCTTTCCTTTTCTGGTGTTGATTTTAACCATACCGCTGTTTAAATCTCCATATTCGGCTGACGGTACGCCCGTGATAACTTCCACCGATTCAATATCTGCCACGGCAATGCTTCGGGTATCCGCTCCATTCATCTCACCGAATGAACCATTGTTGCCGATGCGTACGCCATCTACTTCTATGGCTGTCCCGAAAGCAGCATTACCGGCCGTTGAACCGCCGGCACGTAATGAGAAAATGTTATTGGCGGTAAGGTCAGGCACTTTCGTCTTTCCCCCGGGGAGTAAGGCGGAAATATCACTGACATTGGACACTTGGAGATGCTCCAAGGCATTGCTGCCAATAGTCAGCGTAGTATTCAACTCGTTTTTCGGAGCTTGCGCGGTGACAACCACGCCTTCCAACGCGAGGGTATTTTCTTTGAGTTGGATAGTCAGATTCTTGATGTCCTTGCGTACATCTACGGGAAGAGTTGTTGGTACATAACCTAGAAAGGACACTTCTACATTATATTTCCCGCTTTGTACTCCCGGTATCGTAAACTCTCCTTTCTGATTGGATACAGCCCATAAGTAGGTGCCTTTGACAACAATAGATGCACCTGGCAAGGGGATATTCGTTTTTGCTTCGGTCACGCGACCGGAGATTGTATAGATGTTTGAATTAGCAGCAGCCTCAAATAGATTACAAAATAATAGCCCCCACAATGCTATATTAAAATGACAATACTTCATAGATAAGTTTTGCGCAAAATTCGTTAAAAACGGGAGGTGAGGCAATCGCTATAAATAGTTATTTTTAAGAAAAGGAATACCTATAATCAGTGATGGATTTTGCGAAAATATCCTTTTGGGGGTTGATGGGGAGAATTATGGTATATAAAAAAGAAAACCGGCTTGCATTGCGAATATTATCGCGTTGCAAGCCGGTTCATTAACTAGGCTTATCTTTGTACATGTCCGGATTTTATCTCCGGACTAATCTATTATACATTTTTTACTTTAATCAGATACTCGGCAATCTGAACGGCGTTCAGTGCGGCACCTTTCTTAATCTGGTCACCTACAATCCAGAAAGTCAGTCCGTTCTCGTTCGTCAGGTCTTTGCGGATACGTCCTACGTAAACCGGGTCTTTACCTGCCAGGAACAACGGCATCGGATATTCTTTCTCAGCAGGATTGTCCTGAAGAACTAATCCTTCGCCATTAGCGAACGCTTCGCGGGCTTCTTCTACGGAAATCGGACGTTCTGTTTCCACCCAAATGCTTTCGGAGTGGGCACGCAATGCAGGAACGCGTACGCAAGTTGCACTGACCTTGATATCGGAATGCATGATTTTGCGTGTCTCGTTGAACATCTTCATCTCTTCCTTGGTGTAACCGTTTTCTGTGAATACGTCAATCTGCGGAATCAGGTTGAAAGCCAACTGATACGCGAACTTCTCTACGGTTACAGGTTCGTTAGCCAATACCTGGCGATATTGTTCGTACAATTCGTCCATAGCAGCGGCACCCGCACCGCTTGCTGCCTGATAGGTAGACACGTGCACGGTTTTTATATGAGAAAGCTTTTCGATGGCTTTCAGTGCAACTACCATCT
>PPYF01545422.1_pt1 | contig 17261 bp, 20 predicted proteins | sample 1559871 | NCBI WGS metagenome assembly PPYF01 (sample SAMN08240021, study PRJNA423297) | Human gut metagenome, whole genome shotgun sequencing project.
GAGTATATCCAGGTGTGTGCAGATTTGAAATCGAGCGACTTAGAAAGCAAAAAGGATCAGCTTAGGGAGCTTGAGAAGAGAAGTCTCATGCTTACCGACAACAGCCGTCAGTGGATTAAAATTACAAACGGCCTAAAGGCTTGGGATGAGGATGAGGTCATCACAGATTATGTGAGCAATGCAGTTTTAAACCTCATTGAAGAGATTGTGGATGGCGATGTCACAGAGGCAAAATGTCAGGAGCTTCATCTAAAGCTTGAGTCTATAAAGAAGGATATCGAGGATGAGCTCGAGGACAATACTTCGCAGAAAAATGAGATAACAAAAGAGCTTAAAGAGAAAAAACGTCTGGTCGATGATATGAAGAACAACCGCAAGTCGTACAGTGAGAGCCTGCGTTCGGCAAGAGCTGCGCTGCAGAGAGACTTAAGTGATAGATTTGGCGAGCCTGTGAAGGTACAGGTATTTGCGGATATGTTTGACGTACAGGACGAGGAATGGAAGAATGCCATAGAAGGACGTATGGGCAGGCTCAAGTTCTCACTTATCACAGAGCCGCGTTATGCGCATACTGCTGCTGTTATTTTCAGGGACATGAAGCAGTTTGAGGATGTTGACCTCATCAATTCCAAGGCTATCATGGACAGTGAACCAAAGGCCATGGATGGTTCACTTTATGAGGCAGTGGATACAAAGGAAAAGTATGTAGATGTCTGTCTGAAAAGATATCTGGGACATATTATAAAGTGCCGGAGTGTTGACGAGCTTGAGCAGGTACGAGATGGAGTTACACCGGACTGCTACTCATACAGCAACTTTATTTTCAGACATCTGAAGAAGCGCGATTATACTACAAATGCCTGCATCGGAGGCAGGGTATCCAAGGCAAGACTTGCTGAGTATGAGGCAGATGTGGAGAGGCTTGAGAAGGAGCAGATACAGCTTATGGGTATTATTTCAAGTCTCAAGGCACAGAGAGATTTTGAGTGCTTAAAGGGGGAGCCGGAGTATTTTGTGGGCCTTTCTGAGGCGTCAGATGAGCTTAAAGTAGTTAATTCGCAGAAAAATGAGCTCGAAGAGATTATTAGGACAATGGAGAATGGGCAGTACAAGGAGCTAAATGAGAAAAAGAGGCTTCTTGAGAAAAACATCGATGCACTTAAGAGTGCTTTTTCACTGAATCAGCAGCAGATAAATGAAAAGATAAGCCAGCATGAGAAAATCATAGGTGCAAACGAACAGCGAAGAGCACAGCTGGAAGATATGTTACAGGGCTATGTTGCCAGAGAGGATCTTGAGAAGCAGGTGCAGGATATGCTGCAGCATAGCTCAGGAGCATCGGTCAAGAGCAAACAGCGTGAGAAGCTTATTGAGCTGCAAGGCGCAGACGGAAATGGTGGCAGGCAGCAGTCGTGTGTGGAGACGTTGCAGACTGCCCGCTACAGGTATATAAAGGAGTTTCCGTCAGGTCAGTTCAGCGGAGCCGAGAAGTCAAATAAGGCATATGAGGAGCTGCTGGAAAAGTACGAGAAGGATTATGAGCCGGAATATGAGAGTGAGTTTGAGGAGCAGTGCAAGGTGATCTACAAAAGTCTCAGAGAGAATGTCATCGGTACAATCCACGGTGATATCAAGGCTGCAAAGCGCCATGCCTATGAGATAAACAGGCTTCTTCGGGAGACTAATTTCTCAGACAGCACCTATCAGATTAAGATAGAGCCGGCAAAGAACGAAAACGGTCAGTTCTATGATATGCTTATGGCGGAAGAACTGGACAGTAAAAATCCGGATAATGGCGGAATAGCTGGACAGATAAGCTTTGGTGAGGATGATTTTTATAAGAAATATGAGCAGAAAATTAAACTTTTGACAGACAAGTTCATGCCGCCAAGGGATGAGGATGAGCATCTGCGAATGCAGAAGCGCAAGGAAATGGAGCAGTATGCGGATTACCGCAATTATCTGTCATTCAGCATGTATGAGCAGGTAACGGACGAAAACGGCCGTGTCATCAGGGAGAATTTTGTAGACGACATGGCAGGACGTGATTCGGGCGGCGAGGGACAGAACCCTAAGTATGTTGCGCTTCTTGCGGGCTTTGCGATGCTTTATATGCAGCAGAGCAATCGTGATTCAAAGATTAAGCTGGTGCTTTTGGATGAGGCATTTTCCAAGATGGATCAGGAGCGAAGTGCGGTGTGTCTCAAGTATGCAAGAAAGATGGACTTGCAGCTGATTGTCTGTGTACCGGATGAACGTCTGCAGTCGCTTATTAGAAATGTGGACTGTGTCTATGGCTTCAGGCGGCATAATAATCAGATTTCTATGATGCATATAGACAAGGGCGATTATCTGAAATTGATGGAGGGATAGATATGGCATATTATATAGCAGAAGGTGCCGTTGTTAAGGGTCAGGTGACAATGGCTGACGGAGCAAGCGTATGGTATAATGCAACTGTAAGAGGCGATTCAGAACCGATAGAAATAGGCAGAAATTCGAATATACAGGACAATGCGGTGGTACATGTGGACTTAAGCCACAGTGTCAGAATCGGTGATAATGTGACAATAGGACACAGCGCAATTGTTCACGGGTGTACTATAGGTGATAATACACTCATCGGCATGGGTGCCATCGTGTTAAATGGAGCAAGGATTGGTAAAAACTGCATAATAGGTGCGGGCGCTCTTGTCACCCAGGGCACCGATATTCCTGACGGAAGCCTCGCATTTGGTTCTCCGGCAAAGGTGGTCAGGGCACTGACCGCTGATGAGATAGAGGAGAATCATCGCAATGCCATGCATTATGTGGAGATTGCGAGGAAGTCGCTGGTTTAATATTGGATGGATTATTTACATAAACTTTGCAAATGGGTGGTAGCGGTTTTTACATAAAAAAATAAAATCGTAGTCTGAGGAATACAAAACAGGGAAGGTATAATTTATGAAATCAAAAGAAGACAATACACAAAAGAAAAGCAAAAAGCTCTCATCAAAGGAGCTCTCATGGGTATTATATGATGTGGGAAATTCCGCATACACACTGCTTGCGTGTGCGCTCATACCGATATGGTACAAAAGCCTTGCCGTTGGAGATGGTGCAGGGCAGATTTCATCTGACAGGGCAACCGCGTATTATGCGGTGGCAATAGCTGTGATGACAGTTGTATCAGCACTTATCGGGCCTGTCTGTGGTGCGATAGCAGACCATATGCGCATCAAAAAGGCTATTTTTTCAACGACCGTAGTTGTTGGAGTGTCGGCATGCATACTTAACGGTTTTACACCTACATGGGTGCTGTTTCTTGTTATCTATGTGCTTACAAAGATATTTTACAATGCATCGCTGGTGTTTTATGACTCGATGCTTGTCGATGTGACGACAAAGGATAGAATGGACGAGGTGTCTTCCTACGGCTATGCCTGGGGATATCTGGGCTCGTGTGTGCCGTTTCTTGTTTCACTTGCAGCGTACATCTGTGGACCGGATATGCTTGGATACATATCAAACCGCCTATCGATGATAATAGGCTTTGCGGTTACAGGAATCTGGTGGTTTGTTGTTACAATTCCATTGTTTAAGAGCTATAAACAGGTGAATTATGTATCGGATGCAGCAGACAAAGATATTCATAAGAATTTTGAAAATGATGCATTTATAAGAGACAATATCAAAGAGAAAAACAAAACAAACAAAAATCCGGGAGTCCTAAGACTTATAGCTGACGCATTTGCACAGATTTTTGGAACAATCAAAAAAATAGCTACAAAAGATAAAAAAGTAGGACTGTTTTTAGTTGCTTTTTTCCTTTACATAGATGGTGTAGGTACTATAATAGATAATTGTATAAACATAGGAACTGATTTAAAGCTCGATTCAGTGGGACAGGTAGTGTTTTTACTTTTTACACAGATAGTGGCATGCATCGGTTCACTTGTTTTTGGAAGACTGTCACAGACATACAAAACTACAACGCTTTTGTATGTCTGCATTGCGGGATATTTTGCAGTTTGTCTATATGCACTTACACTGCATGATCTGATTGGCTTTGGAATCATGGCATTTGGTGTGGGATGCTTCCAGGGCTCATTGCAGGCGCTGTCACGCTCATATTTTTCAAAGATTATTCCTCCTGAGAACTCGGGAGAGTACTTCGGAATCTATGATATTTTTGCAAAGGGAGCTTCATTTTTAGGCTCGCTTGTTATAGCGGCAGTAAAGCTTGCAGGCGGCACGATAAATGTAGCGGTTGCAACTATGGCAATATTCTTTGCAGTGGGATTTGTATTTTTAAGGCTTGCAGACAGATATGATGCACCGAGGCATGAAAATAACTAAAATAAAAAGTAACGAAAGAAGGCTTAAAGCATGATAAACACAGAGGGAACAAAGGTCTGGGCACACAGAGGAGCATCCGGATATGCACCGGAGAACACACTTGAGGCATTCAAGAAGGCAGAAAAGATGAAGGCTGACGGCGTGGAGCTTGATGTGCAGCTCACAAAGGATGGAGAGCTTGTGGTCATACACGATGAGACCGTGGACAGAGTGAGTGGAGAGAAAGGCTTTGTAAAGGACTATACACTCAAGGAGTTAAAGCGCCTCAATGTGTCAAAGCACATGCCGTCCTATGACAAGAAGACTCGCATTCCAACACTCGATGAGGTGTTTGACCTGCTCAAAAACACAGAGATGACCATAAATATCGAGCTCAAAAACGGTATCGTACAGTACAAAAATCTGGAGAAAAAGGTACTGGCGCTCGTGGAAGAGTATGATATGCTTGACCGAATCTGGTGCTCATCATTCAATCACGAGTCGATTGTGCGCATGAAAAAGCTTTGCCCTGATATGAGGTGCGGTCTGCTTTTTTCTGACATTATAGTAAATCCGGCAGAGTATGCAAGCGAGCTTCATGTGGATGCGCTTCATCCGGCAACCTACCATATGCAGGATGAAAACTACATTGACAAGGCGCACGGAAGAGGACTTAGAGCTCATGTATGGACTGTAAATGAAAAGCATGAGATGAAGGCACTTGTCAAGGCAGAAGCAGATGCAATTATCACAAATTATCCGGATATTGCTGTTGAAATAGTTAAAAATGCCTAAAAGATATATAAAATGCACACAAAATTAATTTATGTAAAGCTGAATAAAGAATTGTAAAGTTTTTATCTTGATTTTACATAACTGTGTTTCGAAATTACTAAAGAAAGCGGTCGTCATAGGAATGATGGCAACGATGATAACAGGCTGTTCACAAGAGGTACAAACTACCCATGTGGACGGCCTTAATTCATATAAAAATGCGTCAAAGAGGTGGTAATGCAGCTTGCTGCAAAGGAAACTCTCAGATGTGCTGATATTGTTGAAGAAATGTTTGTAAATTTGCATGAATGTATTGACAAAAAAGGCAAAAATATCGAAAATGAACTTAAGAGTGCACGGACATTGCAGAAGCATTATGTGCTGTGCGGTATAGCGAGAATTGGAATATTATCAGATGATATCAACGGAGAGGTAAATATTGCATAGGGAAAGAGTTTTGAAGGCACTTGCGGGGCTGCTTGTCGGGGTGGAAAAAAAGCTTCATCTGGCAGACAGAAGGAGACGCCGTGAGGATAAACTGATAGAGCGGGCAAGGCTGCTTGAAATACAGCGGGCACAAAATAAAACGAACTTAAAAGACGCGGATGCGAATGGAAAAATATCATATAGAATAGGAGCATATATGCAGATGAAAAAACTGGAAGAAGTTTACACAAACAGGGAGCTGTCATGGTTACAGTTCAATGAGCGAGTATTAAATGAGGCGGGCAATCCAAGAGTACCGCTTGCAGAGAGACTGACCTTTGCATCAATTTACCAGACAAATCTGGATGAGTTTTTCATGGTAAGAGTAGGATCACTCATGATGCAGATGAATTCAAAGGAAAAGATTTTCGAGAACAAGACAAAGATGTCGAGTGAGGAGCAGGTATCGGCAATCCTTGACAGAGTATGCGAGCTTGAGAAGAAAAAAGCAAGGATTTACGAGCAGCTCATGGGTGAGCTTGAGCCAAAGGGCGTGCGCATAATCAATTTCAACAAGCTGTCAAAGGATGAGGGTGATTTACTGGAGGCATATTTTGATGCACACATTGCACCTTTCCTCTCACCAATGATTATAGGAAAGCAGCAGCCGTTCCCATTCCTTGCCAATAAACAGCTCTATGCGGTAGTGCTTTTAACCACGCAGAAGGGAAAGAAAAAGACAGGTATCGTGCCATGCTCAAACAGCGTATTCAAGCGTCTGATTGAGATACCTACAAGACCGGGCACATTTATGCTGTCAGAGGAACTTATTTTACACTTTGTATCAAAGCTCTATCCAAAGTATGTAATCCGTGAGAAATCAATCATGCGTGTGACACGTAATGCGGATATCGATGCGCAGAGCATGTATGATGAGGATATGGATTACCGTAACATGATGGAGGAGCTCATCAAGAGGAGAGTGCGTCTTGATCCTGTAAGAGTTGAGCTTTCAAGAAAAATCAACCGCAAGGCGATTGACGAACTCTCGAGCTTCCTTGAGATTGGCAAAAAGCATTTTATCAGTGTAAAAACACCGCTTGATATGTCATTCGTATTCCAGCTTCAGCACTATCTGCGAGACAAGCAGGAGCTTTTCTTTGAGAAGCGTACACCGCGTGACACACCTGAGCTTTCGCTTAAGGAGAGTATACTCGGTCAGGTTGAGAAAAAGGATGTGCTTCTTTCATATCCGTTTGAGAGCATGAAGCCGTTTATCAAGATGCTTAACGATGCAGCAGAGGATCCAGATGTGGTTTCCATCAAGATGACACTATACAGAGTGGCAGACAAGAGCCAGATTATCGATGCACTTATAGAGGCCGCAGAAAACGGCAAGGAGGTTATCGTGCTTGTCGAGCTCAGAGCGAGGTTTGATGAGGCTAACAACATAGAGATGTCACACCGCCTTGAGGATGCAGGCTGTCAGATACTTTACGGACTCGGTGATTACAAGGTCCACTCAAAGCTCTGCCTCATCACAAAGAAAAAGGGCGATGGCTTTGAGTACATCACTCAGATTGGTACAGGAAACTACAACGAGAAGACCTCACGCCTTTATACAGATTTATCCCTCATCACTGCAAATCAGGAGATTGGAGCAGATGCATCAAGGGTGTTTATGGCGCTTCAGAGAGGTGAGACTGTTTCGGACGGAGATGTAAAACATCTGCTTGTTGCCCCAAAATGCCTGCAGAATAAGATTGTTGACATGATTGATGAGCAGATTGCCAATAAGAATGCGGGAAAACCGGCATACATCGGAGTTAAGGTTAACTCTCTCACTGATAAGGTGCTTATAGACAAGCTTATCGATGCTTCTCAGGCAGGCGTGAAGGTTGAGCTTATTGTCAGAGGAATATGCTGTGTGAAGCCGCAGGTTGAGGATTCCACAGAAAACATCACTGTAATAAGTGTTGTAGGAAGATATCTTGAGCATTCACGTATATACAGATTTGGTGTGGGCGATGATGAGAAGATTTACATTGCGTCAGCAGATTTTATGACCAGAAATACAGTAAGACGTGTGGAGGTTGCAACACCGGTATACGATGCACATGCTAAGGACAAGATCCGCCATATCTTCGATACAATCATGACAGATGACGAGAAGGGCAAGGAGCTTTGCGCTGATGGTGAGTATGTGGACAGAAAGATAAACAGCACACCGATAGATTCGCAGGAGCAGTTCTTTGAGGAAGCATACAAAAATGCCGATAAGAGTGCGGACAATCAGTAAAATGAGGTAATTGCATAAAGATATGGAATATATCTTAAGCTTATTGGAGGAAAGATAGTATAATGGGAAAAAAAGAAGCAAAGACAAATGCAATAAGAATACTGGAAACAATGAAGATTCCATATGAGGCACGCACATACGAATGCGATGACTTTGTGGATGCAGCTCAGATAGCAGACAAGCTGAGTCTTGACCACGCAGGCATGTACAAGACTATCACGACAGTCGGCAAAAGCGGCGGATACTATGTGTTTGTGGTACCGATAGATGACGAAATTGATTTCAAAAAAGCCGCAAAGGCAGCAGGTGAGAAGTCCATAGAGATGCTGCATCTCAAGGATTTGACAAAGGTTACAGGCTATATAAGGGGCGGCTGTACATCAATCGGCATGAAAAAGCAGTATCCTACATTTATCCATGAGGCAGCTAAGGAGCAGGACAAAATCACGGTCAGCGGAGGCAGGCTTGGGCTTCAGATTACGCTGTCACCGAATGATTTGTGCAGGGCTGCAAAGGCAGAGTATGCAGATATTATAAAATAATTAAAATGAGAGTTCTTTTTCCTAGGCTTTTACACGTCAGTGTGTTATAATAAAGAAAGCTGGCGATTGCTAAGACAGACGGTTTGGCGAATAAACCTACAATGCAATCGTAATAATAGAACTAAAGCAGAGGAATAATAGAGATGGAAAAAATTATTTTAACAGGAGACAGACCAACAGGAAGGCTCCATATAGGCCATTACGTGGGCTCACTTCGCAGAAGAGTTGAGCTTCAGAATTCAGGAGAGTATGACAAAATATTTATCATGATTGCCGATGCACAGGCACTCACAGACAATTTTGACAACCCTGAGAAAATCAGACAGAATATCATAGAGGTAGCACTTGATTACCTCTCAGCAGGACTCGACCCGGCCAAGTCTACACTGTTTGTGCAGTCACAGATACCGGAGCTTACTGAGCTTACATTTTTCTACTCAAATCTCGTTACAGTATCGAGACTTCAGAGAAACCCTACAGTAAAGAACGAGATTAAGCTAAGAAATTTCGAGGCAAGTATACCGGTTGGCTTTTTCAATTATCCAATCAGTCAGGCAGCAGATATCACTGCCTTCAAGGCTACAACTGTTCCGGTTGGAGAGGACCAGCTCCCAATGATAGAGCAGACCAGGGAGATTGTCAGAAAGTTTAATTCTATCTATGATGAGGTGCTCGTTGAGCCGGATGTGCTTTTACCTGAGAATGAGGCATGCTGCAGACTTCCGGGTACAGACGGTGGACAGAAGATGAGCAAATCATTAGGCAACTGTATCTATCTGGCAGATACAGAGGCAGATGTAAAGAAGAAAATCATGAGCATGTATACAGATCCGACACATATCCAGATTTCAGATCCGGGACATGTGGAGGGCAATACAGTATTCACATATCTTGATGCTTTCTCTAAGCCGGGACATTTTGAGGAGTATCTGCCGGAGTATGCTAACCTTCAGGAGCTTAAGGATCACTATACAAGGGGCGGTCTTGGTGATGTGAAGATTAAGAAATTCCTCAACAACATCATGCAGGAGGAGCTTTCACCTATCCGCGCAAGAAGAGCAGAGTATGAGAAGGATATTCCGGCTGTATATGAGATACTAAGGAAGGGCAGCGAGACAGCAAGAGAGGCTGCAGCACAGACAATGGCAGAGGTTAAGCGCGCCATGAGGATAAATTACTTTGAGGATGCAGAGCTTATAAAGAGCCAGAGTCAGAAATATGCGGAGAAGTAATATCTTTTATTTCAAAGACAATACGTTAGTGATGTCAAAATATTTTGTGGCATTATGTGTGTCATAAAAGCCACGGGGAGGCACCATGGTCAAGTTTTACAGGACAGATGACAAATTAATACATGAGCTGGATACGCTGCAGGGAGGCACCTGGATACAGATGGTCAACCCTTCTGTAGCAGAGGGACAGATGGTAGCGGATGATCTGAATGTTGATATTGAGGACGTACTTGCAGCACTCGATGAGGAGGAGAGCTCCCGTATAGAGCTGCAGGATGGGTATACGTTGATTCTTGTGGATATACCTTCGATAGAGACTAGGCATGACAAGGAGTCATATACCACAATCCCACTTGGCATCATACTTACAGATGATGAGATAGTGACAGTCTGTACAGAGGATACACCGGTGCTTCAGGTATTTTTAAATAACCGTGTAAAGGAATTTTCCACCAAGAAAAAGATGCGCTTTGTATACCAGATTCTTTACAGGATATCTGTACTGTATCAGAATGATCTGCGCATCATAGACAAGATGCGTACTGAGATTGAGGAGAGAGTCGGAGAGGATACAGAGGAGGACGATTTGATCGCACTTCACGAGCTGGAATCTACGCTGGTATACTTTGCCACATCGCTTCGTGCCAATGGAGTTGTGTTAGAGAGACTGACCAGATATAAGCGCCTTGAACAGTATCCGGAGGATAAGGAGCTTCTCGGAGACGTGATTGTCGAAAATAAGCAGGCTATTGAGATGACGGGAATTTACAGGGACATCATAAATGGTACCAGAGAGCTTATGAGCACGGTCATTGACAACAGACTTAACAATGTCATGAAGTCGCTCACAATCATCACACTTATCATGGCTATCCCGACGGTTATCTCAGGAATCTATGGTATGAATGTCAGCTCAAAGTGGGTGCCGCTAGCGACGACAGCACATGGATTTATGATTATAATAGGTGTTATCGTTGTCATATGTGTGCTGATACTGATTTTATTGAAAAAAAAGAGAATATTGTAATATATTGCGTATTCATTAAAAGGCCGCAGTATTTCATAGAAAATAATGAAATACTGCGGCTGATTTTATTTTAGAACTGATTAGCAGATACTTTCAAAGCGTCCGCTTGCACCACAAGGCAGCACGAGTCCGTTTGAAGAAACCGGGAGACCAATTTCGCTTGCGGTTACCTTACCATCAAACTTTTTAAGTGCAGTGCTTATCATATAAGTGAGCACTGCAGGCTGCAAGCCAGTCGTATAGGAATTAATAAGGAAGAAAAGCGGCTTGTCGGTAAGGAGCTTTGCACAAAGCTGCACAAGCGGATATACGCTTTCCTCAATTTTCCAAATTTCACCCTTAGGACCTCTGCCGTATGACGGCGGATCCATTATGATGGCATCGTAATGATTGCCACGGCGGATTTCACGCTCAACAAACTTCACACAGTCATCCACAAGCCATCTGATAGGTGCGTCACCAAGACCGCTGCTTACAGCGTTTTCCTTAGCCCATGTGACCATGCCCTTTGAAGCGTCCACATGTGTGACAGCGGCGCCAGCGGCAGCGGCAGCAAGAGTGGCACCTCCGGTGTATGCAAAGAGATTTAATACCTTTACATCACGACCGCTTTTTTTGGCATCATAAATCTTCTTTGAAAACCAGTCCCAATTGGCAGCCTGCTCAGGAAACAGACCGGTGTGCTTGAAGCTGAATGGTTTTAAGTGAAATGTGAGCTCTTTATTAATAGGAAGAGAGTAGTTTATGATCCACTCCTGCGGCAAATCAAAAAACTCCCACTCACCGCCGCCTTTCTTGCTTCTGTGATAGTGACCGTTAAGCTTTTTCCAGTTCTTATTAGTCTTTGGAGTGTCCCAAATTACCTGAGGATCGGGACGCAGCAAAATATATTTAGACCAGCGCTCAAGCTTTTCACCGCATGAGCAGTCAATAACCTCGTAATCTTTCCATCTATCTGCTAACCACATATGTTTATATTCCTTTCTTATCTGCGTGTAAAAAATAAACTACACGTTGCTTGCATTTAATCGGGTTTCTTCTATAATAATATACGTGCAAAAGTGTAATTTTTCAATGAAATATTACCCGAAATAAAAAAATAAATTTTTTTTGAAAAAAGTATTGCAATTATTGTAAACGTCATGTATAATATCACTTGCTGTGGCATGATAGCTATGAAGTTTGAAGTTACTGTCCATGAGACAGAGAATTCGGCGGAGCGAATGTCAAGTTAGGAAACTGACGGCAAGTCACTGTACAGAACAGATATGGTCTACAATATGTAGAAACAACGTGTGAAAGCCCACAGGACACACACGGAGATGTGTACAGTCACCGCTTGTCGTACTGAAGTTAAAAGTGCGAAAAGGAGGCGACTTTTTTTATGGCAAGTCAAGTAATGAGAATTACTCTCAAAGCGTATGATCACGAGTTAGTAGATTCAAGCGCAAAGAAAATCATCGAGACTGTAAAGAAGAATGGATCACAGGTGAGCGGACCGGTACCTCTTCCAACAAAGAAGGAAGTAGTTACAATTCTTAGAGCTACTCACAAGTACAAGGATTCTCGTGAACAGTTCGAGCAGAGAACTCATAAGAGACTTATCGATATCATCAATCCAACACAGAAGACAACAGAGTCTTTATCAAGGATTGAAATGCCAGCTGGTGTTTACATTGATATCAAAATGAAGCAGAAATAAGCTTCAACAATTAATTAGTATATCCCCGAATGGTTTATATAGAAGATACAGTGCGAAAGCATAACGATCTAGTAGGCTGCTCTAGGATGAACGGTTCCGCTACTTGTTCCGGCTAATTCTTCGCGGGCTGGGTTGACAGGCAAGAGGCGTTCCGCTGTAGAAAACAGGAGGTAAAGAAATGAAGAAAGCGATTTTAGCAACAAAAATCGGTATGACACAGATCTTCAATGCAGATGGTGTATTAGTACCTGTAACTGTATTAGAGGCTGGTCCATGTGTTGTAACACAGATCAAAACTGTTGAGAATGACGGTTACAGCGCAGTTCAGGTTGGTTTCGGCGACAAGAAAGAGAAAGTCGTTGAGAAGGATGCCAACGGTAAAAAGAGCGTAGCACACAGACATGGTGTTAACAAGGCTCAGATGGGACACTTCAAAAAAGCAGGTGTTTCAGGAAAGAGATTCGTTCGCGAGTTCAAATTCGAAAACGCAGATGAGTACAATTTAGCAGATGAGATCAAGGCTGACATCTTCGCAGAGGGTGACAAGGTTGATGTAACTGCTATTTCAAAAGGTAAAGGTTTCCAGGGTGCTATCAAGAGATTAGGTCAGCACAGAGGACCAATGGCTCATGGTTCTAAATTCCATCGTCATCAGGGTTCTAACGGTGCTTGTTCTTCACCAAGTAAGGTATTCAAGGGAAAAGGAATGCCTGGACACATGGGTAGCGTAAAGGTTACAACTCAGAATCTTGAGGTTGTAAGAGTTGACGCAGACAAGAACTTACTGTTAATCAAGGGCGCAGTTCCAGGAGCTAAGAAAGCTCTCATTACAGTAAAAGAGACTACAAAATCTGGTAAATAGTGCAAAGTAAGAAAGGAGGAACTTTACGATGGCTAACGTAGCTGTATATAACATGGAAGGCAAAGAAGTCGACAAGATCGAGTTAAATGATTCCATTTTCGGCGTAGAAATTAATGAGCATTTAGTTCATATGGCTGTTCTTCAGCAGCTTGCAAATAAACGTCAGGGAACTCAGAAAGCTAAGACACGTTCTGAAGTTCGCGGTGGCGGAAGAAAACCATGGAGACAGAAGGGAACAGGACATGCACGTCAGGGTTCTACAAGATCTCCACAGTGGACAGGTGGTGGAGTTGTATTCGCTCCTACTCCTAGAGATTACTCATTCAAGCTCAACAAGAAAGAGAAGAGAGCAGCTCTTAAGTCTGCACTTACATCAAGAGTTGTTGAGAACAAGTTCGTTGTAGTAGATGAGCTTAAGCTTGATGAGATTAAGACAAAGAAATTCGTAGAAGTATTAAAGAACCTCAATGTTGAGAAGGCACTCGTTGTATTAAACGATATGGACGAGAAGGTTATCGCTTCTGCAGCAAACATCCCAACAGTTAAGACAACTCAGACAAATGAGCTTAACGTATTCGATGTATTAAAATATGACACAGTAGTAGTTACAAAGGCTGCTGTAGCAACAATCGAGGAGGTATATGCATAATGGCAAACGTACAGTACTATGATGTAATCCTCAAACCAGTAGTAACTGAGAAGAGTATGAATGCAATGGCTGAGAAGAAATACACATTCCTTGTTCACCCGGATGCAAACAAGACTATGATCAAAGAAGCAGTAGAGAGAATGTTCGAAGGAACAAAGGTTGCCAAAGTTAACACAATGAACTGCGAAGGCAAGAACAAGCGTCGTGGAATGGTAACAGGAAAGACTGCTAAGACAAAGAAGGCTATCGTACAGCTTACAGCAGACAGCAAAGATATCGAGATCTTCGCAGGACTGTAGACCGAAAGCAACTTCAAAATGATATGCGTCAGAAAAGACGCGATAATGAAAACATATCGAAAGGAGAAACAAAATGGGAATTAAGACATATAACCCATATACACCTTCCAGAAGAAATATGACTGGTTCAGATTTCTCAGAGATTACAAAGACAACTCCTGAGAAGTCACTTGTTACTTCTTTAAAGAAGAACGCTGGTCGTAACAATCAGGGTAAAATCACAGTTAGACACCAGGGTGGTGGAAACAGAAGAATGCTCCAGCAGGACTTACAGACGGAATGAAGGTTATGAGCGGTGCTCAGGCTGAGGTCAGAGTTGGAAACTGCTTACCACTTGAGAATATCCCAGTTGGTACACAGATTCACAACATCGAGCTTCTTCCTGGAAAGGGCGGACAGCTTGTTCGTTCAGCAGGACTTAGCGCACAGCTTATGGCTAAAGAAGGCAAATATGCAACACTTCGTCTTCCTTCAGGAGAGATGAGAATGGTTCCAATTCAGTGCCGTGCTACAATCGGTATAATTGGAAACGGAGATCACAACCTCGTAAATATTGGTAAAGCCGGACGTAAGCGTCACATGGGTGTTCGTCCAACAGTTCGTGGATCTGTTATGAACCCTAACGACCATCCACACGGTGGTGGAGAAGGTAAGGCACCTGTAGGACGTCCAGGACCATGTACTCCATGGGGCAAACCTGCACTTGGCTTAAAGACCAGAAAGAAGAACAAACAGTCTAACAAGATGATCGTTCGTAGAAGAGACGGTCGTGCAATCAAATAATTAGGAGGTTGAATAAATGGCACGTTCATTAAAAAAAGGACCATTTGCTGATGAAAGCTTACTTAAAAAAGTAGATGCTATGAACGCTTCTGGTGACAAGTCTGTAATCAAGACATGGTCACGTCGTTCAACAATCTTCCCTTCATTCGTTGGACACACAATCGCTGTTCATGATGGAAGAAAGCATGTTCCTGTATATGTTACAGAGGATATGGTTGGACATAAACTTGGTGAGTTCGTTGCAACAAGAACTTACAGAGGACATGGAAAAGACGAGAAGAAATCAGGCGTAAGATAAGATTTATTGAAAGGAGGTTTCATCCATGGCAAAGGGACATAGATCCAAAATCAAGAGAGAGAGAAATGAAGTTAGAGATACAAGACCTTCAGCAAAGTTATCTTATGCTAGAGTGTCTGTACAGAAAGCTTGTTTCGTTTTAGATGCTATTCGTGGAAAGAGTGTTAACGAAGCACTTGCAATCGTAACATACAATCCTAGATATGCTTCAAGCTTAGTAAAGAAATTATTAGAGTCAGCAATCGCTAACGCAGAAAATAATTATCCGGAAAAGAACTATAAGGCAGAGAACCTTTACGTTGCAGAGTGTTTTGCAAATAAAGGACCAACAATGAAGAGAATTCATCCTAGAGCACAGGGTAGAGCTTACAGAATCGAGAAGAGAATGAGCCACATTACAATCGTGCTTGATGAAAGATAGGAGGCAATCATGGGACAGAAGGTTAATCCTCATGGCTTAAGAGTTGGCGTTATCAAGGACTGGGATTCCAAATGGTATGCAGAGGGTGATTTCGCTGATTACTTAGTAGAAGATTATAATATCAGAACATTTTTAAAGAAAAAATTATACGCAGCTGGTGTTTCAAAGATTGAGATCGAGAGAGCTTCAGACCGCGTTAAGGTTATCATTTATACAGCTAAGCCAGGTGTTGTAATCGGTAAGGGCGGAGCTGAGATCGAGAAGATCAAGGCTGAGGTTCAGAAGCTTACAGACAAGAAATTAGTTGTAGATATCAAAGAAGTAAAGAGACCGGACAAGGATGCACAGCTTGTTGCTGAGAACATCGCTTTACAGCTTGAGAACCGTGTTTCATTCCGTAGAGCAATGAAGTCTTGCATGGGAAGAGCTATGAAGGCCGGCGTTAAAGGAATTAAGACAACATGTTCAGGTCGTCTTGGCGGAGCAGATATGGCTCGTACAGAGACATACAATGATGGAACTACTCCACTCCAGACAATCAGAGCAGATATCGATTATGGATTCGCTGAGGCAGATACAACTTACGGCAAGGTTGGCGTTAAGGTTTGGATCTACAAAGGCGAGGTACTTCCTACAAAAGCAAACAAGGAAGGAGGAGCTAAGTAATTATGTTAATGCCTAAGAGAGTAAAACATCGTAAACAGTTCCGTGGTTCCATGGCAGGAAAAGCTACAAGAGGAAACAAGATCACAAATGGTGAGTACGGTATTGTAGCACTTGAGCCATGCTGGATCAAAGCAAATCAGATTGAGGCTGCCCGTGTAGCTATGACTCGTTACATCAAGCGTGGTGGTAAAGTTTGGATAAAGATTTTCCCAGAGAAACCTGTAACACATAAGCCTATGGGTGTTCGAATGGGTAAAGGAAAGGGTGCCCTTGAGTATTGGGTAGCTGTAGTAAAACCAGGTAGAGTATTATTTGAAATCTCCGGAGTACCGGAAGACGTAGCTAAAGAAGCTTTACGTCTTGCTACACACAAATTACCTTGCAAGTGTAAAGTAGTTTCTCGTGCAGATTTAGAAGGCGGTGAGTCAAATGAAAACTAGTGCATACGTTAAAGAGTTACAGGCACAGAGCGTAGAGCAGTTACAGGCACAGCTCGTTGATGCTAAAAAAGAACTTTTCAATTTAAGATTCCAGAATGCAACTAACCAGTTAGATAACACAGCAAGAATCAAAGAGGTTCGTAAGAACATCGCTAGAATTCAGACTGTTATCACTGCAAAGGCTGCAGAATAGTTTATCCTATCAGAAAGGAGATTTTAGACCGTGGAAGAAAGAAATCTTAGAAAAACACGTGTTGGTGTTGTTGTAAGCGATAAGATGGATAAGACAATCGTTGTAGCTGTAAGAGATAACGTAAGACATCCTCTTTACAACAAGATCGTTAAGAAGACTTATAAATTAAAAGCTCATGACGAGAAAAACGATGCAAAGATCGGTGATACAGTCAGAGTTATGGAAACAAGACCTTTATCTAAAGATAAAAGATGGAGACTTGTAGAAATCATGGAAAGAGCAAAATAATAAAAGGAGGCTACAAGCATGGTACAGCAGGAAAGCAGAC
>PPYF01545443.1_pt1 | contig 17258 bp, 17 predicted proteins | sample 1559871 | NCBI WGS metagenome assembly PPYF01 (sample SAMN08240021, study PRJNA423297) | Human gut metagenome, whole genome shotgun sequencing project.
CCGGAAAGCCTGCTGAGCCCGAAAAGCCCGTCCCCCCCACCGCCGACGCCAAGCCCGGCGATGCCGCGCCCGAAAAAGCCGAGGAGCTTCCGCCTCCGGAAAAAATCGAGGACCTACTCGCCGAGCTGGACACCTACATCGGCCTGAACGTGGTCAAGGACGAAGTCCACGACCTCATCAACATGGTCCAGGTCTACAAGCTCCGCGAGCAGCACGACCTCCCCACCACCGATATGTCGCTCCACATGGTCTTCACCGGCAACCCCGGCACCGGCAAGACCATGATGGCCCGCATGATGGCCCGCATCTACCGCAGTCTCGGCATCCTCAGCAAGGGCCAACTGGTGGAGGTGGACCGCAGCGGTCTGGTGGCCGGCTACGTAGGTCAGACCGCCCTCAAGACCCAGAAGGTCATTGAAAAGGCCATGGGCGGCGTGCTGTTCATCGACGAGGCTTACGCCCTCAACGGCAAGTCCGAAAACGACTTTGGTCAGGAGGCCATCGACACCATCCTCAAAGCCATGGAGGACCACCGCGACGACCTGGTGGTCATCGTAGCGGGCTACACGGAACTGATGGACAGGTTTATCCACTCCAACCCCGGTCTGGAGAGCCGCTTCAACCGTTTCCTGCTATTCGAGGACTACACCCCGGAGGAGATGTTCGAGATCTTCAAAATGCGCTGCGGCAAGGGCTACGTCCTCGCGCCGGAGGCCGAGCCCCTGGTCCGCGACTACATCGCTGAAGAGAGCGCCGACCCCAGCTTCGGCAATGCCCGCGGCGTCCGCAACCTGTTCGAGCACATTCTGGTGGCCCAGAACAACCGTCTGGCCAAGCTGCCGACCGTCACCCGCGAGGACCTGATGACCATCACCCCCGACGATGTGCTCCATGCCCGGGGCAAGCTGGACGACTGACACGCAAAAAAAGAAAGCCCGTATGGGCTTTCTTTTTTTGTTCGCTCAGTGCCGCTTTTTGCCGACCCACGCCATGCCGGTGACGGACAGGACAGCCGTCACGGCGTAGATACCCACGCCCGCGTCAAAGGTCTTGGGAGAACCCTTGGTCTCGTCCGCCTTGGTGTCGGTGGTGGGGTGGTAGTAGTAACGCGGCGGGGTCTCGGGGGTCGGTACAATCAGTTCGCTGAAAGTACCGGTGATCTCTGCGACCTTATCGCTATTGCCATCCGCTACAACAGGCGTGACAACATTCGCCAAATCGTTGTTGGCAAATTTCACAAGGTACTTCACGCTGTCCATCTGATTCCCGCTCATGCTGCTGTGAACACGGATGGCGGCGTATGCGGTGATGGCGTTATTGGAAATGGTGATCATTTCACTGCCCGCAGCGGTCAGATTCGCACCATCCCAATTTCCGGCGATCTGGATAGCCATATTGCTGGCCTCCGTTTTAGGCAGATCAAAGGTGTTCCCGGAGATCACCACCGTGGGCTTGGCATTGCCGATGGCCTGTGTCTCGGTACCAGGGATAATATTGATGCCGCGGCCCGTGGAGTTGATGGTGCAGCCATCAAACACATAGGAGATCGCTCTGTTGTCAAAAGCTGTTTCCGACACATTCAGGGTAACAGCATACTGCCCGGTCGCCTGCTGGTTAAAGACGCACTTTTCAAAGGTGAACTTGGTCACGTAACAAGGCATAATCTTGTATACCTGCAGATGCGCAGACGTTTGGTTGAAAGTGCAGTTGACGAACTTGACCTCGATGGAATCCTTGAACTGGTCAGAGGTATCCGCTCTGCGGTCGTTCAAAATGACCTTATGCAGCCGCTGCATATCATCACTACTATCCGTCAGGTCCCCGAAGTTGATACCTGTGATAGTCACGGTCTTGACCCACGACCACTTGTTCGGAGTGCCATCTTTTGAAGACGCACACTTCTTCGTGTCATCGTAAGTATACGCAACGTGGGTACTGTTGTCATCATATGTGCCATTCTCTGCTGCAGCCAGAGTGGACAATGCAACACGCTCCGCCGCCCACGCCATCGTGGTGAGGCCCAGTGCCATGACCAGGGCCAGAATGGTTGCTAATGCTTTTTTCATTGCTCATTCCCCTTATGGTAGTAGATTTCCGCAGGTGCGCTCGTTTTAATCCTCATTAAAACGTAAAAGCAGAGGTACCTCTGCTTTTACGTTTTAATCCTCATTAAAACGTAAAAGCAGAGGTACCTCTGCGGATAGCTTCATTATAGCAAGAATTTCCGGTTTGTCCAGAGCATTTTGTGAAAAAAGCCCAATTTTATCATTCCCGGTAACGGCGCTTACGTTTGATTTGCAAAAATTGGAAATTCCTTCCCCGCGGGCAGCGTCGTTACCGCCTCGGCGGGAAGCGCTGGAAACCACTCCCCTATCCTCCCCGGCGCGGCGGCAAGCGTTTCCTTCTGCCCGTGGGTCAGCTTCGCCTTGATGGCGTATTCCAACCGCGACGCCGTCACCTTGTCACCGCAGCGCCACAGCGCCGCCAAAGCCTCCGGCGGGTGGGCTCGGGTGTACTTGGCGCCCCTGCCGCTGCAATGCATGGCCATCCGCCGCGCCACGTCGTTGGTCATCCCCGTGTACAGGCTTCCGCCACGGCACCGCAGCATATAGACATAGTACGCTTCCATAGGCGGCTCCTTTCACGGTTTTCCCCTATCATACCCGATATTTCTTGCATTGACAAGCGCTGTATGATACAATTCCAACTTGGAAAGTGAGGGAGAACTATGACCCTTTTTGATTACTATCTGCGCTATATGACCGAGGTATGGGAGGGCACGCGTCCTGCCCCGGAGGGAATCACCCTGCCGGAAGGCGGCGATGAGAACGCCCGCATACAGGCGCTGGGCCAGCAGCTACAGGATATGGGCATGGCCGCCTTTGTCCGCGCCTGCGCCGCCCAGGACGGCACGGTGCTTCCGGAGGAGCTGTTCGCCGAAAGCGGCGACCTTGGCGGTTTTGAGCTGTTTCTTCAAAACGCGGATAAGGCACAGGAAGCCCCTGCCGCGGAGAAAAAGTCCGCGACCCCCGACCCCGATGCCAACAAGCACGCCTTTGAGGTGTTTCTGGACTGCATTGCCATGGACGACGGTCTTGTGCAGTACCTGATCGATGTGCTGAAGCGCATGGACCGCAAGGAGTTTTTCAAGCTCAGCCAGATCACTACCAAGCTGGACCTGGACCCGGAGGAGTTCCTCTACTGGCTGGGCCGTCGGGAGACGTATGCCGACGAGGAGGAGCAGGGCTGTGCCGCCGCTATGGACCACGCCCTGCTGCGGCTGGCAGATGAGGGACGGCTGGATGTGGTGGCCGCCCTGCTCAGCGGCGACAGAAATACCTTCGAGACCTTTCGCTGCGAGGCACCGGAGCTTATGCACGCACCCATCGCCACCTTCGAGTGGTACGAGAAAAACTATCTGGATCGGGACTATCCCATCCGACTCATTATGCGCCTGAACGGCGTACAATTTCCCAACTGAGGTGAACTATGAACGAAGCATATAAGGCGCTGGGCGTCAGCGAAAACGTGCTGGCTTTCAGCGAAACGATCCTGTCCGACCTGAAGGACCGCTTTGCGGCCATCGACGCCATCGCCGAGGCTAATCAGCTGAAGGTCATCGCCGCCATGCAGAAAAACCGCGTGGCCGCCAATCATTTTAACCTTTCCACCGGCTACGGCTACGACGACGAGGGACGCGACACGCTGGAGCGCGTCTACGCCGACTGCTTCGGCGCGGAGGCCGCCCTGGTGCGCCCGCAGATCACCTGTGGTACCCACGCGCTGGCGCTGGCGTTAGGTGCGAACCTGCTGCCGGGGGACGAACTTTTGAGTCCGGTGGGGGGGCCGTACGACACACTGGAAGAAGTCATCGGCATTCGGGAGTCGGTGGGCTCACTGAAGGAATACGGGGTAAGTTATCGTCAAGTCGATTTATTGCCGGACGGGTCGTTTGATACCGATAAAATTTGCGCGGCAATAAGTAAGAAAACAAAGCTCATCACGATACAGCGTTCAAAAGGCTACGCTACACGGCCAAGCTTTTCTGTGGCGCAGATCGGCGAGTTGATTGCGTTATGTAAACAACGCAAGCCGGACGTGATCTGTATGGTGGACAACTGCTACGGCGAGTTCACAGAGCTGATCGAGCCGGTGAACGTGGGCGCGGACCTGATGGTGGGCAGCCTTATCAAAAATCCCGGCGGCGGGCTGGCTCCCACCGGCGGCTATATCTGCGGCCGCGCCGACCTGATCGAGCGGTGCGCCCGGCGGCTCACCGCCCCCGGTCTTGGCCGGGAGGTGGGCGCAAATCTGGGGCTGCTGACCCAATTTTACCAGGGCTTTTTCCTGGCGCCGACGGTGGTGGCCTCTGCGGTGAAGGGTGCTGTATTCGCCGCAAATTGTTATGAAAAACTTGGTTTTCATGTCATTCCAGGCGCTTCTGAGGTGCGTCACGACATCATCCAGGCGGTGGAACTGGGCAGTCGGGAGGGCATGATCGCCTTCTGCAAGGGTATACAGGCCGCCGCGCCGGTGGACAGCTATGTCACCCCGGAGCCAGCCCCTATGCCGGGCTATGACAGCGACGTCATCATGGCCGCCGGTGCTTTTGTGCAGGGCAGCTCCATAGAATTGTCCGCCGACGGCCCCACACGGCCGCCCTACGCGGTGTATTTCCAGGGTGGGCTGACCTGGTACCACGCCAAGCTGGGCATCCTGATGAGCCTGCAGAAAATGCTGGAGGCCGGCCTGATCTCATTATAATTATGTAAACCATGGAGGAAATCGTATGTTTCTCCCCAACCATCCCTTTCGGCGGCGTCCGCCTCCTTTTTCTGTGCATTTTATGTTCGTTGTTTATACTTTTACTTTCTGAATAATGTACATTATCGTATAGCAGGTCTTGCTATACATGATAGAATAAGGAGTTTTTTATGTGGTTTTGGTTTTCTCTGATCGCACTGATCTGCTGGAGCGGCTCTGACCTGTTCAGCAAGATCGGCTGCCAGGACGCAGACGACAAATACAGCCATCTTAAAATGGTGATGGCAGTGGGCCTGGTGATGGGTCTGCACGCCGCCTATGAGATTTTTATCAACGGCACGGAGATCAACGGCAGCATCATCCTGACGTATCTGCCGGTGTCCCTGCTGTACATCAGCTCTATGACCATCGGCTACATCGGCCTGCGGTATATCGAGCTGTCCATCTCCTCCCCCATCTGCAATTCCAGCGGCGCACTGGTGGCGGTGCTGGCGCTGGCCACCGGCGGCCTGGGCGAGCTGGTGCCGGCGCAGCTGGCCGCCACAGCACTGGTATGCGTGGGCGTCATCGGTCTGGGCATCGTGGAGGCCCGGGAGGACGACGACCTGCGGGCCGCACGGCAGCAGGCCAGCAACCACCGCTACGCCAAGTCGGCGTTGGCGTTGATCCTGCCTGTGATCTATTGCCTGCTGGACGCACTGGGTACCTTCGCCGACAGCCGGGTGCTGGAGACATTGAACGAGGACAGTGCCAACTGCGCCTATGAGCTGACATTTCTGCTGGCGGGCATCGTATGCTTCGTGTATGTGGTGCTCATCAAAAAGAGCCGACTCGTCCCCAAGCGGGAGGGCCCCAAGTATGCGGGCGCCGTGTGCGAGACGGCGGGCCAGTTCGCGTACATCTACGCGCTGGCGGACACGGAACACGTGGCCCTGGCCGCGCCCATCATCTCCGCCTACTGCGTGGCCTCGGTGCTGTGGAGCCGCATTTTCCTGAAGGAAAAGCTCAGCTGGAAGCACTACGCCATGATCGCACTGGTGGTGGCGGGTATTGTGATACTGGGCATCTACGATGCATAACAACAAGATATCCCCCGCCGGGTCCGGCGGGGGATTTTCTGCGCCTGCGGGCGCGGGAGGTGGAATTTCGCGCTTTCGCGCGCGAGTTACTTTTGTCTTTGGCGACAAAAGTAACCAAAAGCGCCACTTGAAACTACGTTTCAAGACTTCCTTGCGCGGGGCGGCAGGTGCGAATTTGACGGTGTTGATTTCGCGGAATTGGTACGGTGGGTGACATTGTCGGTTCAGGGGACTGCTTATACCTCTTGCGCCGCTACCGCTGACGCAGTGCGAGGGTAGGGGCTGGTGCGCTGGACAGTTTGGGCGATTATCAAATCGCGCCAAAGCCGCCCCAAGGGCGGCTTTGGCAGGTGGCGGCTGACGCCGCCAAGGTATTGGGAGTGCCGCCTGCGGGCGGGGACGGGGGTAACACCTCATCCGTCACGGCTTCGCCGTGCCACCTGTCTCCCTGCGGGTCGGTCGGTTCGCGGATCTGACACGCCACCGGCGTGTCATTCAACACCGCGGACCCCTAAAGGGGAAGGCTTGAGGGTCAGAGGGAGATGGTCTGGCCCTGGCCGTTCTTCCGGGCGGCGTCCAGCAGGGCCGCGGCGGTGGAAATGTCCTGCAAGGCGATTCCGGTGGAGTCAAAGATGGTGATATCCTCCCCGCCGGTACGGCCCGGGGCGGCACCGGAGATGACGCCGCCGATGTCGCAGAGGGTGCCGTCAAAGATGCCGTTCTTATAGGGGATCTCGCACTCGCCCACGGACAGGCACTGGGCTGCGTCGTCGCCGAACACCCTGGCCGCGGAAAACAGGGCGCTATCGATCTCCTGCTTGCCGGTCATATCCGCGCCCACGCAGCTGATGTGAGTACCGGGCCGCACCCATTCCGCCTTCAGGAACGGCTCCCGGGCGGGGGTGGCGGTGAGGATGACATCGCTCTGCTTCGCGGCAGTCTCCAGACTTGGCGCGGCGGTGATGGCGGCATGGCAGCCGCCGCAGGCGGCCAACAGCTTCTCCACCTGGGGAACGATCGCCGCGCAGGCGGCGGCAGAGCGCTCGGGATGGTGGGGATTGGCCACATAGACCATTTTCAGCTGCGGCAGGCAGTACAGCGCGGCGGCGATCAGATAGGGGGCCAGCGCGCCGGTACCGGCCATCAGCAGTGTTTCGGCATCGGGGCGGGCCAGGTATTTAGCGCCGACGGCCCCGGCCGCGCCGGTGCGGAAATCGGTGATGGGGCCGGCGTTCAGCAGCGCCCTGGGCGCGCCGGTGTGTATATCGAACAGCAGCGAGGTGCCGTACAGGGTGGGCAGGTCTTTGGCGGGGTTATCGCCGAACCAGGACACCACCTTCATGCCGTAAAGCCCAAGGCCGTTCATATGGCCGGACTTGATATCCAGGTCCGCCGCACCGGGGGTGAACTCGTGGAACACCATGGGCCACAGGGCCGCACCGCCGGTGCTCTTTTCCAGATAGGCCTGCTCCACGGCCCGAACCGCCATGGGGATGGTCAGCAGCGACTGGATGGCCGCGCCGTTCAATACCGTCAATTCTGTCATGGTCTGTTCCTCCTTATTACAATGTGTCGGCAAAGGCGGCCAAGGCCGCCAGGCCGTCCTGCAGGGTCTGCTTGTCACAGGCGTAGCCGATACGCATACTGTGGGGCTGCTCGAAGCAGTCGCCGGGGGTGACGAACGCGCCGGTCTGGTGGTACATCTGCTTGCAGAAGTCGTAGGACGGCACATCGAAGTCGTAGTACACCAGGGCGGTGGTGCCGGCCTTGGGCTTGGTATAGTAGAAGTGGGGGTGCGCGGCCACCCAGGCGTCCAGCAGGGCCAGGTTCTCCCGGACGATGGTCTGGTTGCGCTTCAGCAGCACATCACCGTGGGCCAGGGCCAGGGCGGCCAGGGCGTCATCCAGCATACCGCAGCTGATGAGGTCATAGTCCCGGTGGGACAGGAACGCGGTCAGGGCGGCCTCGTCATGGGTGGCGATCCAGCCCATACGCAGCCCCGCCAGGGAGAAGACCTTGGACATACTGCTGACGGAGATGCCCTTTTCGTACAGGTCGGCGATGGAGGGGCTCCAGTCGTCGGTCTGGGTCAGGTGGCGGTAGACCTCGTCGCAGAGGACGTAGGCGCCCACGCCGCGGGCGATGGCGACGATCTGCTCCAGCAGGGCCGGGGACATCAGCGCGCCGGTGGGGTTGTTGGGGTTGTTGATGCAGATCATCTTCGTGTCCGGCGTCACCAGCGCCTTCAGCTCGGACAGGTCGGGGAGGTAGTCGTTCTCCTGCTTCAGGTGCATGATGGCCACCTCCGCGCCGATGGACTCCGGAATGGAGTAGAGCTGCTGGTAGGTGGGCATAATGCTGACGACCCGGTCTCCGGCGGAGATGAGGGAGCAGAACACATGGTGGTTGGCGCCCGCCGCGCCGTGGGTGGGCACCACCTGATGGGGCTGCACGGTCTTGTAGAGCTTGCAGATGCCCTCGCGCAGGGCGTCGCTGCCCACGATGTCGCCGTAGGTCAGGCGCTTGGCGCAGAGGTCGGCCAGAAAGGCCTGCTTATCCACGCCGGTCAGGGCGAAGAGCTGGTCCGGGGAAACGGAGTCCACGCAGGTCTCCGCGATGTTGAAGCGAGCGCCCACTTCATATTCATTCATCCATTCTTCCACGGCAAAGGGCTTGATGTACATAGCGTTTTCTCCTTTTCTGGTAAAAAGTAAAGGCACCCAAGACCGGCGCTTATCCGACAAATGTCGGAATACCTACGCTCCGGTCCCGGATACCTTGATCCCCCCATCCGGTGACGGGGGAGGCCTTCTGTATTCAGCTTGGTTATAGTATAGCCCTGCGGCAGAAAAAGTCAATCGGCGATTTGCATAAATATACATGTGTTCCGTGCATATTATGTGTAGTGCGGGGCGAAAAAAGGGACCGCTTTCGCGGTCCCTTTTGTTGGCTCGTAAGAGGTTCGGCTTAGAAGCAGCCCTGCTCCATCATCGCCTCGGCGACCTTCTTGAAGCCGGCGATGTTGGCACCAGCCACCAGGTCGTAGCCCAGGCCGTACTCGGCAGCGGCCTCGGCGGACACCTTGTGGATGTTCTCCATCATCTTATGCAGCTGATGGTCGACTTCCTCGGCAGTCCAGACCAGACGCTCGGAGTTCTGGGCCATCTCCAGGGCGGAGACGCCCACGCCGCCGGCGTTAACAGCCTTGGAGGGAGCAACGATGATGCCCTTCTGCTTACGCAGGAAGTTCAGTGCATCGTTGGTGGTGGGCATATTGGCGACCTCGATGTAGTACTTCACGCCGGAAGCAGCGATCTTCTCAGCGGACTCCATCTTGACGTCGTTCTGCATGGCGGCGGGCATATACACGTCAACATCCTTGACGCCCCAGCACTTCTCGCCGGCGACGAACTCGCAGCCGAACTTATCGGCATAGGGCTTGCAGTGCATGGGATCCTTGGCGCGCATCTCGAGGATGAAGTTCAGCTTCTCGTCGGTGATAACGCCGTCGGGATCGTGGATATAGCCGTCGGGGCCGGCGAAGTAGGTGACCTTGGCGCCCAGCTGGGAGGCCTTCTTCATGATGCCCCAGCCCACGTTGCCGTAGCCGGAGATAGCGATACGCTTGCCCTCGATGGTGTCATTCTCGTGCTTCAGCACTTCCTGCAGGTAGTACATAGCGCCGTAGCCGGTGGCCTCGGGGCGGATCAGGGAGCCGCCGTAGCTCAGACCCTTACCGGTGAGAACGCCGTTCTCCCACACGCCCTTCAGGCGGCGGTACTGGCCGTACAGGTAGCCGATCTCGCGGCCGCCCACGCCCATGTCACCGGCGGGAACGTCGATGTCCGGCCCGATGTAGCGATACAGGGCGGTCATGAAGCTCTGGCAGAAACGCATGACTTCGGCGTCGGACTTGCCGGCGGGATCGAAGTCGGAACCGCCCTTGGCGCCGCCGATGGGCAGGCCGGTCAGGCTGTTCTTGAAGGTCTGCTCAAAGCCGAGGAACTTGATGATGCCTTCGTACACGTTCTTCTGGAAGCGCAGGCCGCCCTTGTAGGGGCCGATCGCGCCGTTGAACTGGCAGCGCCAGCCGCGGTTGGTGTGCCACTGACCGTTATCATCGCACCACACAACGCGGAAGGTGAACATACGCTCGGGCTCGACCATACGGCCCAGCAGGTCGACCTTCTCATACTCGGGGTGCTTTTCGATCACAGGCTCCAGAGAGGACAGAACTTCCTCGACGGTCTGCACGAACTCGGGCTCGTTGCCATGCTTGGTCTTGACACTCTCGAGCACGCTTGCCAGATAAGCATTCATATTAAATTCCTCCTAAAAAATGTTCCGCAGACATATGAGATGTGCGCTACGCAGACTACCCATATACTACCAATGTTGATAATAACACCATTTGGCCGATTTCTCAAGGGGGTTTCGGAGAATTCCCCCCTCGCAAAACCACAAAACTTTTTCGTCCCTTTTTGTGCAATTTGGCGAATTGTGCCCCGCGTTCCACTATGCAGAAAAAGGCCGCGATTTTCGGCCTTTCCGTGCTGTTTTTGTATGCTTCGTTACTTTAAAGCGCCGTTCGCTTTTCCGTGTGAAATCGGCGGCACATTCAAAAGCTGCCGATGGGGATATCGCCGTTGTCCGTTCCCTTTTCAATGGCGCGTATCTGGAGATAGTAGCCCTTGCCGCTGCCCATATCCACATAGACACGGTCGCCGGCCTTTCTGCCCATAACGGCGCGGCCCACGGGGGATTCCTTGCTGATCCAGCCCTTCAGGGCGTCCTGCCGCAGGGTGGTGACCAGCTGGATCTTTCGGCTTTTGCCCAAATTCTCCATGAAGATCTCCACGGTGTCATAGAGCCCGGCGGTATCAGCGGCGGACCGGTCCTCGATGACCCTGGCGGTCTTGATCATCCGCTGGAGGTAGCGGATGCGGGCGTCGTTGCGGTTTTTCTCCTGCTTGGCGCACTTGTACTCGAAGTTCTCGCTGAGGTCGCCGAAGGCCCGGGCGGTCTGGACATCCTCGATCAGCTTGGGGCGCAGCTGCTGCACCCGGTAGTCGATCTCCTCCTGCATTTTTTGCAGGTCGGCGCGTGTCAGTTCATCATACATGGTCATTCTCCTTCCATAAGGCGGCAAGACGCTCCAGGGCGGCGGGAAGCCGGTCCAGGTCGATGCCGGTATAGTTGACCACCAGCACGTGCTGGGGTGCGTCCTGGGGACACTGGTAGTAATCGGACAGCATGGCCAGACGGATACCGCGCTGCTCCGCCTCACGGCGGAGTGTCTCGTCCGACGGCGCGCCGTCCAGCCGCAGCAGGAAATGCAGGCCCGCATCCTCCTCGGTGATGGCGGCATAGGGGGCCAGCGGGCTTTTGTACACGGCGGCGATGACGGCATCACGCTTCTGGCGGTAGTGCTTACGCATACGGCTCAGGTGCTTTTCATACCAGCCGCCGGCGAGGAACTGGGCCAGGGTGTACTGCTCGAAGGCGGAGACGGTGCAGGCGTAAAAGCCCAGCTTCTGCCGGAAGTCCGCCAGCAGGCGGCGGGGCAGGACCATGAAGCTGATACGGATAGAGGGGGCGATGGTCTTGGAAAAGGTGTTGAGATAGACCACCTGCTCGCCGCCGTCGATGGAGAACAGGGTGGGGATGGGACGGCCTACAAAGCGGAACTCGCTGTCGTAATCGTCCTCCAGGATGACCCGCGCCGGGACCTCCTGCGCCCAGCGCAGCAGCTCCTGGCGGCGGGCGATGGGCATCACCAGACCGGTGGGATAGTGGTGGCTGGGAGAGATGTGGACCACGTCGGCGTCGCTGCGGCGCAAGGCTTCCACCGATACGCCCGCCTCGTCCAGGGGCAGAGCCGTCACCTCCGCGCCGGCGGCGCGGTAGATATGGGCGATCTTGCCGTAGCCGGGGTCCTCCACGCCGTAGAGACGATCACGGCCCAGCAGCTGCACCAGCAGGTTGTACAGCACCTCGGTGCCGGCACCCACGATGATCTGCTCGGCAGTGACCTCCATGGCACGGAACTGCCGCAGGTGGGCGGCGATGGCCTGCCGCAGGGCCCAGGCGCCCTGCGGCGGCGTGGACCGCAGCAGGCCGGTGCCCTGCTCCAGAATGGTCTGGCGCATGAGTCGGGCCCAGACCGTGAAGGGAAAGTCCTCGGCGGCGATGGAGTTGGTGGCCAGATCCAGGAACCAGACAGGCTCGCGGGGCGGAGGCGGCTGGTCCGGGGACGCAGGGACGGCCGCAGGCGACGGCAGCACGGCGCTGACGAAATAGCCCTTCTTCTCCACACCGGTGAGATAGCCCTCGGCCATGAGCTGTTCGTAGGCATTCTTTACGGTGATGACGCTGACCTCAAGATGGGCAGCCAGGGCGCGTTTGCTGGGCAGCTTCTCCCCTGCCGCCAGACGGCCGGAGAGAATGTCCGCCTTCACCCGGCGGTAGAGCTGCTCATACAGGCTGAGGCCCGCCTGTTTGTCCAGGGTATAGGTGAGCACGGGGCCGCCCCTCCCTTCATCTGGTATTAACAAGTAAAATCAAAATGGATATTTTAATCATACCAGTTGCTACTATAATACAAATCGTCAACGAAAGCAAGGGCTTTTTCAACAGCTACCCTCTCACCCCCCCTGTGGCGGTCCCCGTTTCCATGCGGGGCGGGGGCCGCCTCCTATAGCAGAAAGAAAAAATCCTCGTAAAGGAGAATGTGTTATGTCCGACAAGAAGATCAAATCTATGGTAATGGCGGCGGTCATGGCCGCGCTGACGTATGTGGCCACCACGGTCATCAAGATCCCCGCGCCCACCGGTGGGTATGTCCACATCGGCGACGGGCTGGTGCTGCTGTGCGGCTGGATCCTGGGGCCTTGGTGGGGCGGCGCGGCGGCTGGTATCGGCTCCATGCTGGTGGACCTGCTGGGCGGATATATGTCCTTCGTGCCCGGCACGCTGATCATCAAGTTCCTGGACGCCATGGCGGCAGCGCTAATCGTGAAGGCTCTGGGCCGCAAGACCTACAGCTATGTGGTGGGCGGACTTGCCGGCGAGGCCATCATGGTGGCGGGCTACTTCGTCTATGAGGCGCTGGCCCTGCAGCTGGGCATGGGCGCGGCAGCCGGTGTGCTGGCCAATGTGGGCCAGGGCGCCGTGGGACTGGTCATTGCGCTGGTGCTGATGGCGCTGCTGAAGGGCAGCAAGGCTCTGGACAAGCTGGCCGTACAGTGGTAAACTATATACGGTGAAAGAAACGGCTGCGGCGGGGCTTTTGCCCTGCCGCAGCTGCGCACAGAAAGGAAGGATATACTATGGCAGGTATCGTACATGAGGTAGAGAACAGAGATCTGCTGGCGCAGGTGCGGCAGCAGGCCGCGGCGGCGGCACAGGAGCTGGCGGAGGCCGCCCATCTGCATAGGGGCCAGATCGTGGTGGTGGGATGCAGCACCAGCGAGGTGGTGGGCAGGAAGGTGGGCAGCTGGTCCACGCCGGAGGTGGCAGACGCCATTTTCGCGGGGCTGCACAGTGTATTCGGCCCCATGGGCGTGTACATCGCCGCCCAGTGCTGTGAGCACCTGAACCGGGCCATCATCGTGGAGCATGAGGCCGTGCCCACGCTGGATATCGTGAATGTGGTGCCCCAGCCCAAGGCGGGCAGCTCTTTCGCCACGGCCACCTATAAGGCCTGCGCCCACCCGGTGGCGGTAGAGGAGATCAAAGCCGACGCGGGACTGGACATCGGCGGGACGCTGATCGGTATGCACCTGAAAAAGGTGGCGGTGCCGGTGCGTCTGGCGCAGAACCACATCGGCGACGCCATTCTGCTGGCGGCACGGACGCGGCCCAAGTTTATCGGCGGCGACCGGGCGCACTATGACGAGGCGCTGAAGGAAGGCTATCCGGAATTCTGAAAATTCTGCAGCAGCAAACAAAAAGCAGCGCTTCGCGCTGCTTTTTGTTTGTTATGTGATCGGGAACGTGAGCTTCAGCGCCAGGAACACGGCGATCGCCACCGGTACGGCGATGAGGAAGCGCTTACAGTTTTTGCGGGCACGCTGGGACAGCGCCTCGTCCTCCTCGTTTTTCCAGCGGACATAGCTCCAGCCGGCACCCAGAAGGCACAGAACGGGGACGAAATACAGGCCGATCGACGCGACGTAAGGCATAGGTCATCCTCCCTTTTTTTGTGCTTACAGTATACAGGAAACGGGAGGAAAGGTCAAGGAAAAGACTTGCGGGGACAAAAAAGAGACGCCCTCGGGCGTCTCTTTTTTATATTGTGCTGGGTCCGATCACTTGGCAGCCTTGGCAGCCTTGATGGACTCGATCAGCTCGGGAACGACCTTGAACAGATCGCCGACGATACCGTAGTCAGCCACCTGGTCTTGCCGGTCTGGCCGACCTGATGGTCAGCGGAGATCCAGCCGGCGTCCACGCAGGCGCGGGAAGAACCCACGACGCCGCCCAGGACCTCAGCCAGCTCCTCGGCCAGCTTGATGCCGCCCTCCACGTCCTTGGAGATACCACGGCCAACGGACACGATGAAGTCAGCGCCGATCAGGTCAACCAGCTTCTTGGCGGCCTTGACGGTCTCGGTGACCTCGGTGTGGATGTCAGCAGCAGCCAGCTCAAAAGCGGGATGCAGGATCTCCACGTTCTTCTTGCACTCGCGCTTCTTCATAACGCCGGGGCGAACGGTCGCCATAGCGGGGCGGAAGCGGGGGCAAATGATGGACGCCATCAGGTGACCGCCGAAAGCGGGACGGGTCATCTTCAGGTCGCGGGACACATCGTGGGGCTCACGGTTGATCATCACGGTGCCCAGCTTCTCGATGCGCTCCTCGGGCAGGGTGGAAGCTTCGCGCAGGAAGCCCTTGTAGTTGGGCATGTCGATGTCCAGGTGGGTGCAGTCCGCGCACAGACCGGTGTGCAGGCGAGCCGCGCAGCGGGGGGCCAGGTCACGGCCAATGTTGGAGGCGCCGAACAGCAGCACCTCGGGCTTCAGCTCCTCAACGGCCTCCACGATCACCTTGGTGTAGGCATCGGTGGTGAAGTCCTTAAGCAGGGGGGAGTTGTACACGTACACCTTGTCGGCGCCGTACTCGCCCAGCTCGGCGGCGATGCCGTCAACGTTGTCGCCCAGCAGGATGCCGCACAGCTCGACACCCAGCTCATTGGCCAGCTTCCGGCCCTCGGAGATCAGTTCGAAGGTGGTGGGCATCATCACGCCCTGGCGCTGCTCGCAGAACACCCATACGTTCTTGAAGGCAGCGGTATCAGCACTATTAAAAGCCATTTTCTTTTCTCCTTCCTTAGATGATGTGCTTGGCGGCCAGGATGCCGGCCAGCTTGTCGGTGGTAGCCTTGTCAGCGCCCTCGAGCATCATGCCCGCGCCCTTCTGAGGAGGCGTGAAGGAGGTCAGAATATTGGTGGGAGAACCGGCCAGACCGATGGTGCTCTTGTCGATCAGGGGGTGATCCTTCAGGGTCTCGTAGGTCATAGTGACCAGAGGCTTGCTGTAGCACTCGAACGCGCCGCCCACGGACAGGTAACGCGGGGTGTTCAGCTCCTTGATGCAGGGCAGGGAGTCTTGACCTTGATGGTCATGTAGCCGTCCTCCAGCATGCGCTTGACGGTCAGGGTGTCGCCGTCCTTGGTGATCTCGCCGGCATAGGTGACCTGGGGCAGATGCAGCTTCTCAGCGATCTGGGGACCCACCTGAGCGGTATCACCGTCGATGGCCTGACGGCCAGCCAGGATGATGTCGTCCTTCTCAATGCCGTAGGTATCGATAGCGGCAGCGATGATCTGGGAGGTAGCGTAGGTATCGGAACCGCCGAACTCACGGGCGGTGACCAGAACACCCTCGTCCACGCCCATGGCCATCAGCTCACGCAGCATACCCTCTGCGGGAGGAGGACCCATGGTGAACGCCACGACCTTGCAGCCCAGCTCGTCCTTCAGGGACAGGGCGGCCTCGACGGCGTTCAGATCGTCGGGGTTGATGATGGTCTGCATGGACGCACGGTCCAGAGTGCCATCGGGATTGACGGCCACCTTACCGGAGGTATCGGGGACCTGCTTAACAGTTACGAGAATTTTCATTTTCCTTTTACCTCCTACCTTACTTCACGCCCAGATTGCTGGCGATGACCATGCGCTGGACCTCGCTGGTGCCCTCGTAGATCTCGGTGATCTTGGCATCACGCATCATGCGCTCCACGGGATACTCACGGGTGTAGCCGTAACCGCCGAACAGCTGGACGGCGCGGCGGGTCACATCGGAAGCGGCCTCGGCGGCGAACAGCTTGGCCATGGCGGCGTCCATGGAGTAAGGCTCGTGGTTCTGCTTCTTCATAGCGGCGGAGTAGACCAGGAACTGCGCGGCCTGCATACGGGTGTGCATCTCAGCCAGCTGGAACTGGGTGTTCTGGAACTGGGAGATGCGCTTGCCGAACTGAACGCGCTCCTTGGTGTACTTGATGGCTTCCTCGACAGCGCCCTCGCCCAGGCCCAGGGCCTGAGAGGCGATACCGATACGGCCGCCGTCCAGGGTCTTCATGGCGATCTTGAAGCCCTCGCCCTTCTTACCCAGCATACGGTCCTTGGGAATGACGCAATCCTCGAAGATCAGGTCGCAGGTAGAGCTGCCGCGAATACCCATCTTCTTCTCGTGCTTGCCCTGAGAGAAGCCCTTGTCGTCCTTCTCCACGATGAACGCGGAGATCTCCTTCATGCTGCGGCCGCGCTTGTCAACGGTCTTGCCGGTGACGGCGATGACCACGAAGGTGTCAGCTACGTTGCCGTTGGTGATGAAGCACTTGGAGCCGTTCAGAATGTAGTTCTCGCCGGACTCGTCCAGCACGGCGGTGGTCTGCTGGCCCTGGGCATCGGTGCCGGCGCCGGGCTCGGTCAGGCCGAAAGCGCCGATCTTCTTGCCGGAGCACAGGTCGGGCAGATACTTCATCTTCTGCTCCTCGGTGCCGTTCTCGAAGATGGGGGCGGCGCACAGGGAGGTGTGGGCGGAAACGATAACAGCAGTGGTACCGCAGACCTTGGCCAGCTCCTCGACGCACATGGCGTAGGAGAGCACATCAGCGCCAGCGCCGCCGTACTCCTTGGGGAAGTAAATGCCCATCATGCCCAGCTTGGCCATCTTCTCGACGGTCTCCATGGGGAAGCGCTCTTCCTCGTCGATCTCAGCGGCCAGGGGCTTGACCTCGTTCTCCGCGAAATCGCGGTACATCTTGCGAACGAGCAGCTGTTCCTTCGTCAGATGGAAATCCATACTTTTTTCTCCTTTTTCTGATTTTACTTGTTGTAGTTGAAGAAGCCTTCGCCGGACTTAATACCCAATTTGCCCGCACGAACCATCTTCCGGATCAGCACGTTTGCGC
>PPYF01027857.1_pt1 | contig 17252 bp, 17 predicted proteins | sample 1559871 | NCBI WGS metagenome assembly PPYF01 (sample SAMN08240021, study PRJNA423297) | Human gut metagenome, whole genome shotgun sequencing project.
ATCTGCTACGGACTTGCACCCATGGACTGTGCGGCTTCGATCACACCGAACGGCACCTCCTTGATGGAGGACTCGACCATGCGGGCTACATACGGTGCTGCCGCAAAAGTCAGCGGAACAATCATCGCAGTGGTGCCGATGGCCTTGCCGACGATGGCGCGGGTGATCGGCGTGATCATAACCGCGAGGATAAGGAACGGGACGGAGCGCAGGATATTGACAACCACGCCCAGAACCGTGTTGACGATCGGCATCGGACGGATACCGCCCTTATCGGTAACAACCAGCGTCAGACCGAGCGGCAGACCGATCGCATACGAGATAACGGTCGAAACAATGACCATATACAGGGTTTCCCAAAGGCTCTGCGCCCAAACATTAAACGGAAGCATAATCGGCTACCTCCTCTGCGTGTACGTTCTGGGTTTCGAGGTACGCCAGTGCGCGTTTTGCTGCGCGTTCGTCCTCGGGAAGCTGCAGGATCATCTGACCGTAAGCCTTGCCATCGATGTTCTTGGTGTCCGCGAACATAATATTGACTGGCGCCTTGCACTCGAGCACCATGTTGGATACCACCGGCTCGAACGACGAATTGCCGTCGAATACAATGCGGCAGTACCGCTTGCCGGTCGCAAGAGAATTGCGTTTGCCGTCCGGATAGATAAGCTGCTTGGCCATTGCGGATTTCGGTCGGGTGAACACCTCGTCCACCGTGCCGACCTCGGCAATACGGCTGGAATCAATGATCGCAACTCTCTGGCAGATTTCCTCGATGACTGCCATCTCATGCGTGATAACGATGATGGTGATGCCGAGCGTCTTGTTAATCTCCTTGAGCAGTGCGAGGATCGACCGCGTTGTCGTCGGGTCGAGTGCGCTTGTTGCCTCGTCGCACAGCAGGATTTTCGGGTTGGTCGCAAGTGCTCGTGCAATCGCCACACGCTGCTGCTGACCGCCGGACAGCTGGCTCGGATAGTTATCCGCACGGTCTGACAGACCGACGATCTCAAGCAGCTCACGTGCCCGCTTTTCCGCATCGGCCTTGCTCGTTCCCGCAATCTCGAGCGGAAAACAGATATTCTGCAGTGCGGTTCTCTGCTGCAGCAGGTTGAACTGCTGGAAGATCATACCCATCGACCGGCGAGCCTCCAAAAGCTGCTTTTTGCTCAGCTTTCCAAGCTCCTGTCCATCCACCGTTACCGTGCCCTCGGTGGGCTTCTCCAAAAAGTTGATACAGCGTACCAGTGTGGACTTGCCTGCGCCCGAAAGACCGATAATGCCGAAAATCTCGCCGCGATAGATATCAAGGTCGATACCGTTCAGCGCAACTACCGTTCCGGCTCTGCCGCGAAAGGTCTTGTTCAGACCCTGAATCCGGACGATCACATCCTGTGCCACATTCATTCCTCCTTACATTTTCAAAAGAAAAGCGGAAAGCAGGTTTCTGCTTTCCGCCCGTTTTCTGTATCAGCCGCATGAAAAGCGGCCCGCCTATGCGTTTCAGCCTTACGGCTGCTTCGCAGAAAAACGAGCAGAACCACACATCATGCACATTTCCATTCGAACTGCACGCACGGTGATTTCCTCCTTTTCCTGCGGTTTAAATACTCTAAGCTGTGGGATAAGTATAGCTTTTTACAGGCGGTTTGTCAAGTAGTTTTGTCCAAACAGAGCGTAAAATACGATCACTCGATCAAATACTGCTTAACCAGACGGGCATAGAACATATTGCCGTAGGCATACCGCCAGCCGCCGTTTTCCTGGACTGCCATCGGGTTATCATACTGGATGGTATTGCCGCCGGACTGCTTCTCCGCGAATTTCTCAGCCAGCTCGGTGCTGTACACACCGTTGAACTTAGCCGCGTAATCGAGGAAACCGCTGCCGTAATTATACGCCTGAATGATGCAGTCCAGATCACAGTCCAGCGATTTGCCCTTGCTCAGCAGGTGTGCAAAATAGGTGCAGCCCTGCCGGATCGAGCTCTCCTCCTCGAGTGAATCGTTCGGCAGTCCGGCGCTGCCGGAGGACTGCATGATGTCGGTCAGCTTGCCGCCGCTCTCCACCTGCATGATGGCCAGCAGTACATCCGTGTACTCCGGAATGCCGTTCTGCTCGGCATATTTCTGCACCACCGGCTGATAATACATAACCGACTGATAGACATTCACTGCCTTGGCTACCTGCTTGACCTCCTCGGTCGCGCTCGTGCCGGAATTGCCGGTATCACTGTCCGCACCGCTCTGCTGCGGTGTGCTGATCAAATGCCGAAAGGCGAAAATAAGCACAATGAGCAGGACTGCCAGCCCGAGCAGCGCAAACTGCCGACGGCGTGCCCGCTGTCTGCGGCGCACTTCCGCCTCGGGCAGACGGCGTCTGACCGTTTTCTGCGTTCTTACCGGCTGCATATGCCGCGTACTGCGATGTGCATGGGCGGTTTTCCGCCGATCGCTGCCTCTGTTATGTCGTTTTTGTTGCTTTCTTGCCATGTTATCACTTTCCTGTGACAAAGTGGTTGCTCTCACCGGTGACCGGGCGGAACCTTCCCTGTCACCATTGGCATTATTGGCTATTTTACCACAACATTGCGTTTTGAGCAACATTTCAGGCGATCATCATGTAATATTTTCCAATTCCGATTTGCTCCGCAGCAGCCCCTCCTGCTGTGCCCAGTCGCGCAGCACGCGGTTTTTTTCGTTGACCGGACCGAACAAATCCAGACAGCAGACCGCATTTCCGCACTGCCGTACAAGCGCCTGCGCACGCGCGTAAGCGTCCTCACCGATTGGCTGGTACGCCCGCTCGGTGACGGTCTCGACCGCCAGAGCACGAGCCGTCGGCAGCTCTACATCGTTCTCCGGCAGAATGCCTGCCGCGAACGGAATGCCGCGCCGCTGCAGTCTGCGATACAGTGCCGTTCCGCTTCCACCGCCGCCGATAACGAACACGCGCGGCTCGCCTGTCACCCGCTCGAGCTCCAGACTGCCGAACTGCTCGTTATAAGTGCCGCGCTCGAGGTCATACAGGGTGCGGATGTAGTCGCCGGTGAATACCTGCTCCGGCGTGCCGCAGCGCTCAATTCTGCCGTTGTGAACGCAGATGAGCCGGTCGGATAGCTTCTGCGCCAGATCAATCTCGTGCAGCGAGAGAATGACCGCCACCTGCTTTTCGCGCACCAGCTGCTTGAGCACGGTCAGCAGTTCCAGCTTGTAGCGAATGTCGAGGAAGGAGGTGGGCTCATCGAGCACAATGACCTCCGGCTCCTGGCAGATGGCGCGGGCCAGCAGCACACGCTGCCGCTGTCCATCGCTGATGCAGGAAAAATCGCGGTCGGCAAGCTCATCCGCGCCGACAAGCGCCAGCGCCTCGTCCACCTTGGCGCGGTCCTCGTCGCTGAGCAGACCAAGCCGTCCGGTGTACGGATAGCGGCCTGCAGCCGCCACATCCCAGCAGGTCATCAGCTCCGGCCGCACATGCTCGGTGAGCAGCACGGACATCGTGCGCGCAAGGTCACGTTCAGGCAGAGTCTGCAGCGATTTGCCATCCAGATATACCGTACCGCCGATGAGCGCCAGCTGACGGATGAGGCTTTTGAGGATGGTCGATTTACCCGAGCCGTTCGGACCGATGAGCGTTAAAATCTCACCGCGGTGAACATGCAGGGCGATGTCGCGGATGAGCGGCACACCACGGTAGCCGACGGTCATTTCTTTTGTTTCGACGAAAGGATGGGCCATTTTGTACCTTCTTCTTTAACATGATTGCTTACAAAGCAAGAGAATCTTGCCTACCCGGCAGGGGCGCCGTGCCCACGGCGAGGGGCATAAGGGTGGACACCAAGGTTTCCACCCTTATGAATCCCGTTTCCTTTTGGGATAGCACGGCGGCAATTAGAGAACTGAGACTATAAGGAGAACGGCTGTACTGTTCCTCTTCCGTAGGGGTGGGCCAATGTGTCCGCCCATTTCCCTACCTTAGATGCTCAAGCTGTTTTCTGTCTGCTACACATGCGGGTTCATCTACGCTGGGTGCGGCATGACAGTGCCGCACGATTTGTGAGCCGGTTATAACAGACAGCATCTGCGTAGATAGATTCTACTAAGCAGAAAAATTCGTAGGTGCCGGGCGTTACAACGTGCCCAAGGGTTGCGCGGCACTGCCATGCCGCGCCTGCGGAGACCTTCCGACCTGTGTAGCAGTACGTTATCTGTGAACCGCGAAAAAGCGGAGAAAGACACGCAAGAGTAACCCGTCTGCCGTTCCCCCTTTTCGGAGTGGTCGCCGGTCTCTGGTATGCGCCAGACTATCTAACAATAGGAAACTGGAGTTCCAAGAGGATAGAAACCTTGGTGTCTATCCTTTTGGTCCCCAAGCCAAGGGTTGGCTCCCACTCCCTCTGCGTAAGGACGCAGACTCACCCTCTGGAGAACTTCCGATGCACCATAATATAAATGACGACCGGTGCACCAAACAGGGCGGTCACGGTGCTGATACTCAGCTCCGTCGGTGCAAACACCGTCCGCGCGATGAGATCGCACAGCAGGCAGAATCCCGCACCGCCGAGAAAGCACGCCGGTATCATCAGGATCGGCTTTGCCGTGCTGAACAGGCTTTTCGCAAGATGCGGAACCGCGATGCCGACGAACGAGATCGGTCCGGCAAACGCCGCTACACACGCCGAGAGCACGCTCGACAGCAGGATCAGCACCACGCGGAACGCGGCGATATTGACGCCCATACTGCGGGCATATCCCTCTCCGAGCTGGTATGCGCTGATCGGCTTGGACAGCAGGAACACGCACACGAGCGACACCAGCACCACCGGCGTCATCACGCGGATATTGTCCCAGGAAATGCCCGAAAAGCTGCCCATCGACCAGTTATGCAGGTTGACAATATTGGAATCCTCAGCAAAGGTAATGACGAAATCCGTCACCGCCGAGCAGATATAGCCAATCATCACGCCGCTCACAACCAGCAGCGGCATCTGCCGCACGCGCTGCGCGATGAGCAGCACAAAGCCCATCGAGAGCATGGCTCCCGCAAAGGCGGCTGTTATCATGACGGCAGAGCCGAGCACGCGCCCGCAGGACAGCGCGCCTATCATCGTCAGCGCGACCGTCAGCTTAGCCCCCGAGGAAATGCCCAGCACGAACGGTCCCGCGATCGGGTTGGCGAAAAAGGTCTGCAGCAGAAAGCCGGAGACAGACAGCGCACCGCCGAGCAGGATGGCCGCGAAGATACGCGGCAGGCGAATCTCCCACACGATGACCGCATTGTCGCCGCTGTGCGTCAGCAGAATCTGCGCGACCTCTCGGACGGACAGGTGCAGGCTGCCCGAGTTGACATTCCACACGAACAGCACGGCCAGCAGTGCCAGAAGCACGGCAAACGCGCCCGCATAACGCATTTTAGGCTGCGGTTTCATGGGAAATCCTCTCCTTTCAGGACAGCTTGTGTAAGTATTTCAGGGTGGACGGATCGCCGTCTGCAATGACGGTATGGAAGTCGCGGATCAGCTCGTCCAGTTCCATTGTGGACTGGTACAGGTTCTTCTCCGTACACCACACATTGCCGGTTTTCACGGCCTTGAAGTCCGCAAGCAGCGGGCTTTTTTCCAGCAGCTGGTCAAGCGTCTGCAGCTCACTGTCGATAGTGGCGTTGTAGATCATCACGTCCGCGTCCTTGGCTCCGGCGTAAAAGCTCTCCATCTGCATGTTGACGGTGGACTTTGCCGTATCGTCTGTCAGATCGTCAAAAATATATTTTCCTCCTGCCAGACTGATCATTTCCGCGATATAATCCGTGGATTTTCGAACATTTGCCGCACCGTTCGACGTGATGTAAAAGAACGAAACCGTCTTGCCAGCTGCCGGCTTCTGCAGGATGTCTACAATGCCGTCCACCTTATCCGCAAACAGCTTTTCCGCCTTGTCCTCGCAGCCGAGCAGCGTACCGTACACCTTGATCCACTCCATGCGGCCGAGTGCGTGCGGCTCGTAGCTGGAACGCTCGACAAACACTGGAATACCCAGCTTTTCGAGCTGCTCCTTGACCTCGGGCGTATGGTAGATCATGGTATTCTCAATGGCAAGCTTGCAGTCAGCGGAGTAGATGGTCTCGTAATCCGGCGCACTGTACTTGCCCGCATAGGTGATCTTGCCGTCCGCCATCGCCTGCTTGGCTTCGTCGATGTACCAGCCGTCCTGTTTGGTGCCGGACAGTGCAATACTGTCCAGCGCATCCAGTGCAACGAACTGGTCCATGACACTCGAGGAGACCAGATAAATGCTGTCCAGCGGCTGCTGCAGCACCACGATATCTGCGTCCAGACCGTCCGGCACGGACGCGTTTTCCGGAACGACCAGATAACGTGCGTCGTCCTTCACGGTAATGAGCGAATAGCCGCCGTCATAGTGATCGACCGAAAAACACTCGGCATACTCCAAATCCACGCTGTCGGTCGGCTGCATGTCGCTCCACGAGACCGCCGCCTGCGTCTGTGCGGTCGATTGCCGAGCAGTTCCGCAGCCGGACAGACCGCCGAGCAGCAGTGCCGCACTCAGGCACCATGCTGTAATTCTTCTCATTTTGCTGCCGGAGCGATGGACGCAGAGTCAAAACGCAGCGTGTACTCGATCTCGTGCGGCTCACTCATTGCGGTAGTGTCGGCTACGACCGGCATCGCCCAGTCAAAGCCCGCAACCGGAATTTCAAACGTGGAGTGCTCATTTTCGATCACAGCATCGTACTTTTCGTCGTTCACCTTCATGTAATCGTAGTTTTTGCTGCTCCAGATGATCTTAGCCGTCACCTTGCCGCCCGAAACAGTCAGCGCTGCAGGAGATTCCACGCTTGCACGGCCGGAGCCGCCGGAAAGCGTTACGTCAGCGGTGTAGGTGCCGTCTGCGAGAGACAGGCTCTCAGCGGTGGTCATTACGCCGTCTGCCAGTGCATCTGCCGGCAAAGAGTCCGCGCGGAACACCAGGGTGCGGTCGTACCACTTCTCCTTCTTCTTGCTGAAGGCTGCGCAGTCAATTCCCTCATCGAGCGCCTTAACCGGAACGGTAAAGCTGTGTGTGCCGTCGGCTTCCTCGGTAAACGGAATGTAATCGGCCTCCTCGGCAGCGGCAGCCTCCTCGCCGGTGCCCATGTAGACGTACAGATAACCGGTACCGCCCATGTGCATCTTAGCAGTCATTTCGCCGTTCTTGACGGTCAGCTCGCATGCGGTAACGTTGAACATGTTGGAGCTGGAATCGACGGTTACATCGTAGGTGCCGTCCTTCACTTTGTCGCCGGTGATCGGCGTCATGCCGTCCTCAACAACGTCCTCGACATCGGTCATATCGGACGCAGAAGCGACCTGAGAGGTGGTGCTGCTGTCCTGCGCGGAGGTGTCCTTCTGGGTGCTGCCGCCGCAGGCGGACAGGAGCATGAATGCCGCAAATACGGCGCTTAACAGTGCTTTTTTGTTCTTCATTGTGGCTTCTCCTTTGTTTTGCGATATAAAAACGGGATTTTGATTTATCTATTTGCTAAAGCAGCAGGAACAGGAGCCAACCTTTGGCTGGGAGATCCAAAAGGATAGGCACCACGACAGTCGGCCTACCCTTACACGCTGACAAGGGTCTCTTCTGCGTCAGACAGTGCGTGCCACACCGTTATCGCAGGCGTAATCCTTTGGGCGGCATAGCCGTGCCGCCCTCTGCGTAGGCTTTCCGATATGTGTAGCAGTACGCTGTCTGTGAACTGCGCATATTTTGCGCAATAAACGCTGTGGTAACCCGACTGCCGTTCCTTTATAGTCTCAGCTCTCTGATTGCCGCCGTGCTTTCTAAGGGAAAAGGGAAGATTCATAAGAGGGTGGAAAACCGCAGGTTGTCTACCCTCTTATGCGCTCCGCCGCGTAGGCGAGTTCCGTTCGCTTCTCAAGCGCCAAGTTCACTTATCAAACCGATTAAACAAATCAAAATTTCCACAAAAACAGGGTCCGTCCGCATTCCACGGTCCGGACCCTGCTGTTTACTTGATTTACTTCAGGGAATCAATCGCTGCCTGTGCGTGTGCAACAAACAGATCCTGGATTGCCTGCACAGAGCCAAGGCCCTCAACTACGGTGGTTACCTCGAAGCCTGCCTTCTCAAACTCGGTCTTCCAGGAACCGTCCTCGTCACCTGCCATATCGTTATTGGCGTGGTCGCCTGCAACGATCATCAGCGGACGCAGAACAACCTTCTTATAGCCGCCTGCCTTAACGGCTGCGATTACGTCATCGAGGGACGGAGTTGCCTCAACAGTGCCGACAAAGTAGTTATCATAGCCTGCAGCCTTGAGGGTCTCCTGCATCTTGGTGTAAATACTGTTGGAATCTGCCTCGGTGCCGTGACCCATGAAGCAGATTGCGGTCTCGCCGTCGTCGTACTCCTTGGTTGCGTCTACGATGGCATTCATAACCTTCTGGAAGTCATCATCAGAGGTCAGCAGCGGATCACCGAGCACGATCTTCTCGAAGGAATCCGAATAGCCTGCCAGCTCATCCTTGAGGTCGTTGTACTCCAGACCGTTCATCAGATGGGTCGGCTGAACAACCAGGGTCTTTACCTTGTTGTCTACGGCGCGGTCCAGTGCCTCGGTTACGTTGTCGATCTTCTCGCCATCACGCTTGTTTACATGGTCGATGATGATCTGGCTAGTGAAGCCGCGGCGTACCGCGTAATCCGGGAACGCCTTCTGCATCGCCTTCTCGATGGCGCCGATGGTCTCACGGCGGCTGTCGTTATAGCTGGTGCCGAAGCTGACTACGAGCAGCTCGGTATCGCCAATTTCATCCTGATTCAGCGGATCGTCCAAGGAAGCGTCACCCGTTTCATAGTTTTCGTCCGGATCGGTCTGATCCTGCGCATCAGTCTGTGCAGTGGTGTTATTGTCCTTCGTGTCATCCGCAGCTGCGGTCTTGCTGCCGCCGCAAGCGGTCAGCATAGACATCAGCATGCCGGAAACGATCAGCATAATGCCGAGCTTCTTCAGTTTGCTTACTTTGCTCATGGTTTTCCTCCTTCATTTTGCCTGCAAAGCGAAAGCGCACGCTTTGAAAGAAAAAGGGTACGGAAAACACACAGTCCCCTATCAATATATGATGAAAGGGACTGCTTGAATCAAAAAATCATGCGGTATCAGTACAATCAATAACTCGTGACCCGGAAGCAGCTTCCCGTACCAACAGACCGGCAGGTTTCCTGACTTGCGGCTCTTAATGCAATACCGCATAATTGCACAAGAGCGATTTGCGAGTAAATTTTCGCGTACTGACGAGGCGTGGTTTTGCGGTAATACTTGATGTATTACCGTGAAATCACAACGAAGTCAGGACACAAAGTTTCCGCAAAGCGCCGCAGCTTTCATCATGCGATGTTGCCTTAGAACTGCCGCCTTCCCGATACTGCAATATCAGTGACGTAAATGGCAGTCCATTCCCCGCTTACAGTGACGAGATCGTGCAGGATTTGCACCTGCTTCCCTTTTACCCGCTGTCCTGTTCAAAAACATACAGCAGCACCGACTGTTCGCTTATTTACTTATTGCGCGGGAAATTCCCGCATTGCACGAGTATTATACTATATTTAACCGTCAATTACAACCGTTTTCCGGAGAAAAACGCGCTCTCATGTCTCCTGCGGCCGGAAAACCTTTTTCCGCACGATCAGGTAGCACACAAAGTGCGCCAGGATGGTCAGTATCCACGAGATCGGGTAGGACGCATACAGGATGAACAGCGTATGCTGCACGCGAAAGACCGTAAAAATCCAGATGATACGGAACACACATGCGCCAATCAGCGAGACGATCATTGGCAGCATGGAATAGCCCAGACCGCGTATTGTGCCCGCAAGCACATCCATCATGCCGCACAGGCAGTAGGTGACGCTGATGACCGACAGACGCTGCATACCGAACGAGATGACCTCCAGATCATCCGAGTAGATGTGCAGCAGATGATTGCCGAGCAGATGTGCGCCGTTGCCGAGCACCAGACCGATCAGTGTGACGATGCACATGCAGCGCACGAGTGTCTGGTCGATGCGGTGATAATTCTTTGCACCGAGATTCTGGCTGGTGAAGCTGATGGAGGTCTGATAGAGCGCGTTCATCGAAATGTACACAAACCCCTCAATGTTGGCGGCTGCCGTGTTGCCCGCAACCGTTACTGCGCCGAAGCTGTTGACCGAAGACTGAATGAGTACGTTCGAGATATTGAAGATAACGCTCTGCATACCGGCAGGCAGACCGACCTGCATGATTCTCAGGAACTTATCCATGTGGAAGTGCAGACGGCGCAAGTCGAGATGGCACATGCCGTCCGATTTTACAAGGCACAGCACGGTCAGCGCCGCAGAGACACACTGGCTGAGCACGGTGGCGATCGCAGTTCCGGCAACGCCCATGCCGAGCAGGCACACAAACAGCAGGTCACCGAGGACGTTCATCACGCCTGCCGCCATCAGGAAGTACAGCGGACGCCGGGTATCGCCCACGGCACGCAGCACGGCGGCACCGAAGTTGTAGATCATGGTTGCCGGCATACCGATGAAATACACCTGCATGTACAGCACAGCCTGGTCGATAACCTCATCCGGTGTGGCCATCAGCGTCAGCATGGGACGTGCGAGCACAACGCCGAGCACGATCAGTATCGCGCCGCCGATTAAGCCGGTGAGCAGCGCCGTCTGGATGGTCTGCTGCACGCCGTCGTAATCCCGCTCGCCGTAATGCCGCGCGACAAGTACGTTCGCGCCGACCGAAATACCGATGAATGAGTTGACCAGCAGGTTGAACAGCGAGGTGGTCGAGCCGACCGCCGCCATTGCATTGCTGCCCGCAAATTTGCCGACTACGACAATGTCGGTCGCGTTGAACAGCAGCTGCAGCACACCCGAAAGAATCAGCGGCAGCGAAAACAGCAGGATTTTGCTCAGCAGCGGACCGCTGCACAGGTCCATCTCGTAGCTGCGTTTCATTCGTTGAAGCACTTCCCTTCTTGCGTAAAGTTTTCCTATTGCCTATATTATCTATCGGAATATCGGTGGTGTCAATGGGTGATTGTGTTTCAGGGGTATTCATGGTATAGTGAAGCCATAACAGAATGGCAAATCGGAATTTAATGAGGGCAAAGCAAATGGAACAGATTTTCAATTACAGAGATATACCCACGGATCAACGGCTTGACATATTAAATGCTCTTGCGCAAATCGGTTTTTTCCCGGCATACGGCGGTGTGAAAACAATGCAGCGGATTATGGAAAAGTCAGTTCCGAATTCGGGTCCACAATTCTATTTCGTTCTCCGTGAAAATCAGTTAATAGGGTACAATTTTCTCATTGGTGACACGAGGAAATATAAGGCTTTCCCATGGCTTGCTATCGGCAATATGGATGAACAGAAGTTGACGGTTTGCGAAGAACTGATGAAACTGCAAATTACCTTTTTTCAGGAACTTGGAATGCACGATATAGCAGGTCATTGTATTAGACTCATGGAAGATTACAGAAAAGGAATTGGAAAACGAAAAGAAAGCGATTGCAGATAAAGCAGCATCCAAGGAGGCAATTATATGAAGAAACGCCTGTTATCTGCCGTTTTAGCGCTGGTTCTGTGTGCTTATCCCGCTATGGCGGCTGATTTCGGCACGCTGACAATCTCCTCTGACCGCGAGGTCATAGATGATTCTGTACTGTATGAGCTTGCCGAAGCGGACGAACCCAGCACGCTCACCTTGCGCACACCGGACGGTGAAACCGGTTCTCTGACATTTGACGGCACAGAGTATCACCTGCAGCCGTGCGGACAGACCGACGAATTCACCTATTCGGTTTTGTTTTCCGCAGACGGCGAAAACGCCTATGGTCTCCCCTACACCGAATGGTTTATGGCTAATGCCGATATCGGACAGCGCATTTTTGATCCGGTGACCGAGTGGGACGCCCGGCATATCTGTTCTGTGCCGCGCTGGCGCGACTGCGGTACATTGCGCCTGACCGGACAGAACAAACTCAAGCCGCCGTATGCGCTGCTGACTCGCTTTTTTGCAATCCATCGAGACCGGACTGCCGCCATTTCTCTGGAAATGCAGCCTGCTCTGGGACAGCCCCTGTTCCTTGCATACCATAACGGAACTTACACGCTGACCGAGACCGATCCGGACCGGTTTATCCGCACCGAGTGGACACAGCTTGTGCCGCTACCGACGAATGACCTGCGCACGCTGTCCCTCACGCTGATCAACGCCAGCGGCGAACAGCGCCCGCTGTTTACGTTTGAAAATCCGGCGGCGTATCTGACACTGCCTTCTATCGTATAACAATGATCAATCGGAATTGGGAAAGGGGTGCACCGCCATGCTGAGAAAGCTGAATTATTTTTTTAACATCGTTATCGGTTCATTCATAGGAGTTTTTATTGGGTTCGGAATTTATAAGTTTTGGCACTTTAAAACCTATCCAAATTTATATGCTATGCAATCTGCGCCGTGGTACACAGAATTACTGTTGGATGGTGCTTTGGTGGCTGTTGTGGCGGTCGTATGCATTATCCTAAAGTTGGTTATTTGGAGAAAGTTAAAGCCATAAATTTCAGTTTGTCGAATTATCTTCAAACCATATAGCGACAACCCCCCGTCAAAGACGGGGTTTTGTTATACCTGAATCGCAAAAAGAAAGAGTGGAAAGCGCTTCACTCTCCACTCTCAAACTTTCACTCTAAATTAGCGGCTCTCCAGCAGACGGGTCGTCTCGGAGGAATCAATCAGGTTGGTCATGCTGCGCAGGCTGATGCCCAGTGTAGACAGGTTGTGCATCATCGCAGAGGTTGCGGGAGCCAGCACGCCGGCAACGCCCAGACCGATCAGCGAACCGTTAAAGCCGATTACGAAGCGGTAATTGGAGTTGATGCGGCTCATCAGACCCTGTGCGATACGGCGCAGAGCAACCAGCTCAAACAGATTCTCGGCTGCGATAGTGATGTCCGCAATCTCACGGGCGATGGCTGCGCCGTCGCTGATGGCTACGCCAACGTTAGCCGCCGACAGCGCCGGAGAATCGTTGATACCGTCCCCGAGCATGATAACGGTATGGCCTGCCGCGCGTTCCTGCTCGACGAAGTTCGCCTTGTCCTCAGGCAACACCTCAGCGCGGTAATCGTCCACACCGACCTCAGCCGCGATAGCCGCCGCCGTGCGCTCACTGTCGCCGGTCAGCATAACCGTGCGCTGAATGCCAAGGGCACGCAGTGCCTTCATCACATCGCATGCTTCCGGACGGAGCGGGTCCGCGATGCAGATAACAGCCGCCAGCTCACCGCCGATCGCCAGATACAGATGAGAAAACTCAACCGGAAGTGCATCGTACTTCTCCTGCTCACCGGCCGGAACCGTGCACTTCTCATCCTCGAAGATAAAGTGTGCACTGCCGATAACGACCTTCTTGTTTTCAACCATGCTGGAAATGCCGTGCGCTACGATATACTCAACCTGCGAGTGCATTTCCTCGTGCGCCAGATTGCGCTCACGCGCAGCGCGGACAACGGCGTTCGCCATGGAGTGCGGGAAGTGCTCCTCCAGGCAGGCTGCAACGCGCAGCATGTCGTCTTCGGAGCGACCGCCGAACGGGATAACCCTGGCAACAACCGGGCAGGCATGCGTCAGTGTGCCGGTCTTGTCAAATACAATGGTATCTGCCTGCGCGACAGCCTCGAGGAACTTGCCACCCTTGACCGTGATATGATACATGCTTGCCTCACGCATGGCGGACAGAACCGCCAGCGGCATAGCCAGCTTGAGCGCGCAGGAGAAGTCTACCATCAGCACGGACAATGCACGGGTGACATTGCGGGTCAGTGCGTAGCTGAGCGCACTGCCGATCAGCGTATACGGCACCAGCTTGTCCGCCAGATTGGCGGCATGGCTCTCCGCAGCACTCTTCAGCTGCTCGGACTGCTCGATCATGGAAACGATCTTGTCGTAGCGGCTCTCGCCGGAGGACTGTGTGACCTCGATCACGCAGTCGCCTTCCTCGATGACCGTGCCGGCGTAAACCTGCGTACCCGGACGCTTTGCAACCGGCATGGATTCTCCGGTAAGCGACGCCTGATTAACCATGACTTCGCCTTCAACAACCTCACCGTCCAACGGGATAACGTTGCCCATGCGAACCAGAATACGATCACCGACAGTGATGTTGGACAGCGGTACAAGCACCTCTGCGTCATCAGTCTTGAGCCATACTCGTTTTACGTTGAGCGACATGCAGCGTGCCAGATCGTCAACCGACTTTTTATGCGTCCACTCCTCGAGCAGCTCGCCAATATCCAGCAGGAACATAACCGAACCTGCCGTGGAGAAGTCCCGGCGTACCATCGAGACACCGATGGACAGCGCATCGAGCAGCTCAACCTTCAGCTCTCTGTGAATCAGGCGCTTGAGGCCGCGGCCGAGGAACGGCAGCGACAGCCAGATCGTGCGTGCAATCTGCAGCGGCGCTGGCAGGAACAGCGTGCAGGCAAACTTCGTAATAACCTTGCCGACCAGCTTTTCCTGATACTCACGGTTGAGCGCACGGCCGCTGTGGGTCGGCGTCAGCGCCGTAACAGACGGTGCAGTATAGTTAAACTGAGCGATCGCGCGGATGATATTCTCGCGGTCACCGATGTAGCGGATGACAGCACAGCAGGTGCGCTCGTGCACGGTTGCGCTGAGTACACCCGGCTGATTCTGCAGATACGCCTCCAGCAGATCAGCCTGCTCCAGCGTCATGCGGTACTGCTTCATGCGCACGCGAAGCCGTCCGCGGCTTTCGTGTTCAATGAATGCTTTCATAGTAAAATTACCTCCAGCTTACTTCCGGTAGATAGGAAAAGAGGGGCTCTGCCCCTCTTTGATATTCGTCCTGCGCGCCGCAGCGCGCATGAAACAGGATTGCTGTGCAATCCATAAAAACCGTGGACATGTGCCTTGGTTTTTATTCCCTAAGAGGGAGAAAGTTTCCGAACGGGAACTTTCGGACGACTTTGGAACGGCTTACAGCACGTTCCTCCTGTCGGTCAAACCGTGGTTTGGCGACAGGTTCTTATGCCTCAACCGGAGCAGCTGTCGGATCCTCATCGGTCAGCTCAACCTCAATGTCTGCATCCTCAACAGCAGCAGCCTCTGCCTCAGCAGCGCGCTTCTCGTTGATCTCCTCTGCAGAAGCGAGGATGTCGCCGGCGTTCTCCTTAACACAATCAACGGTGTTCATAACGGTATCCTTCATGCGAAGAACTGCTGCGGCAGCATGGGTATATACGTTCTTAGCGTCCTTGCTGCTCAGCAGCTTGATACCTGCGGAACCGAACAGAGTGCCGCCAACAAATACGGCGATGTCCTTGTAAATCTTCTTCATAATATGTTCCTCCTATCAATCTCACTTGCGCTTACAGCCGGTAATCATCGTCATTACCATGCAGAACAGCGCGGCCCATGCCCAAAAACGATGCTGCTTCATACAGTACACCTCCAAACATGGTGTGTTTTTTGTTTGCGATTATCATATCACAAATTTTCTCGCTTGTCGCACAGCTTTAGACATGAAACGCACGGAATCGGACATTTTTGAAGTTTGTTGCCGCTAATCTTTAGTTTTATTATCAAAATAGTTGCATTTTGCTAACTTTTTCGGGATTGTCGGCGGTACTGTGAGGGCGTCAGCTGATAGCGGCGCTTGAACGCCACGCCGAACTGACTGGCGCTGTTATAGCCGACCGCCGCCGCAATATCCACGATGGAGAGCGGACTCCGATGCAGCAGTTCGGCAGCATGCTGCACCCGCTTTTCGAGCAGATACTGGTGGATTGGCCGACCGTAGGTCTGCCGAAATATATCCTTCAGGGCGGTCGGCGAAATACGGAACCGTGCGGACAGCTGGTCGATCGTAAGCGGGTCGGACAGGTGCGATACCATATACTCCTGCACCTGCCGCACCGTATCGGTCAGATAGTGATCGCGGGAGACAGATTCCGGCGGCATTGTCAGCAGCGGACTGTCTGTGCTAATAAGGTACAGCAGCTCAATGGCTTTGATTGCACTGTAGGCGGCTCTGTCCCGCTCCGGAACGGACTGCAGTGCCGCAGCCAGATTATCAATCCACACCGCGCTGCGCAGCACTACGCAGCCCAGATGCGAAGTGACGCGGGCTTTGATTCGTGCTGCGTTGACCGTCAGACGGCACGGTGCCGCTGCGCTCTGCTCGATGAGCACCAGTTCACCGCTGAACAATCCGTCCGCGACCGAAAGGCTCTGCACACTTGCGCCGAGCAGCAGCAGTACCTCGTGCTCCTGCAGGAACACTTGTCGCCCATCGGTCATGGTCAGCCGCAGACCGCCCTGCCGGCAGAACAGCACCTCGCACGGCACCTCGGATGGCTCTGCAGGCAAGGCCGGCGGCACAGCCAGCGCGCAATCAAAATCGCACACGCGCACGCCATCCATTGGCTGGGTCCAGCGTACGCAGCCGGACAGTGATGCGCCGGTATTCGGTTTGAGCAGAGTTTCCAGCACTGTAATTTCCTCCATTGGAATATATCGGTTTATCAGGTTAGATTTTGCTAACCTGTGTTGAAAAGTAAAGCCGCTGCAAGGCGGCCTTACTCTGTTCATTTATGCAGAAAGGAGAACAGTCCCTTTTTCTCATATGGCTCCTTGGAGAAGGACGTAACGGTGTAGCCGGTAGCGTTTACCGCATCGCGGACAGCCTGCTCATCGAGGTCCTGCTCGGTGAGGATAACCGTCTGCCCCTTGCCGTGAGAGGAATTGACCTTCTTCACGGGAAATGCCTTGCGAACTGCGTCGTTGACATGGCTTTCGCACATGCCGCACATCATGCCGTCAACGCCGAGAGTAATTTTCAACATGGGTGTAATGCTCCTTTTGTACCCGAGCTGGTTAGCTTCTACTAACTAACAATATATCATGAAATAGCGCAAATTGCAAGGGGAAATCCTTAGTTTTTGCGTAGGAGTTTGATCATGCAGGATTCGCCGCACCCGCGGCAGGGGCAAGAGGGTAGACACCTACGGTTTCTACCCTCTTAAGGCAACACCGCACAATTAAAGCGGCGGTGCTTTGCGGAAATTTTGTGTCCTGACCTTGTTGCAGTTTCACGGTAATACATCAAGTATTACCGCAAAACTGTGCCTCGTCAGTACGCAAAATTTACTCGCAAATC
>PPYF01654115.1_pt1 | contig 17246 bp, 16 predicted proteins | sample 1559871 | NCBI WGS metagenome assembly PPYF01 (sample SAMN08240021, study PRJNA423297) | Human gut metagenome, whole genome shotgun sequencing project.
GAAGTACAAATCTTAGGTGATGAACATGGTAATGTAGTTCATTTACATGAACGTGATTGCTCTGTACAACGTCGTCACCAAAAGGTTGTTGAAATGGCACCAGCTTTTGCATTGCCATTAGAAACTCGTAAAGCCGTATGTGATGCAGCCGTAAAAATCATGAAAAATGTTGGCTACGTTAATGCTGGTACTGTTGAATTCTTGGTAACTTCTGATGGTTCCTTCTATTTCATCGAAGTTAACCCTCGTATCCAAGTAGAACATACCGTAACAGAAATGATTACGGACATCGATATTGTTCATTCTCAAATTCGTATCGCTGAAGGCTATGATTTGCACAGCCCAGAAATAGGCATTCCTGAACAAGATGAAATTCCTTGTAAAGGTACTGCAATTCAATGTCGTATCACTACAGAAGATCCTAAGAACAACTTCATGCCAGATACTGGTAAAATCTTAGCATATCGTAGTTCCGGCGGCTTTGGTATCCGATTAGACTCCGGTAATGCTTTCACAGGCGCCGTAGTAACACCTTACTATGATTCCTTATTGGTAAAAGCAACTGCATTCGGTCCTAACAACGAAGAAACCATTCGTAAAATGCTTCGTTGCTTGAAAGAATTCCGTATTCGTGGCGTTAAAACAAACATTCATTTCTTGATTAACGTTCTTGAAAATCCTGAATTCCAAAGCGGTAACTACACAGTTAACTTCATTGAAGACCATCCTGAATTATTCGAATTAAAACCAGATCGCGACCGTGGTACTAAATTGCTTCGCTACATTGCGGATACTACAATCAATGGTTACTCCGGTGCAGGCCCTCAAGAAGTGCCTGATTTTGAACCAATGCAATTGCCATCTAAACTAGATGTATCTCCTGCACCTGGTACAAAACAAAAATTCGACGAATTAGGTCCAGAAGGCTTCAGTAAATGGTTGGCTGACCAAAAACAAGTCTTCTTTACAGATACAACATGGCGTGATGCTCACCAATCCTTATTTGCTACACGTTTGCGTACCATCGATATGGCACGCGTAGCTGGCGATGCCGCTAAAGGTGTACCAAATCTATTCTCCTTAGAATGTTGGGGCGGTGCAACATTTGACGTATCTTATCGCTTCTTGCACGAAGATCCATGGGAACGTTTGCGTATGTTCCGTCGCGAAGTGCCTAATACATTGCTTCAAATGTTGATTCGCGGTGCTAATGCCGTTGGTTATACATCCTATCCTGATAATGTAGTTCGTAACTTCATTCAATTGTCTGCTAAAAATGGTATCGACGTATTCCGCGTATTTGATAGCTTGAATAGCCTTGACAATATGAAGGTTGCTATTGATGAAGTTCGCAATCAAAATAAGATTGCTGAAGTTGCATTGTGCTACACAGGCGATATCCTCGACAGCAATCGTCCTAAATACAATCTTGATTACTATGTAAAAATGGCAAAAGAATTGCAAAATGCTGGTGCCAATATCATTGCTATTAAAGATATGGCTGGTTTGTTGAAACCTCAAGCTGCATACAACTTAGTATCCGCTTTGAAAGACGCTGTAACAGTACCAATTCATTTGCATTCTCATGAAGGTTCTGGCAATACGATTTACTCCTATGGCCGCGCTGTAGATGCTGGTGTTGACGTTATTGACTTAGCATATTCTGCATTTGCTAATGGCACTAGCCAACCAAGCATGAATTCTATGTATTACGCTTTAGCTGGTACTGAACGTCAACCACAAATGAATATTGACTACATGGAAGAAATGTCTCATTACTTCGGTAGTATTCGTCCTTACTACAGAGGCGTTGATAAAGCTGAAAAATATCCAAATACAGAAGTATACCAACATGAAATGCCAGGCGGTCAATATTCCAACTTGCAACAACAAGCTAAAATGGTTGGACTTGGTGATCGTTGGACAGACATTAAAAAAGTATATCACCAAGTTAATATGATGTTTGGTGATATCATCAAGGTAACACCTTCTTCTAAAGTCGTTGGTGATATGACATTGTACATGGTACAAAATAATTTGACTGAAAAAGATATCTATGAAAAAGGTGATACTCTTGATTTCCCTCAATCAGTAGTAGAATTCTTCGAAGGTCGTCTAGGTACACCATATCAAGGGTTCCCTGAAGAACTTCAAAAAATCATCTTGAAAGGTGCTCGCCCTATTACTGTTCGTCCTGGTGCAGTATTACCTCCAACTGATTTCGAACATGTTCGTAATGAATTAAGCGAAATGGGTGCTAATACTACTGATGAAGATGTAAGTGCATACTGCTTGTATCCTAAAGTATTTAAAGACTACACTAAATTTACTAAAGACTTTGGCAATGTATCTGTACTAGATACACCAACATTCTTCTTTGGTATGAAACGTGGTGAAGAAATTCAAGTTACTATTGAAAAAGGTAAAACATTAATTATCAAGATGAATGGTGTATCCGATCCTGATGAAGATGGTAATCGCATCGTTCTCTTTGAATTCAATGGCCAACCACGTTCTATTAAAGTTCATGATAAACATGCTAAAACAACTGGCGTTGTTCGTCGTAAAGTAAATGAATCCAACCCTGGTGAAATTGGTGCTACGTTGTCTGGTTCTGTTGTTAAGATTCTAGTTAAGAAAGGTCAATCCGTAACTAAAGGTGAACCATTAATCGTAACAGAAGCTATGAAGATGGAAACAACAATTACAGCTCCTATCGGTGGTATCGTTGAAGAAATTCTTGTTCGTGAAGGCAGTCGTATCGAATCCGGTGATTGCTTGTTACACATTGAAGATGCTATTAAACGTTAATTTCATACGATTTAGCGCGTAAGTGCATAAAAAAGTCCCCCATATAATACTCTTTTGTATTATATGGGGGACTTTTCCTACTAAATATGGTACTATATAAGGTATAAGAAAATAGGCGTATTGTGCCTTTTTCATGATTACTGACTGATTAGAAAAGGAGTATTAGCTAATGAGATGTCCTTATTGCCAACATACAGACACGAAGGTAACAGACTCAAGAACGACAGATGAAGGAAATAGTATCCGTCGTCGTCGGGAGTGTATTAATTGTGGACGCCGCTTTACTACTTATGAAATCATCGAAGAAGTACCACTCATGGTAGCAAAGAAGAATGGTCGCCGTGAATTATTTGACCGTGGTAAATTGTTAAATGGCTTGTTACGTTCTTGTGACAAACGAACAGTGCCTATGTCCGTTATGGAAGAAGTGGTCAATAATGTAGAGAGAGACATTCGCAATGAAGTAAATCAAGAGATTTCTACAGATCGTATTGGTGAACTTGTATTACAACAATTAAAAGATATTGACCAAGTTGCCTATGTACGTTTTGCTTCAGTATATCGCAAGTTTGATAATATTGACAGCTTTATGGCTGAACTTAAAGCATTAAAAAAATTAGATGCTAAAAAAGCAAAGAAATAGCGTGAATATATGATTGATTTACATTGTGATACGATAATGCAATTAATCGACCACCCTCATGATGGTGATTTATTTTCTAATAACTGGAAAATTGATATTGAGCGCCTTATCAAAGGGCATAGTCGATTGCAGGATTTTGCATTATTTGTAGACTTAGAAGAACAAGACGATTCGTATGGTAGATATGAATCTATGCGCCAATTGTTCGATAGTCAGATACAAAAATATAGCGACTATATCAGTCATGTGCGTTCTTATGATGATATTACAGCGTGTTATGAAAATCATAAAGTAGCTGCTTTATTATCCATTGAAGAAGGTGGAGTCCTTGGAGGCGATTTAGCTAAGTTAGACAAGGCTTACGCTGATGGTGTTCGACTTATTACATTGACCTGGAATTATCCTAATGAATTGGGGGAACCTAATACTGGAGATTCTCATAAGAAATTGACTAAAACAGGCATTGCATTTGTAGAACGGATGCAAGAATTAGGCATGATTGTTGATTGTTCTCATCTTAATGATGGGGGAACAGAACAATTAGGTGATATTCTTGATGTGCCTTTTATTGCATCTCATTCTAATGCGCGAGAAGTGACAGCTCATCGTCGTAATTTGCCGGACCACTTGATTCATCTAATTGGCGAAAAGGGTGGCGTTATTGGTTTGAACTTTGCTCAATCCTTCTTAGGTACCTCATCTATCAGTCGCATCGATGATATTGTGAAACATGGATTGTATATCATTGACAAAGGTGGCGAAGATGTAATTGCTCTAGGCACTGATTTTGATGGTATCAAGCCAAATACAGAAATTGAGGATATTTCAGATATGCATCGTTTGTATGATGCATTTAGAGGCGCCGGGCTTTCAGAAGAACAAACGGAAAAACTATTTTGGAAAAACGCGGATCGCCTACTAAAGGAGATTTTATAATGACAGATATAAATCCAATCATTGCGGATCGATTTACAGACCATCTTGATGTGTTTAGTAAAACAATGGATCAGATGGATGTTATTCAAGAAATTGCTAACCGCTGTATTGTGGCTTTGAATAGTGGCAATAAAATTTTATTCTGTGGTAATGGTGGTTCCGCTGCGGATTCTCAACATCTTGCAGCAGAACTTATTGGACGTTTTAAAAAGGAACGCCGCTCTCTTGCATCCATTGCGCTTACCACAGATACATCTATTTTGACAGCTGTTGCCAATGATTATGACTATGATGCAGTATTTGCGCGTCAAGTTGAAGGCTTAGGCCGTTCTGGGGATGTACTTATCGGTATTTCCACATCGGGTAATTCAAAAAATGTTGTGAAAGCCGTGGAAATGGCACGAAATACAGGTATGCATACGATTGCTTTCACCGGTGAGGGTGGCGGTAAATTGGCAGAATTATGCGATCTTACACTAGCTATTCCAAGTACTGTTACGGCGCGTATTCAAGAAATGCACATTTTAGCTGGTCATATCATTTGCGAACTTATTGAAGAAGATTATTAATCGAGATAGGGAAGAAATCACAGATTTCTTGAAAGGGGACCTATGATTACAAAAACAGTGAATGAGTTTTTGACAAATTCATTACCGAACCTAAACATTGCAGTTATTGGTGATGTAATGGTGGATCGTTATGTATTTGGCGATGTGAGCCGTATTTCACCAGAGGCTCCTGTGCCGGTCAATCGCGTATCCTCTGTGAAAGAAGTACTTGGTGGGGCAGGTAACGTAGCGTCTAACTTAGCCAATCTCGATTGCCATGTCTATTTAGGGGCCGTAGCTGGTGTCGATGACCATGGTAGAGTACTCGATAACTTATTGGCTGCTGATCATATTGATACATCCGGTCTCATCCATGATGAAAGTCGGTCTACGATTACTAAAATGCGTATTTTAGGTGACCGTCAACAAATGATGCGCCTCGATTTTGAAACGATTACACCTATTACAGCTGCTGAAGAAGAACAATTAATCAGTTGGCTAGAAGAGCTTTGTCAACGTGGACTTCAAGGCATCGTCATATCCGATTATGGAAAAGGCGTATGCACACCGACATTGTTGCAACATGTATTCAAGTTGGCGAACACGTATCAAGTACAGACCATCGTAGATCCTAAGGGTGCTGATTGGTCCAAATATGATGGTGCTACATGTATTACACCGAATGTAAAAGAATTGGGTGAATCCTTAGGTCGTGTGATTCCAAATGATGATGCATCTGTTATTGAGGCGGCTAAGGAAGTACTTAATAAGGTTAATATTAAATATATTATCGGTACTCGTTCCGCTAAGGGGATTACCGTTGTGGCTAAGGATGGTAGAACTTGGCATAATCCAGCAACACAACAGGATGTATTCGATGTGAGTGGCGCTGGTGATACGGTCGTAGCTATGATGATTTCATGCTTAGCTAGTGGTTTATCCATGCGTTTGGCCCTACATATCGCTAATGGCGCTGCTGGTATCGTCGTATCTAAGGTGGGAACATATCCAATCCATCGCCAAGAGTTGATTGAGTTATGGCGCTCTGTACGCCAATTGACAACATCTAGCCCATTATATACAAAAGAAGAAATGAAGGCGTTAATCGATAAATGGCAAAGCATGGACGAAACCGTCGTATTTACAAATGGTTGCTTTGATATTCTGCATCGAGGGCACATTACGTATCTACAAGAGGCGGCACAACTTGGGGCTCACCTCATTATTGGACTTAACTCTGATGCGTCTGTTAGACGTTTAAAAGGTGAAACAAGACCTATTGTATCCGAAGAGGATAGAGCAGCCTTATTAAGTGCCTTACAATGTGTAGATGGTGTTGTCCTTTTTGAGGAGGATACACCTGCCGAATTATTAGCATACTTACGCCCTAATATTCTTGTTAAGGGCGGCGATTATAAAAAAGAGGATATCGTTGGTAGAGAATCTGTAGATGAAGTAGAGGTACTTTCATTTAAAGAAGGATACTCTACATCGGATATCGTAAAGAAAATAGCCACGATGGCTAAGGAGGGGAAATTATGATTATTGTAACTGGTGGTGCCGGTTTTATTGGTAGTAATATTGTGAAAGCCTTAAACGAACGCGGTCGCAATGATATTCTAATCGTTGATGATTTAACAGATGGTCGTAAAATTCGCAATCTCCAAAATTTAGATTATTTAGATTACATTGACTGTGATGATTTTGATGCTGCCATTGCAGACGGTACATTCAATGTAGGTCCTATTGAAGTCATTTTCCATGAAGGCGCATGTGCAGATACGATGGAATACAATGGCAAATATATGATGAAGAACAACTACGAAGGTTCCAAAAATCTATTCCACTATTGCCAAGATCGTGCTATTCCATTTATCTATGCATCCTCTGCATCTACGTATGGTAATGGTACAAATGGCTTTGTTGAAAAGCCAGAAGCAGAAGAAGCGTTGAATCCGTATGCATATTCTAAGCTATTATTTGATCGCTATGTACGTAAGTTTGAAGGCGAATATACAGCGCAAGTGGTAGGTTTGCGTTATTTCAATGTATTTGGTCCTAATGAAGCACATAAGGATAAAATGGCATCTCTTGTACGCCAAATGTTCTATAAGAACCAAGAAACAGGCGTTATCAATTTGTTTGAAGGCACAGATGGCTATGAAAATGGTGGTCAAACACGTGATTTTATCTATGTCAAAGACGTGGTGAATGTAAACTTCTATTTCTGGGAACATCCTGAAATTTCTGGTACATTCAACTGCGGTACAGGTCACGCACATAGCTTCAATGAATTCATGCAAGCTGTTATTGACTATAATGGTAAAGGTCGCATTGAATACATTCCGTTCCCAGAAGTGTTGATTGGTAAATACCAAAGCTTTACCGAAGCTGACCCAACAAAATTATTGGCGGCTGGTTATGATAAGGGATTCACGCCATTAGCTGATGCCGTAAAAGAATATTGTGAATTATTAGATAATAACGAAGGTTACTTGCGTTAATTTGTTGTGATAGATTAATATTAATTCTTTAGATAATTGTAAAGGATGTAGTATGAGAAAGGTGTTATTCCTCGATAGAGATGGGGTTATCAACAAGGATGTTTCCTATCTCTATAAGATAGCGGATCTACAGTGGGTTGATGGTGCAAAAGAAGCATTGAAATTAGCCCATGATTCTGGTTATGAACTTATAGTCGTAACAAACCAAAGTGGTGTGGCACGAGGTTATTATAAGGAAACCGATGTACAAATCCTACATGATTATATGGGGAATGAACTATTTAAATCGGGTGCACCTATTTTACATTTCTATTATTGCCCACATCACAAGGATGGCACTGTAGAACGCTATGCTGTCGATTGTAATTGTCGTAAACCAAAGCCTGGTATGATTTTGCAAGCTATCAAGGATTTTGATGTTGATGTAGAACATAGCTTTCTCATCGGTGATAGCCAACGTGATGTAGATGCTGCTGAGGCTGCAGGGATAAAGGGATATCTGTTTACAGAATCCAATCTATTACATTTCATGAAAAAGATTTTAAAGCATTAATTTTTGGATGAACCACATTTGTGTGTATTCTTCGTTCATAGAGGGGTTATTATGAAGGACTATTCCAATATACTCATCATAAAAATGAGTTCCTTAGGTGATGTCATTCACGCATTGCCAACATTATATGCATTGCGCCAAAATTTGCCGCACGCAAAAATTACCTGGGCCATACATGAACAATTTGCGAGCCTCTTGCCAGGTACCCCTTGGGTGGACGAAGTAATTATCATCGATAAGAAACAATTAAAATCGCCGTCTTATTTATGGAATCTTCGTAAAGAACTACATAGTCGTCATTTCGATATGACCTTAGATTTACAATGTATCGCCAAAAGTGCCATTGTATCTCTACTATCGGGTTCTCCTGAGAAATATGGCTATTGGGAACTTCGCGAGGGCAGTCAATTAGTTAATAAAGCTCTAGTAGGAGCTCATAAATATGATCACGTTATTGAGCGTTATCTCGATACGGTACGTGCCTTAGGTGGCGAAGTGGACGGTGTGGAATTTCCCATGCCTCATGACCATGCAGCAGAAGGGAAGATTCGCAACCGGCTATCCGAACTAGGTGTAACCGATGATTACGTTGTCGTTGTACCTGGTGCTCGATGGATTGTTAAGGAATGGCCGTTATTAAATTTTGGTGAATTATGTATTCGCCTTTGTGAAAGTGGTAAAAAGGTGGTCATTGCAGGTTCGTCTGATGATAGTGAAAAAGGTCAATTTATAGAAAACTATGTGAAGAGCGATAATCTCATTAATTTAGTTGGTCAAACGACCATGGCTGAGTTAATTGAGTTGATTCGTCACTGCCATATTTTTATCAGCGCTGATACGGGGCCTTTACATATCGCAAACGCGTTAAAGAAACCATTAATCGCGTTGTTTGGTACGACATCACCGCATAGAACGGGTCCGTATGGGGGCAGTCATGTGCATCTTATTATTTCCCCTACATCTAAGGCTACACCTGAACAGCCGCTAGTAGATGATCCCGACTGTATGGCACAAATTCCAGTAGATGCGGTATGGGATGTGTATTCTGAAATGTTGAGAAAGGATTTATGATGGAACTTGATTATAAACGTATTGTCGTAACCTTTCTCATGCATTTAGGTGATGTAGTATTAACGACTCCATTTCTAGAGGTGTTGCGTAAAGCAGCACCTCATAGTCATATCACCTATGTGATTGATGAAAAGTTACAAGATGTGATGAAATACAATCCTTATATCGATGATTTGATTACGGTCGATAAAAAAGGACGTCATAATAGCATTAAAGGGTTAAATGAGATCGCTCGTCGCATTAACGACCAAGGTCGTCCAGATATCGTTATCAACCTGCATCCTAATGAACGTACATCATATTTGGCATGGAAAATTCACGGTAAGGTAACGACAGGGATGAGTCATTTCCTATTTAGACCATTTATGACGAAATATACCCGTCTTGATCGCAAGACACGTCATGCCGCTGATATGTACATTAACGTATTAGAGCAATTAGGCGTCACCGACGTAGCTAATCACGGATTACATATCGAGACTAGTAAGGAATGGAATGACGAGGTATTCCGTTTTTATAAAAGCCAAGGCGTTATGCCTCGTGATAAGATTATTGGTTTTAATATTGGCAGTGCAGTGCCTGAAAAACGATGGCCCGCAGAGCGCTTTGCAGATGTAGCCGATTATTTTGGCAATAAAGGGTATAAAACTGTATTCTTTGGGGGCCCCATGGATTTGGACATGGTAAAACCTGTTGTAGAACAGATGAAGACGTCGCCAATCGTGGCTACAGGTGCTTTTAAATTGGGCCCTTTAGCTGCGGCCATGAAATGGTGTGACTTGCTGATTACGAATGATTCTGGACCTATGCACGTAGCCATTAGTCAGGGTGTTCCTATCGTAGCCCTTTATGGACCGTCTAATCCATTTTTCTATGGTCCGTACCAAGCAAAATCTATTGTACTTGAGTCGATGGACCATTATGAAATTGGTAAAAGCATGAAACAGGTTATTAAAGAAGGCAAGTACAAAGGTATTTCTGTTATTACCGAAGAACAAGTGATTAAGGCAGCTGAAATATTACTGCAGGAATCGTAAGTTATGGATTATATTATTTTTGATTTAGAGTGGAATCAACCATATAGCAACGACATTAGCTTTATGAAGCGAGCACGGATGCCGTTGACCGGTGAAATCATTCAAATCGGAGCTATTAAGCTCAATGAGAATTTAGAGATTGTGGATTCGTTCACAATGTATGTAAAACCTAAATATTTACCACATATGCATAAGCATGTAAAGGCCCTTACAGGCATCACCAATCAAGATTTAAATCGAGGTGTCCCATTTAGGGCGGCCTACAGTCATTTTCAACAATGGTGTGGCAAGGATTATATGCTCCTATCTTGGGGCGCTGACGATATTCTTATATTGCGAGAAAATTTATTGCTCCATAAATTAAAGAGTATCGACTATGATTCTTGGGCGGATGCACAGATGCTATACAGCTATCAACGATATGGCACGACACAACAGTACTCTGTAGCTCATGCTATGGAGGATTTACATATATCATCTGAAGCATTATCTGCTCATAATGCACTTCACGATGCTATATTTACGGCACATATCTGCCAAAAGCTAGATTTGCCAACAGCATTATTGCATTATGATTCCATACGGAAAGAGGCGCCAAATCCATTTTTATATCCACCGGGTTTGACCTTCTTTATGTACGATAACTTTCAAGAAAAGAAACGTATCGTTTATGATAGACGAGTGCGACTATCCTTTTGTCCCTATTGCCAAAGTCGGTTGGAAACGACACGTCCTGAGCGGATACAAGGAGATAAGCATTTATCTATAGGCATTTGTCCGAAACACGGAGAATTTGCCATTCAGTTAAAGGTAGGAAAATATACGATTAAGTCGGGAATTACCAAGTTTTATGTAACAAAGGTATTGAGTCATAGTACTGATGAAATCGATAAACTATATAGAGAAAAATCGGAAATTAACCGAGAGAAAGAGCGGCTCTACTATGAGCGCCGTCAAAAAGAATTATTAGAAAAATCAAAAGCATAACACTCGATATACTGTGCTGTATGCTTATATAGAAAGGGATGAAATTATGGAACGTAAATATGCTTGGCATAATTATGACGAACAAACATTACAAGACGTGATGTCATTAGGTGACTCGTATCGTCAATTTTTGGATAATGGTAAAACAGAACGCGAATGTGTCATTCAATCTGTAGAAGCTGCCAAAAAAGCTGGCTATGTTGATTTAAAAGACTTGATTAAATCTAACACGCCAATTAAAGCGGGCGATAAGATTTACTATACTCATATGGATAAATCTATTGCTCTATTTAATATCGGTACCGATGATTTAGACCTCGGTATGAATATCCTTGGTGCTCATATCGATTCTCCGCGCATTGACGTAAAACAAAACCCTCAATATGAAGATAGCAATTTGGTGTTTTGGGATACACACTACTATGGCGGTATAAAAAAATACCACTGGGTAGCTATGCCGCTTGCCATTCATGGGGTTGTAGTAAAAACAGATGGTACACGCATCAACATTAATATTGGTGATAAAGAATCTGATCCTGTATTTTGCATTACAGATTTATTGCCTCACTTAGGACAAGAACAAATGCAAAAGAATGCAGCCAAGGTGATTGAAGGTGAGGCTCTTGATCTTCTCATCGGTAGTCGTCCTGTTAAAGATGAAGAAAAAGAAGGGGTTACTAAATTTATTAATAACCTTCTTGAAAAAGAATATGGATTTGTAGAACGCGATTTATTATCTGCTGAACTTGAAATTGTACCAGCTGGTAAGGCGCGCGATATGGGCTTTGATCGCTCCATGGTATTAGCATACGGCCAAGATGACCGTGTCTGTGCTTATACATCCTTGGTGGCTATGCTCGAAGTTGATAAGGTAAAACGTACGACTTGTTGTTTATTGGTAGATAAAGAAGAAATTGGTTCCGTTGGTGCTACAGGCATGCAATCTCGCTTCTTTGAAAATGCGGTAGCAGAAATCTTAACATTGATGGGTAAACCTAATTCAGTAAATGTGCGCCGTACATTGGAAAATTCTCGTATGCTATCCTCCGATGTTAGTGCTGGATATGATCCATTGTATGCATCTGCTTTTGAAAAGAAAAATGCTTCTTACCTCGGTATGGGTGTCGTATTTAATAAATTTACCGGTTCTCGTGGTAAATCCGGTTCCAACGATGCCAATGCAGAATATATGGGCTTTATCCGCCGTGTAATGGAATCTAATAACGTAACATACCAAACGGCTGAACTCGGCAAGGTTGACCTTGGCGGTGGTGGCACCATTGCGTATATCATGGCCTTATATGGTATGAATGTAATCGACTGCGGCGTTGCTGTTCTTAGCATGCATGCACCATGGGAGGTTACATCTAAGGCCGATATTTATGAAGCAAAACGTTGTTACGTAGCATTTTTGAATGCAGATGATGAAACAATCTAGTATGATAGGGCTTTCACCATTGGTGAAAGTCCATGTTATGTGAGGTATAGGATGAAACAAACGGAATTAGGCGCTGCTATCGAGGCGGCGAAGGGAGAGGCAACAGAGGTTAAGACCGTAAAGGTCGATATTTTTGATATTCCTGAAACAAAGGCAAAAGAATATATCGCTACCCGCGAAGAGGTGGCTAAAGCTGCTATGGAGGTCATGAAACCATATTGTGTGACTGTTAAACGGGAAACCTTAGATGAAGATGAAGGGGAAGCCGTTGTGGGCTATTATGTAACAGGAGAAATTTTAATGTGTGTCATCCTTGACCCATTTGAAGTGCCCGTAATGAAGGTGGCCCTCGATAAGGGGACACTAAAAGAATACATTCTAGCAGCCAATGAATTGACAGAGGATATGCTAGCTTCTCTAGATAAATAATAAATCTGTTAGAATACAATATGTGCTCTACATAAGGACAAATGTAAAATACTTTAGTCTGATACATTGATGTAGTGCTCAAAGTTGTTTATAATAGAAGTATTATTATTTCGAATATAGGAAGGAAGACCCAATGAACTTGAAAAAAGGCATTGCCCTCGCGCTCACGGCGGCAGCATTGATGGCTTTCACAGGCTGTGGCACAAATGAAACTACATCTAATGGAGAGTATAAGGTTGGTGTTGTACAACTCGTAGAACATCCAGCACTAGATGCGGCAAATAAAGGTTTTGTTGATGCTCTTAAGGAAAAGGGCTTATCTGATAAAATTACCTTTGATCAACAAAACGCACAAGCTGACCAATCTAATTTGAATAGTATTGCACAGCGTTTTGTATCTGATCGTAAAAATTTGATTTTAGCAATTGCTACGCCAGCGGCTCAATCCATGGCGAACGCAACTCATGATATTCCAATCTTGGGTACAGCTATTACTGATTACGAAGCTGCTAAACTTGTTAAATCTAATGAACATCCAGGTGGTAATGTATCCGGTACATCTGATATGAACCCTGTAGAACAACAAGTAGATTTGATTTTAAAAGTATTGCCAAATGCTAAAACGATCGGTACGATTTATAGCTCTAGCGAAGTAAATTCTCAAATTCAAGTTGAAAAGATGAAAGCTTACGCAGCGACAAAGGGCATTAAGGTTGAAGAGGTTACTGTTTCCAATGTAAACGATATTCAACAAGCGGCACAAAACCTTGTATCTCAACGTGTTGATGCCATTTATGTACCAACAGATAATGTGGTAGCATCTGCTATGAGCAATCTTGTAGCGATTACCGACCCTGCAAAAATTCCTGTATTCGGCGGTGAAGATAACCACGTAAAAGGCGGTGCGGTTATGTCCTTATCTGTAGACTACTACAAACTTGGTTACCAAACTGGCTTGATGGCGGCTAAGGTGCTAACTGGTGAAGCTAAAGTCGAAGATATGCCGATTGAAATGCAAAAAGAATTCAAATTAGTTGTAAATAAAGATAAATTACAAAAATTGGGCATCACCTTACCAGAGGATTTGATGAACAAAGCAACTATGATTTAGTACTTAACTGGTAAGGAGTTACACATGAACTGGAAAAAAGGTATTGCAGTGGCACTTAGTGCCATCACTGTTATGGCAATGGTAGCTGGTTGTGGTTCCAATACTACTACTAGTGACCAAAAGAAAATTGGCGTTATTCAATTAGTAGAACATCCATCCCTTGATGCTGCTAATAAAGGCTTTGTAGATGGTCTTGCATCTAAAGGTTTTAAAGATGGGGAAAACATTAAAATCGACCAACAAAATGCACAAGCTGACCAATCTAATTTGAATAGTATTGCGCAACGTTTCGTATCCGATAAAAAGGATTTAGTACTAGCGATTGCAACGCCAGCGGCTCAAACGATGGCAAATGCATCTCATGATATGCCAATCTTAGGGACAGCTATTACAGATTATGTGACAGCTAAACTTGTTCAATCTAACGAACACCCAGGTGGCAACGTAACTGGTACTTCTGATATGACACCTGTTGAAAAAGAGGTAGATCTTATCATTGCATTAGTTCCAAATGTTAAACGTATTGGTGCGATTTACACATCCTCTGAAATTAATTCCCAATTACAAGTTGAAAAAATGAAAGCCTATGCTGCTACAAAAGGTATTACAGTTGTAGAAGCTACAGTTTCCAACGTAAACGATATTCAACAAGCAGCAACAAATCTTGTAAATCAAGATGTACAAGCTGTTTATACACCAACAGATAATGTATTAGCATCTGCTATGGCTAACTTAGCACAAATTACAGATGCTGCTAAAATTCCAGTATTTGCAGCTGATGAAGGTATGACAATGACTGGTGGTGTAGCAACATATTCTGTAGATTATTATAAATTAGGTTATCAAACAGGTTTGATGGCAGCTAAAGTTCTTTCTGGCGAAGCAAAAGTTAGCGATATGGCCATCGAAACACAAAAGGATATTAAATTGACTGTCAACGAAGAACGTGCTAAAAAATTGGGTATTACAATTCCTGATGCACTTCGTAAAGATATGAAATAAAAGAGGAGATTTTGATGTTAGATTTAGTGGTAGGCACCATAACAACAGGCCTTTTGTGGTCCTTGTTAGCGGTCGGTGTATTCATTACCTTCCGCGTTCTTGATGTAGCCGACTTGACTGTTGAAGGGACATTCCCCATGGGGGCGGCCATTTCCGCCATCTTGATTACAACTGGTATGAACCCAATTCTTTCTATCTTGATTGCTGGCGTAGGTGGCATGGCTGCCGGTGCCGTAACAGGTTGGATCCATACAAAATTAAAGATTCCTGCATTGTTAGCTGGTATCTTAACGATGATTGCTTTATATTCTATTAACCTTCATATTATGGGGAAAGCCAACGTATCCTTACTTCGCATGGATACAATTTATACAATTATTGGTAGCGTGCTTCATACACCAAATATGTGGTCTGCTGCCATTGTTGGTGTTATCGTAGCTGTTGTTGTATGTTTATTACTGTTCTGGTTCTTCGGTACTGAAATTGGTACCGCATTACGTGCAACAGGCGTTAACCCTCAAATGATTCGCGCCCAAGGCGTAAACACAGATAATATGATCGTTCTTGGCCTATTAATTTCCAATGGTTTCGTTGGTATGTCCGGTGCTCTTATCGGTCAATTCCAAGGCTTTGCTGACGTAGGCATGGGTATTGGTACCATCGTTATTGGCTTGGCATCCGTTATTATTGGTGAGGTTGTATTCGGTACAAAATCCTTTGTTCGTAGCCTCATTGCTGTAGTACTTGGTTCCATCGTATATCGTATCGTTATCGCTGCCGTACTTTACATGGGTATGCCACCAAACGATTTAAAATTATTCACTGCTATTCTCGTTGCCATCGCGCTTTCTTTGCCTACATTGAAAGCCAAATGGTTAGCTCGTTAAGGAGGACACTATGTTAGAAGTAAAAAATATGGTAAAAACCTTCTTTAAGGGCACAATCAATGAAAAAACTGCTCTTCACCCTATGGTTGGTACAGCAGGCAATATGCAAATTGAAGAAAACTTGATTCTTGCTATGCGCCGCGGCAAAAACTTAGGTCTTAAATGGGCTTTCAAAGATAGTGAACAAGCATTCTTTAAAGAACGCCTTGCACTATTAGGTCTAGGCCTTGAAGATCGTCTATCTGCACGGATGGGTCTATTATCTGGTGGTCAACGCCAATCCATTACATTGTTGATGGCTACTATGCTTCGTCCTGATTTATTACTCTTGGACGAACATACAGCAGCACTTGATCCTAAGACAGCTGAAAATGTATTGCAATTAACAGATAAACTTGTTTCAGAACATAATCTAACAACCCTTATGATTACGCACAACATGCGTGATGCATTGCGCTTTGGTAATCGTCTTATCATGATGGACGCTGGTCGTATCATCTATGATGTAAAAGGGGAAGAAAAGAAAAAATTAACAGTTGCTGATTTGTTACAAAAATTTGAAGTAGCTGGCGAAGGTGCCTTAAGCGACCGTATGATGCTCGGTTCAAAATAAGTACCTAAATAATATTGTTTAAAAAAGAGGGGATATTATCCTCTCTTTTTTCATGAAAACCTTTACACTATGGGGATTATACTGTATACTTAACTAAGTCATAAGACATATCGTAAGCGAAGTATTCGAATCTCCAACGGTTACTTAAGCTTATCGGGATTATTATTTTTTAGGAGGTAACATTAATGTTAACTACAGAAGCTAAATTAGCAGTAATTAAAGAATACGCTACTCATGAAGGTGAATTAGCCGTCCATTTGGATGGCTTTTTTATTTTATTTCCTTGTGTTATAATTAATTTAGGCAAAGGGAAACAACTGCCGATAATCTATTGTGGAAACACAGAAAAAAGGACAGAGCGGCGACTCTGTCCTTTTTATTGTGCTAGTTGCTATTTAAATCTACTATCTAGCCACTTGATGATGTAATGGCAAGTTACACCACCTATGATAGTGATTATAAGGGAAACAACATAATCCACTATAGAAACACCTCCTTTCTGTTGCCAGAATAGGAGTTAGCAACAATTAAAGTATATCATATGGATAGAAAAAATAGCCTAATTTAATTAGATGATATATAATAATAAGGTATACGTATAAGAAGATTTTTAGGAGGAATAGGAATGGAACAATTCCAAATGGACCTAGCTGGTCGTACGCTTACGATTGAGACT
>PPYF01028568.1_pt1 | contig 17238 bp, 17 predicted proteins | sample 1559871 | NCBI WGS metagenome assembly PPYF01 (sample SAMN08240021, study PRJNA423297) | Human gut metagenome, whole genome shotgun sequencing project.
GTATTATCTGCGCTTTTGGCTTGGCATCTGCCGCACCTCGCTCGCCGTATCGGCACTTAGAATTATGCGGTATTGCCAACTATAATTGCGCGCAATAAAAACCATAATAACCTATATCAAAATAGGAATATAAAAATATTTTTTTGATGAAAATATTTTATGGGAATTGAACAAAAAAGAAAAAACAGTGTCAAAAATTAAATCATCTCCTGAATGACAAAAGAAAAATGCCGAGATAATCAGAAAAGGCAACATTATTACAGTCGATTCCTGTTAGCTTGAAAGAAAATATCAAGAACTTTTTCGAAAAAACGTCACATTTTAATGTATTGACAATCTTTAATATCATTTGATATGATAGGGTACAGGAATCATGTATACAATGTGAAGTGGAAAATATTTCGAGTTCTTTCCTCTGCATTGTATGAGAAGGAGATTTTTAGTATGCGCTATTCTCATCAACGTGAACTGATTTTGCGGGAGGTACTTTCGCGCAGCGATTATCCAACCGCGGAGCAGATCTGTACGTCTCTGCGGGCAGTGTGCCCGCGGCTGAGCCTTGGCACCGTTTACCGCGACCTGAATACGTTGGTTGATATTGGCAAAGTGCGGCGTGTTTCCATCCCCGGCGAAGCAGACCGTTTTGAGGGCCCGCAGGAGGATCATCAGCAGCTGTATTGCCGCAGCTGCCAAAAAGTAAAAAGCATCCATATTTCGGATGTGAAGCTCAAAGCCCTGATTGATGCCTGCCCCGATATTGTGCCGGAAGATTACAGCCTGACTGTGTTTGGCCTGTGCGATGAATGCGCCGCCAAAGCGGCCCAGGAAACCGAGAAATTGTAAGGAGACCGCCTGCCCGATGTTCACCATTCAGGCGGGCTGTTTTGGCATTTGTGGGGGGGGAGTGGTATGCCCAGCGCGGCATAGCTCTGGCCGGCAACGACCACCTGGGTCACGGCGGTACCGCAAACAAAGGGGAACACGGCCATTATGGCGAGCCGCGCGGTCGTTACCACCTGCTGAACGACCTGCACACGATGAACGGCATCATCCACCAAAAGTTCCCTGGCGTGCCGGTATTTTTGTATGGCCACAGCATGGGCAGCTTTTACGCCCGCTGGTATGCCGAAACCTGGCCGGAAAGCATCTCCGGCGCTATTTTCAGCGGCACGGCGGGTCCGCACATCCGCAACCAGGCGGGCTGGGCGGTTGCCGCGCTGACCGCAGCTGTGCGCGGGCCAAAATATGTTTCCAAAACGCTGGTCAAGCTGAATATGGGGGCCTATTGCAACCGCATTCCGGATGCTGTTTCGCCCAATGCCTGGATCAGCCGTGACCCGGAAGTGGTAAAGGCATACGATGCAGACACGCTGTGCACCTTCCCATTTACCGCGGCGACCTACCGCGAAATGCTGGCCACCCTGTGCCATGTCAGCAGCCGCAAATGGGCGCAGAACATCCGCAAGGATCTGCCGGTGCTGCTGATTGCCGGAACGGCGGACCCTGTTGGTGATTACGGCGCGGGCGTGCGCAAAGTGTGGGCCATGCTGGGGGATGCCGGTGTACAGGACCTGAGCTGCGAAATCTGGCACGATGCCCGCCATGAGCTGCACAACGAAACCAACCGCGAAGAAGTGTTTGATTATGTGTACGGCTGGCTGATGGATCGCCTGCCGGAAGATGAGAGCCAATAAATAATGATAGGATAAATGTGGATTGCACGTTATTCTGTAGGGAACGGTCTTGACCGCTCCGATACATTGGGGCATATGCGATAATGGAAATTGCATCGCTCCACAAATAATATGTTCGTTAGTTGCACATTTTTAATGGGCCATATGGGCATGGGACAGGGCGGGATGAGGTCATCCCGCCCTGTCGGCGATTTTATTGTTTATCGCGCTTTTTGAAGCGCTGACACGAATATACTTTAGGCAATACCGCATAATTCTAAGTGCCGATACGGCGAGCGAGGTGCGGCAGATGCCAAGCCAAAAGCGCAGATAAGTAGCCGCAGTTGCAGCAGCTGATGGTGACGAACTTTTTGTTCTGGATGTCAAACATTTTGGCGAAGTTCCCGCCGGTGGCCTGCAGCCGGTCCGATTCATACTGCTGGCAGCCGCATTTGGGGCAGATGTATTGGTGCTTTTCCATAATGGATTCCTCCGTATTGTAAGGCTGGGTCAAACATGGCTCAGCCAGTCGGCCAGCGGCAGGCAAAGCAGGTTGGGGGTAACTTTTGCCGCGGCGCGGTGCAGCGTGCACACCAGCCCCGGTGTGCTGACGCGCAGGTTCAGCGCGCTGTCCCGCAGGGCGCGGCGCACAACATCCTGGCTGCGGCTGGCCAGCGGATAATGGCGGAAGCCATGCCCGCCTTTTTCCGCAATGCCAATGAACTCGGTATCCTTGACCCAGTAGGGGCATACCGCAGTAACATGGATGCCCGCAGGGGAAAGTTCGTAATGCAGCGTCTGGGTGTAGCTGAGCAGGAACGCCTTGGTGGCGGCGTATACGTTCAGCCCCGGAATGGGCTGGAACCCCGCGGTGGAGCAAATCTCCAGTACCTGACTGCCTGGGTGCAGATAGGGGAACGCCGCATCGGTCACATCCACGGCGGCGCGGCAGTTCAGGTCGATCATGGCGTCGTTGTCTTTGGCGGGAATATCCACCGTCGGACCCATGCGCCCCATGCCTGCCGCATTGACCAAAATGCGGATGTCCGGCAGTTCATCCTGCAGGGTGTTGCGCAGGTACTCCATATCGCCCGGGCGGGTCAGGTCAAGCGCCAGCACCCGGATGGGTACCGCGCTGATGGATTGCAGCGCTTCCAGCCGGTCGCGGCGGCGGGCGATGGCCCAAATTTCTTCCACTTTGCCCTGCTCCGCAATCTGGCGCACAAACTCGCGCCCCAAACCGCTGGAAGCACCAGTCACCAATGCAATTTTCATGGCAGTTATCCTCAATCGCAGGGCAGGTTGGGTCTGTCCTGGTCGCCGTCAGCCTTGAAAAGAACAAAGCCGTCCGGCTGGTTGGTAAAGTAATAATACTCGGTGTTCTGCCGCAGCGGCGGGGTCAGATAGTTGGGGATGATGACCCCATCGTCCTCGCGCCGCTCCGTCAGCCCGGCGGCGGCCCATACGGCGGCAGGAATACCGGCGTTGTAACAATCCAGATATTCCGCGCCCGCATCGTGCAGCAGCTTGTCCAGTGCGCCGCCAATGCGGGGCAGAACAGCATCATCGCCGATAAAATCCACCAGCCGCACCACCGGTACGCAGCCGGTCTCGGCAGCTGTGATGGTGCGGGTGATCGCGTAAGCCAGCAGGGCACCGGCTTCCTGCACTGCCCACACATCATAGCTCTGGTGCGGGTAGGCAAAGTACCGGCGCTGCAAATACCAAAGATCTTTGTGTGGCGTGTGGCTGCTGTGGGGCAGGCCAAGCGCGGCCAGCGCAGCGGCATCCGGCACACGGGTCAGCGGCAGGTCATCCTGTACCGGCAAGGGAGCAGAATTTGGACCCGGCACCGCCAGCTGCCAGCCCTTTGCACCGGGTGCGCCAAGGCGGTAATAATGCGGCAGGCGCTCGGCCTGCCAGCCCAAAAAGTGGTACAGCACACAGGTGTTGGCGCGGATGTTGTTGCAGGCAACCACGCGGGCATTCAAAAGCCCGGACAGGGCGTCCATCAGCTCCAGCCCCACACCGTTATGGCCCTTTGCGGCAACCCAGACCGAAACCCAGATGTCCGGCGTTTCGCTCTGGTTGGCCAGAATGTACCCGGCGGCGCACAGAATTTCGCCGTCCTGCTCCGCCAGCGCAAACTGCGGGGCGGCACCGGGCGTGTGGGCATAATAGAACTGGTAAAAATCGGCCCGGTTGATCAGCGGCAGGCGCATGTCAAAATTCTGGTTGATGAAGTCCGCAATGCGGGCATCCTCGCCGGGGCGGGCTAAACGCAGCACAAGGTCAGACAATGGCGGAACCTCCCGTGACCGGCAGGGTAACGCCGGTGATAAAGCGGGCTTCCTCGCTCAACAGGAACGCCATGGCCGGGGCAACATCCTCCGGCGTGGCGTTGCGGCCCATTGGGTTGTCTGCCGCTGCGGCCTGCACGATCAGGTCCGGCGTATCCTTCAAAAAGTGGGTCTCCATCATGCTGGGGGCCACGCAGTTTACCGTTATGCCAAAGCGGGCGTACTCCACAGCCAGGCTTTTCACCAGCCCGCCGATAGCGCTCTTGTTCATTACATAGGCAGCTGTGTTTTTGGGCGGGCAGCCAATGGTGTAGCTGGTCTGGATAAACAACACCCGGCCAAACTTCGCCTTACTCATGGCGGGCAACACCGCCTTGCACAGCTTGACGGCGGAATGTACCTGAATCTCCCAGTCCTTCTGGAACCGGGCTTCATCAAACGCTTTGAACTTGGCGTTCACCACCGGCAGGGCCGGCAGGTGTACAAAATGGGTGGGGCAGGGCAAATCTTTGCCAAAGCGGGCGCACAGGGCATCCACCGCTTCGGGGCTGGAAAGGTCCGCGTCAAAGGTAACAATGCGGCCGGGGAATTGCTGCACTAAGGCATCCAGCCGGGCCAGATCGCCGCAGCCCTGTGCCAGAATGGTGCGGTCCTCGCCGGGGGCTTCGGTCAGCAGGTGGCGAATCAGTGCGGCGCCCACATCGCTGGTGGCGCCGGTGATGAGATATGTATATGCCATGGAAGTTACCCTCACTTTTATTTGGCCAGCCCGGCTTTGATGATGCCGCGCGTGACCCGTTTGCCGTCCTGGTTGGTGATAACAGCCTTGATCTCCGCTTCAGCCACGGCTTCACTCACGTTTACCACGGTGCCGGTAATGGTCAAAGTATCCCCAATGAAAACCGGCTTGGCGAACTTGCACTCCACGCCGTGCAGCAGGCAGTGTTCGCCCGGCAGGTAAACGCCCGCCAGGGTGGAGAAAAAGCTGGCACCCAGCATGCCGTATACCACGCGGCCGGGGTAGCCGCGCTTTTGGGCGTATTCGGTATCCATGTGGATGGGGGAAACATCCCCGGTGATGGCTTCAAACCGGGCCATCATCTCTTCCGTTACGGTAACGGTAAAGCTTTCGCTCAGGCCGGGGGTCATCTCGGCCAGTGTGTAGTGGTTCATCTTAACCCACCATGCGGGCAACCAGGTCCAGCAGGTCGCCAACGTTTTTCAGGTTGCGCACATCGGCCAGCTTGAATTTGATGTTGAACTTTTTCTCGATGGCGGTCAGCAGGTTGATCTGCTCCAGGCTGTCCCAATCCTCAATGTCATCAGCGCAGGTGGCGCGGGTGATTTCCAGGGTATCATCGTCAAAATTATCGCGGAAAATTTCCTGTACAGCTTCCAGAATTGCCTGTTCGGTCATAGTTAGAACACTCCTTACAAAAATAAACACATTATATAATGACAGCAATCATTCAAGATGGCGGCTTGCCGCAGGGGACACTACCACATCTTAGGCAATACCGCATAATTCTAAGTGCCGATACGGCGAGCGAGGTGCGGCAGATGCCAAGCCAAAAGCGCAGATAATTGTGCGGTGTTGCCCTTATTAAATAGAAGTGTACCATAAAATGCCCGGCAACACAAGCGCAGACAGGGTAAAAGGGGGCTACAGGCCGTAATCTTCCAGTTTTTGCTGCAATTCGGCTTCGGTATAAATGCTCACGCCCTGCTGCAATGCCAGGCAGTCCGGCTCCGGCAGCAGGCGGGTGTATACATCGTACTGCGCCAGGGGACCGGTGCCGTCCGGGGTATACAGGGCCAGCCGCCCGGCGTTATCTTTTAACAAGTATTGCGCCTGCGGCTGTTGTTTTTGCACCGGAACAAAAAACACTGTTACGGCTGCGGCAATGCACAGCAGCGCCAGCATGGCCAGCCCCAGCAGGTAGCGGCGATAGCCCCGCGGCAGTTGGTAACGCATGGGCAAAAACCTCCCTCTATTTTGTGGTATTCGCAAATTTCACAAATCAAATAGTACGCTCCTGCAAGCAGTATGCCCGGTTTGGCGGCACCCAAACCGTAAAAAAGTGAAAATTGTCTGCCTGCTACTGTACTTTTGGCAATACTTTGTGATATAATTCATTCTATGGCTTTATGCCCATCTGCGTGACCGCGCTGTGCGGCCGCGTATCAGTGCAGGCGCAGGCAGGCTCCGCGCCTGCCGCAATTATCCCAAAGGAGGCGGTCCCCATAGACCCCAAACAGGAACGGCACATTTCCATGCAAAGTGCAAAAAGCCCGGAAACAGCCGCAACTTCCGCCCGAAAGAAAAACGGAAAAAAGAAAAAAAATAAGCCGCGCCGCAGTATATTCGGCACCATCATGCGGTTCATTGGCTGCCTGCTGTGCGTTTGCATCATGGCGGCCAGCGCCGGTGCGGTGCTGCTTTCGCTGTATGTGGTGCAGGTGACCGAGGACCCGGACGGCAAGCTGGACCTGGATGAGCAGAAGCTCAAACAGACCTCCATTGTGTATGACCGCGACGGCAACGAGGTGAACACCTTTGCTGGCGAAAATAACCGCATCTGGCGCGATATTTCGGCCATGCCGGAAGACCTGCAGAACGCGGTCATCGCCGTTGAGGATAAGGATTTTCGCAGCGAGCCCGGCATCAACGTCAAGCGCACCATTGCCGCCGCCCTGAACGAGTTTACCGGAAACGCGCTGCTTGGCTCCAAGCAGGGCGCTTCCACGCTGGAGCAGCAGCTGGTCAAAAACCTGACCGGTGATAGTGAACAGGACGTTCTGCGTAAGGTGCGCGAGATTTTCCGCGCGTTGGGCCTTTGCAACCGCTACAGCAAAGAAACCATCCTGGAAGCTTACCTCAATACCATCCCGCTGACCGGCACCATCTATGGCATGGAAGCCGGCGCGCAGGAGTATTTTGGCAAGAGCGTGGAGGAATTGAGCCTGGCCGAATGCGCCGAGCTGGCTTCCATCACCAAGAATCCCAAGAGCTTTAACCCGGCTACCAACCCGGAAAATCTGCTCAAGCGCCGCAACCATGTTCTGGCTTTGATGCGCAACCAGGGGTATATTACCGATGAAGAGTGCACTGCTGCACAGGCGGAACCCATCACCCTGGCCGAGAGCAAATCGGCCACCGAAAAGGTCACCCGTACTTCCCGCAACTCTTATTTTGACGACGCTTTGTTTGCGGATGTCACCCAGGCAATCATGGAGCAGGAAAGCTGCACCCGTGCCGAAGCACAGGATAAGATCTTCTCCGATGGCCTGCGCATCTACTCTACCCTGGACCAGAAAGCACAGTCTGCCATGGAGCAGGTCATGCTGAACGAGGACACCGGCGACGGCGAGCTGTTCCCGGCCCTGTGGCACGAGGAAGAGGTTTCTTCCAGTATCCCGGCGGACAGCGAGATTACCTATGACGAGAGCGGCCTGCCGCTGAATCCGGACGGCTCTTCTGTGTTCACGGACGATGATGTGCCGGTCTATGCCGATAAGGAAAACACCACCCTGAAAACCAGCCAGGATGACAACGGCAACCTGATCTTCTATGAAAGCGTGCGCACCCAGGCGGCTATGGCGTCCATCAGCATGGAGGATGGCCACCGCGGCGAGATCGTTGCCCTGGTTGGCGGCCTGGGCGAAAAGAAAGTAGACCGCGGCACCAACCGCGCCACGCTGCCCCACCAGACCGGTTCCACCATGAAACCCATTGCTGCTTATTGCCTGGCAGTGGACAGCAAGATCATCAACTATTCTTCGCCCATGGCGGATACGCCGTATTACCTCAAGAGCGACCATCAGGTGCTGGATACCGACCGCTGCCTGAAGCTTGGCCTTTCTACCGACAAGTATAATGCAGTCAACCAGTCCCGCGATGATGTGTGGCGCGACTGGCCCACCAACTATGGCGGTGCAGGCGGCGATGGTGCCACCATGCTGGTGTATGATGCACTGCGCCGCTCTTACAACACCATTGCGGTCTGGATCGGTTCCTATGTCGGTGCGGAAGAGATGTTCAGCTTTGCGCATGATACCCTCAACTGCACCTATCTGGATCCCGAACATGACGTTGACCTGGCGCCTCTGGTGCTGGGCTCCCAGAGCCAAGGCCTGACGGTTGTGGAGCTGGCTGGCGCTTACTCCATTTTCAATGACGGCAAGTTTACCACCCCGCACTACTGGACCGAGATCTATGACTCGGACGGCAACCTGTACCTGGATAACAGCAAGCGCGTTACCACCGTGCAGGCCATTGACCCTGCAGCCGCTACCATCATGAACCGTCTGCTGAGCAACGTGTGGAAAACGCCCGGTACGGCAAACGGCATGAAGCCGGAAACCGAGGGCATTGATACCATCGGCAAGACAGGTACGACCAGCGACTTTAAGGACTATACCTTCGCCGGTGTTTCCCCATACTATTCCACCGCTGTGTGGTGGGGCTATGATAAGCCTTACAGCATGTGGGGTGTGGATGGCACCCTGGGCAACAACGGTAAACCGACCCAGCGTGCCTTTAAGCGGTATATGGAAGCTGCCCAGGCCGATAAGCCTGCCAAGGACTTCTGTTATGATGACTCCGTTGTGCAGAAGCAGTTCAGCACCTCCACCGGTGCGATCGTATCCGGCGGTGGTGAGACCGGCTACTATACTGAGGACAACCTGCCGGATGACAGCTATTCCACCCTGACCGACCCCAGCGTGAACACTCTGGACCCGGCGGCAGGCTGATCGCGTAAAGTTCCAATAGTCTGAAAATTCAATAAGCCAGATCGGGCACAGCAGTTTACAAAGCTGCTGTGCCCGTTTGTTGTATTGGAATGGAGGACATGCTATAATGGCAGCAGCGAGAACCATGCGGGTGAGGAGAAAATGCACGGCCCTTTTGCGGCCTTAATAAGGCGGGCAGAAGCGTATCAAATGTACGTGCACGAATGAAAGACACACTTCCACCACATAAAAACAGATAAAAGCACGGGAAGATTCCACCGCACCAACAGGCCAGTTGTGCATCATGCTCAAATACACAACATTTTTTCTAAAATGCTTGCAAGCCGCGCACACTTGTGGTATGATTATCCCTGTTGTGAATACACATGTACATAGGAGGGAAACAACATGGGCGAGCGCCGTTTTTTGTTGGTAGATAGCTCCGCTTTACCGGATGTGTTCCTTAAGGTACTGCAGGCCAAGGAGCTTCTGGCTTCCGGCAGCGTGAGCAATATTTCCACGGCAGCGCGTCAGGCGGGCATTTCCCGCAGTGCGTTCTATAAGTACAAGGACTATGTGTTTGACGCCGAAACCGGCCGCGAGGCCATTACCGTGATTGCCACCCTGCTGGACAAAACCGGCGCTTTGCAAAGCCTGCTTTCCGGTATTTCAGCAGCGGGTGCATCGGTTGTTACCATCACCCAGTCCCGGCCGGAAAATGGTACCGCGCAGGTGGAAGTTACCGTGCGCACCGGAACCATGCAGATGACCGTTGAGGAAATGCTGACCCGGCTGGCCCGTCAGTCGTTTGTGGTGGAAGTGCACCGCGGAACCTGAAAGTGAACACACGCCGCCAAGGCGCACAGAGCGGAATACCGGATGCGGGCAGCCGCATAAGGAACAAGGGGAGTATAGTATGGCTAAAATTGCAATCATGGGATTCGGCACCGTTGGCAGCGGTGTGCTGGAAGTCTGCCGCCGCAACGCCGCATCCATTGCCCGCCGCGCGGGTGAGCCGGTGGAGGTCAAGTACATCCTGGATGTGCGTGATTTTTCTGATTCTCCGGACGCAGCGCTGTTTGTGAAAGATATCAATGTGATCCTGAACGATCCGGAAGTCAAGGTCGTTGTGGAAACCATCGGCGGCACCCGTTTTGCTTATCCGTATGTGCGCCAGTGCCTGGAAAGCGGCCGCAGCGTGTGTACCTCCAACAAGGAGATGGTTGCCACCTATGGCGCAGAGCTGCTGGCTCTTGCACGGGAGCATAAAGCAGCGTTCCTGTTTGAAGCCAGCGTGGGTGGCGGTACCCCCATCATTACTCCCATGCACCAGTGCCTTGCCGCAAACCAGATCAGCCAGATCCAGGGCATTGTGAACGGAACCACCAACTTTATGCTGACCAAGATGAAGCGCGAAAACATGGGCTTTGATGCCGCGCTGAAAATTGCCCAGCAGCTGGGCTATGCCGAAACCAAGGATCCCGGCGACGATGTAGATGGCCGTGATGCCTGCCGCAAGATCGCCATCCTGAGCAGCCTGGCCTGCGGGCATCATGTTTACCCGGATAACATCCCCGCCCGCGGCATCCGCGATGTGACCGTGGAGGATGTAAAAGCTGCCGAGCAGCTGGACTGCGCCATCAAGCTGATCGCCTGGTACCATGAAAACCCTGAAGGCGCAGCCGATGCATTCAGCGCCGGTGTGGAGCCGATGCTGGTGCCGGAGTCCAACCAGCTGGCGGGCGTGAACGATGTGTTTAACGCTGTGCTGATGCAGGGGGATATGCTGGGCGATGTTGTGTTCTATGGCAAGGGCGCCGGCAAGCTGCCCACCGCCAGCGCCGTTGTGGCCGATGTGATCGATGCCCTGAAGGACGGCAGCAAGATCCATGACAGTCTGTTCTGGAAGCCCGCCGAAAAGCTGGATCACCAGCTGATGGATACCGCCAAGTATTCTTATTACATCCGCACCGCGGGCGTGCCCGCCGCCGCGCTGCCCAGTGTGGCCGGTCCCGGCAAGCTGGTGTTTGACTATGGCGATTCTGCCGCGTACCTGATCGAAGCTGCCACGGCTGCGGACTTGGAGGCTGTGGCAGCCAAGCTGGAAGTTCTGGGCGGCCGCCTGGCGCTTGTGCTGAAAAAGCTGCCGGAATAAGCCCCGGCAGGGAAGGGAGCACATAACATGATTACCGTAACTGTACCGGCAACCAGCGCCAATGTCGGCGCCGGGTTTGACAGTCTTGGCCTTGCGCTTTCCATGCACAACGTGTTTACCTTTGAGGAATGTGACCGCATCCGCATTTCTTCGGTGGATGGCACCCATGTGCCGACCGGGGCAAACAACCTGGTCTACCGCAGCGCCCGCGCTGTGTATGACCAGCTGGGCATTCCGCTGCGCGGCCTGCGCATTACCCAGCGCAATGATATTCCCATGGCGCGCGGCCTGGGTTCCAGCTCTGCCTGCATTGTGGCGGGCATTTTGGGTGCCAACGCTTTGCTGGGCAACAAGCTGACCAGCCGCCAGATGCTGACCCTTGCCACCGCCATTGAGGGCCACCCCGATAACGTGGCCCCCGCCATGCTGGGCGGCTTTGTTACCAGTGTGTATGACGAAGGCCAGGTTTACAGCGTAAAAAAGAACATCGATGAACAGCTGGCATTTGCCGCTTTTGTACCGGATTTCCGCCTGCTGACCTCCAAGGCGCGCGCCGCGCTGCCGGATATGGTCAGCCATAAGGACGCCGTGTATAATCTGTCCCGCGCCGCGCTGGCTACCGCCGCGTTCTGCGATGGCGATTACAGCCTGCTTGGCGTGGCAACCAAGGATTCCCTGCACCAGAAATACCGCCTGCCCCTGATCGACGGCGGGGACGAAATGTTTGAACTGGCGCAGGACCTGGGTGCGCTGGCTGTTTATATTTCTGGCGCGGGTCCCACCATTATGGCGGTTGTCCCGCGTGACGATCAGGAATTCTTTGCCCGCGCGCAGGAAGCTCTGCCGCAGAGCGAAAAGCTAAAGCATTTTACCGTTTACCGCCTGCTGCCCGATAACACAGGCGCAACGGTGGAATAAGGGAACAGGGAGGAAGAGGTCTTTATGGGTCTTATCGTACAAAAGTTCGGCGGTACCTCGGTCAAGGATCGTGACCGCATCTTTAATGTTGCGCGCATTGTGGCCAACACCCGCAACCAGGGCAACGATGTTGTTGTTGTTGTTTCTGCCCAGGGGGATACCACCGATGACTTGATTACCAAAGCGGCCGAGATCACCAGTGATCCGTCCCACCGCGAAATGGATATGCTGCTGGCCACCGGCGAGCAGATTTCCATCTCGCTGCTGGCCATGGCGCTGCAGGAAATCGGTGTTCCGTCCGTCAGCCTGACCGGCTGGCAGGCCGGCTTCAGCACCGACCGCGCTTACACCAAAGCCCGCATTAAGCGCCTGAACACCGAGCGTGTGGAAAGTGAGCTGGCCCGCAACCGCGTGGTAGTTGTAGCTGGTTTCCAGGGACTGAACCGTTCGGATGATATCACCACCCTGGGCCGCGGCGGCAGTGATACTTCCGCCGTTGCCTTGGCAGCCGCTCTGCATGCAGACCGCTGCCAGATCTATACCGATGTGGAAGGTGTGTATACTGCCGACCCGCGCAAGATTCCCAAGGCCACCCGCCTGAAGGAGATCACCTTTGACGAGATGCTGGAACTGGCATCCCTGGGTGCACAGGTGCTCAACAACCGCAGTGTAGAACTTGCCAAAAAGTATGGCGTCGAGCTGGAAGTTCTGTCCAGCATCAATCCGGTGCCCGGCACCGTTGTTAAGGAGGAAACCAAAGTGGAAGGTATGCTGATCAAAGGCGTTGCAAAAGATGAGGACGTCGCTGTTGTTTCGATCCTGGAAGTTCCCGATGTGCCGGGTATGTCCTTCAAGGTGTTCAGCCTGCTGGCACAGAAAAACATCAACGTGGATATCATTCTGCAGTCTTCCGGCAGCGCTGGCTGCAAGGATGTGATCTTTACCTGCTCCAAGGGCGAAGCTGAAACCGCTCGTGCAGTGCTGGAATCCAACAAGACCCGCTTTGGCACTGATAAGATCACCGTCAACAATGACTGCGCCAAGGTCAGCATTGTCGGTGCTGGTATGCAGAGCCACCCTGGCACGGCTTCCACCATGTTTGAAGCTCTCTACAGCCAGAACATCAACATCCATATGATCTCTACCAGCGAGATCAAGATCAGCGTGATCATTGATAAAGCCGATGCTGACCGTGCTGTTGCCGCCATCCATGATGCTTTCATCCAGTAAGCGGTAATATCCATCTGGTGTAAAAAAGTTTACAAGTTTCAGCCCCTGCTGCCCGGCGGGGGCTGTTGCCATATCCGGTACGGAATGGTATAATCAAACGCACAGCCGGGTGGGAATCATTCCCGCAAGCCCGGTTGTGCCCAATGTATTCTGCCGCAAAGGAGGTAACATATGGAATATATGGACGAAACCACCCTTGCCCACAAACACACCAGCCCGTGGCTGATTGCGTTCCGGATCATTTTTACCATTGCGCTGGTCTGGTGCATTCTGTTTATCTTTCATAACTCGCTGGAAACCAGCTCCATCTCGTCGGCCCGCAGCCATGAGGTCATGCAAAAAATCAATGCCATCCTGGCACATCTCAATATCGGCCCGCTGAGCGAACATGTTGTGCGCAAGCTGGCGCATTTTTCAGAGTTCACGCTGGAAGGCTTCCTGCTTATGCTCTGCCTGCGGGTTTATACCCGCCGTTTTGTGCGCCATGTCAGCTGGCCCATGCTGGGCGGCATGGCGACCGCGCTGCTGGATGAAACCATCCAGCTGTATGTGCCGGGCCGTACTTCGTCCGTGCGGGATGTGTGGATCGACTTCGGCGGTGTGATTGCCGGTTTGTTCGTGGCCCTGCTGTTGCTGCTCATCGTGCGCGGGCTGACCTCTTTCCATGCCATGAAAAAAGAAAACCGCCGCCTGCGTGCCGAACGGGCCGAGCTGCTGCGCCAGCAGCGCGCCGACCGGATCAACACAGCGGATGACCGTCCCGAAAGCCCAGATAGGAGAGAATATTTATGACAGAACAACAGGCGATTGAAGCCCTGCACGCCCTGCCGCGCCTGCCCCGCAGCGGCGCATCCTTGGAGCGTATGCAGGCACTGCTGGACCACCTTGGAAACCCGGAAAAGCAGTTTAAGTGCATCCATATTGCGGGCACCAACGGCAAGGGGACCCTTGCCGCTATGACATCTTCTATCCTGACCCATGCGGGCTACAAAACGGGCCTTACCATCAGTCCGTATGTTCTCAATTTTCGGGAGCGTTTTCAGATCAATGGACAGATGATGTCCCCGCGCACCCTGGCCAGCCTGACCCAGAAAGTGCTGGATGCTGCCGATGCCATCATCGCTGAGGGCGGGGAAGGCCCGGTGGAGTTTGAAGCCGTTACCGCCATTGCCTTCCTCTGGTTTGCCCGCCAGAAGTGTGATTTTGCCGTGGTGGAAACCGGCCTTGGCGGCCGCTATGATGCCACCAATGTCATCCCCGCGCCGCTGGTTGCGGCCATTACCCGCATCGGCATGGATCATACCGAAATTTTGGGCGATACCCTTGCCGAGATCGCCGCCGAAAAAGCCGGTATCATCAAAGAGGGTAGCGTGGTTGTCTGCTACCCCGAGCAGCCGGAGGAGGCCATGGGCCCGCTGCTGACCGCCGCGGCCAACGCGCATACCTCGCTGGTGGTGCCGGATACCGCCGATTTGCAGCAGCTCAAGTGCCGCCCGCTGGAAAACTATGTTGATTACGGCGGCTATCGTGCTCTGCTGCAATTCCCCGGCAAGCATCAGGCCAACCATGCCGCTATGGCGGTGGAAATTGCCCTGGCCCTCTGGCGGGAATACCATTACGAGATCCCCGATGAAGCGATTGAAGCCGGTCTGCGGGATGCCAAAATGCCCGCACGGATCGAGGTCATGCGCCGCCACCCGTTGCTGCTGCTGGATGGCTGCCACAATGCCGATGGTACCGCAGCCCTTGCTGCAACTCTGAAAGAAGCCGGATATGACGGCAACCTTGTGGCGGTCCTTGGCCTGCTGAAAGATAAGGATCACAGCAAAATGCTGGAAAACCTGGCCCCCTGCTTTGAGAAGGTCTTTACCGTCACGCCGGATAGCCCCCGCGCCATGACGGCAGAAGAACTGGAGGAGGAAGCCAAGTACCATATGGATGCCGAAGCCGCCCCCAGCGTGGCAAAGGCCATCCGCCTTGCGGTGGATTACGCCGATGAAAACAACCTGGCTGGTGTGGTGGTGTGCGGCAGCCTTTACCTTGCTGCTCAGGCCCGTCCGCTGCTGCTCAAAGAAGCGGAAAAGTAACCCCAATTCCAACAAAATATGCGCACAGCGCCCTGTATACTGGGAACATACCCCAGCAGCAGGGCGCTTTTTGCTGCTATTACCAAAAATGAAAGAGGTGGACAACCCCCTTGGCGAAAGTTTGTTTTGTTCCGGCGCAGGGAACATTGGCGGCTTACCTGACCGGTGAGATCGACCACCATGCCGCGCAGGCCCTACGGCGTGAAATTGATGCGCAGATCGATGCCCGCATGCCGGAATTGCTGACGATGGATTTTTCCGGCGTTACTTTTATGGATTCCTCCGGTGTGGGGCTGATTCTGGGCCGCGGGCGCCAGATGTCCGGCCTGGGTGGGCGGCTTGTTGTGCAAAACGCACCGGATACCGTGCGCCGCATGCTGGACCTGGCGCATATCCATTACGTTTGATCGTGGGGGAGGTCACATCATGAAAATGCTGAATCAGGTCAAAATGACCTTTGCCAGCCGCAGCGTCAACGAAAGTTTTTCCCGTGCGGCACTTGCGGCGTTTCTGGCCCAGGCGGACCCGACCGTGCCGCAGCTGGCAGATATCAAAACGGCCGTGTCAGAAGCTGTCACCAACTGTATCGTCCATGCCTATCCGGATACCGTCGGCCCCATTACGATGACGGCTGTTTTGTATGAGGGCGGCAATGTGCGCATTACCATATCGGATAAAGGCGTTGGTATCCCGGACGTTGCCAAGGCAATGGAGCCAATGTATACCACCGGCAACCCGGACGAGCGCGCGGGCCTGGGTTTTGCGGTAATGCAGAGCTTTATGGATCGGGTCCATGTATCCTCTGCGCCGGGAAGGGGAACACGCGTTACCATGAGCCGTCACCTGGATTCCCGGTGAGTTTTGGCGTGTGCGCTCCTACATAGGGCAGAATCAGCCAGTACAGCAGAGTGGAATCTGTTGACCGTTGCGGATATGCCCGTTAAAACCGGAATGAATCAACGCCTAGTGGCAGGGCAGACGTTCGTTCCCGATTGCAGGGAGGCAGCTGATATGGCAACCGCAAATCCCACCGCACTTTTTACCACATTACCGCGCACGGAGTTCATCCAGAAAAACCTTGGCCTTGTACATTCCTGTGCTGGCCGCTTTACAGGCCGCGGCATCGAATACGAAGAATTGTATTCGGCGGGCTGCCTGGGGCTTGTCAAAGCGTGCGATGGGTTTGACCCGGACCGCGGGGTCTGTTTCTCCACCTATGCGGTGCCGGTCATCTTGGGTGAGATCAAAAAGCTGTTCCGGGACGGGGGAACTGTTAAGGTCAGCCGTTCGATCAAAGAACTTGGATTAAAAGTGACAGCGGAACGGGAACGCCTGATGAAGCTGACCGGCGCAGAGCCAACCGTGGCACAGCTGGCACAAAACCTGGGGGCAACGCCGGAGCAGGTGGCGGTATCCATTCAGGCTGCTATGCCGGTTGTCTCCCTGACCCCGGCGGATGATGAGGACGGAACAAGAGAATGGGATATCCCGGTGGATTCACCGGAAGAAGTATTGGCGGAACGGATCAGTTTGGCGGAAATATTGAAACGACTGAATGAATCCGACCGGCAGCTCATCCGCCTGCGCTTTTATGCGGGCAAAACCCAAAGTAAAACGGCACAAATCCTTGGTACTACCCAGGTACAGATATCGCGCCGCGAACGAAAGATTTTGAAATGGATGCGCAAAGAGCTGACAGGCGAATAAGAAAACACAAAATGATGGCTGTTTTTCCAATTCGGAGCCATAAAAACTGTGCGATTCGACAAAAGTATGACTTCTGCACATTTTGCCCTTGACGATGACACTTGCATGTGCTAAAATAACACCACTTTGAATAGCACAGGCGATATCCAATAAGGGGCGCCTGGCTGGACAAAGCAGCATCAGAAAATTTGGAAAAACATCAAAAAAGTTGTTGACAAACCAAACCTGATGTGGTATCCTAATAAAGCTGTCCGAAAGACAGCGGCTGATTGAAAAGATTGTTTAAGAAAATTTCAAAAAAGTACTTGACAAACAGGACTTGATGAAGTAAAATAAACAAGCTGTTTCAAACAGCGCAGGACCTTGAAAATTGAACAATACTGAAACTTGTGGAACCTTAAACGTGATGGAAAATCACGAAAAACAATTCCAAA
>PPYF01114551.1_pt1 | contig 17229 bp, 16 predicted proteins | sample 1559871 | NCBI WGS metagenome assembly PPYF01 (sample SAMN08240021, study PRJNA423297) | Human gut metagenome, whole genome shotgun sequencing project.
GAATTCGTGCAAAGCACGAATTCTGCCTTGTTTTTAATCAAGATTACGAACGAATGCTAGCGAGTTTCGCAATCACCTAGTAATATACCTTTATTATACACAACCCATCTCTTCTTGTATAGGGGATTTCTGACAATTTTTCCTTTTTTTGTCCAGTTTCTTTTTTATTGTGACACAAAATTTCCCTGCATAAATTCACTTACATTCTCAGAGGTTACTTTGTAATATGGCAAGTATACATATCTCTCATTTTTAAAAGAAATATTTTCCATTCCTTCCCCTGTAATCAACGCTGCTGATAATTCTGCCATAGCTTTCGCCTGTCCCTCTTTATCGTTATATACAGTTCCCCATAATTCTTGATTTTCTACGCCTTGCAAACCGGCTTCTGTCCCGTCTATCCCTAAAAAAGCAGGCAGTGCAGCAGACGTATAATTTAATTTTTTGTAAGCATCCACAGCTCCTAATGCCATATCATCGTTATTTCCCAATACCAGTTCAATTTTGTTCTGATACTCTCCGATAATCTGCTCCATTCTGTTCTGCGCCTGCGCTCTATTCCAGTTTGCAATTTTGCAGCTAAGCTTTTCCACTTCAATTCCATTTTCTTTTAACGTGTTTACAGCATTTTCTGTCCGAATAATAGCGTCCTGATGCCCCATCTCTCCCTCCAGAACAACATACTGGATTTTTCCGTCTTTATTTTTATCAATTTGACTGTTTGCCTCTATCATTTCTACTGCCAGTTCTCCCTGCAATTTACCGGACTGCTTTGCGTCTGCCCCTACATAATATAATTTATCCCATTGGTGCAAGTCTTCTGCCACCGGTTCCCTGTTAAAAAAGATAATTGGCACTTCTCTTTCCCTTGCAAGGTCAATAATCTCTGAAGGATCTGCTCGGTCTACCAAATTTACACATAAAATATTACATCCCTCATCAAGCAATTCTTCCACTTGATCGTTCTGATTTTTCTGCACACCTGCTGCATCCTGTATAGTTACAGATACTTCCAGTTTATCACTTTCTATTTCCTTTAAACTTTCTTTAAAAATTCCAATCAATTCATTCAAATAAGTATCACTCTGATCATAATAAGTCACGCCTACATGGAGTTTTTGGAGTGTTTCTTTTTCATGACAGCCTGACAAGAGCAGCGTTGCTGCGCCAAGCAAAATTCCTATCCCCGTTAATTTTCTTTTTCGCATTCTTTACCTCACTTTACTGACTCATAGTAAAAATGACTTCCTGATTTTCCTTTGAAAACAAGTTTTCTTTTCTCATAACTGTATAAGAAATCTTTGGATTTGCACATTCATAAAACATTTTGTCAAGTTTATTCACCAGCTCTGTCAAACTCTGATACCCTACATTAAATGTATCCGGAACTACAAGACATTCTACAGCTCCCATATCCAAGTAATAAACAGCCTGAGTAGAATTTCCAATTCCATAGACAATGGCTCCATGAAGATTATTTGCCACTGCCCCTTCTCCTGCAGCAATCAGGCTATTATCATCCAAGGCAACTATAAAATCCACCTCAGGCTTACTTTCCAAAAAAGTGCTTCCCTCATCTTCTGCTTTTTTTGTATCTGACCAGATAATTTCAGCTCCTGTACCCTGCAAAGTTTCTATAAATCCCTTTTCTTTATTAAGACTGCTTTTAAAATTTCCTTCTCTTTCTAAAATACCCAGAGTTTTTCCTTCCAGATTTCCACCATAATCCTTTAAAAGTTCTTCTGCTAACGTCTTACCCATTGCATAAGCATCTGGCTGCACCACAGGAAACTCGGATATTTCATTTTTCTCTGATGGAACATCCTCAATCAGCATAATTTCTGCCTTATTGCCAATTTTTTTCAACATATTTTGCGTATCTTCTCCTGACACAGGCTGTACAATTATTCCATCTGCACCGTTTTTAATTTCCTCTTCAATTAACTTTTTTTCTTCCTCCTGACTAAGTGATGCACCTGTGCTTACCATAACCATTTCCGCACCTTTATCTTCTGCTGCCATCTTCAACCCATACTTAAATGCGAACCACTGTCTATCATCTGCATTTTCTACAACTACCGATATCTGATAACTCTGCTCTTCATTTTTCTCCCGCAGCATAACAAAAGCCAGAAGAACCACCATAGTGCCCAACACAGCCTCTATGAGAATAAACATTTTTTTATCCTTCTTCATTCTCTTTCCCCTGTAGTTTTCATAATATGACCTTTTTCCAGTATTTTACAATTTTCCTCCGTATAAGGCACAGCAGGAATACGAATTGATACCCTTGTTCCCTCATCAGGTTCACTTTCTACTAACAATCCGTATTCTTTTCCAAAAACAATTTGAATACGGCTGTTGACATTTACTAATCCCACACCTGAGCCATGTTTATGAACACGGTTGCTTTCTGTCAATACAAGGGCAGCTTCTTCCTCCGGCATACCCAATCCATTATCACAAACAGCCAGAACAATCTTGTCTTCCTGCATCCTTCCTGTAACTACAATTTCTCCACTGTCATCCATACCACTTACGCCATAATTTATAGCGTTTTCCAGCAAAGGCTGCAAAATTAATTTTACTGTGCAATACGAATACACTTCTTCATCTACATCAAAAGTAACCGAAAAAGAATTCTTATAGCGAACTTTCTGAATATTCATATAGCTCTGAGCATGCTGTAATTCATCTTTAATACTTATAATAGTACGCCCTTTAGAAAGGCTGATACGAAACAGTCTTGCCAACTGAGAAATCATAAAAACAGCTTCATCATTTTTCTCCCCTTCAATCATCCACGTAATTGATTCCAACGTATTATACAGAAAATGAGGATGAATTTGACTCTGCAATGCGTCTAATTCACTCTTTCTTCTCTCATTTTGCTCTAACACAATTTTTTTCATCAAATCATCAATCTGTTCATAAGATTTCTGAATGGAATAACCTAAATGACGGATTTCCTGAGAGCCCCCAATGTAAATTTCAGGCTTCTCTCCTGCTTCATATTCCCGTACAGAATGGTTCAACTTCAAAATTGGGCTCGAAATCCTAAGAGAAACTATACGGTTAATCACTACCAGCATCATAGTCATCAACAGTATTAACATTGCCAAAAAATAGCGAATATTTACCATACCATGATTAAAAGTAGAATATGGAATAACCCCTACCAGCTTCCATCCTGTATAACTCACCGTATTCACAACCACTTTTCTGTTTTCGCCTTCAAAGGTTTCATCATAAACCCCATCTTTATATGCCGAAGCCTGTCTATTGTTTTCGTCATAAATACCATCACTAATCTGTATCTGTCTCGGGTGATAAATAATCTCTCCGTTGCTGTCACATAAATAATAATATTGACCATTATTTACTTCATTAATCTGTTTCATCATTCTGGAAATGCTGGAAAAATCCATATCTACCAATAACACACCAGACTGAGGAATTCCCCGATTTGTCAACTCTACTACTCTACTTAAAGAAATCACCCAATAGTAGCTCTGTGCTGTATCATTGAATAAGTTCTGAATATGAGGTGTGGAAAAATGCATATTTTCCATCTCTTCCGTAGCTTTCATGTACCATTCCTGACTGGTTACATCAGGGTCTTCCTTCTGTGCCGCTACGGGCTCTGCAGTAATCAAGCTTCCATAATTATTATACAAAGCAATACTTCTTAGATTTTCCTTATTTGCCTCATATAAAAGATTCATACCACCTTGAATTTCCTGTTTGTGACTTTCAAAGTCATTTTCTTTTATTACATTATAATAAACCGTATCAGAAATCTGACGCATACTCATCAAATATGCCTCCATATTTTCCCCTGTCTGCTCCATAAGTTTTTGGGTACTGTTTATGGTTTCCTCCCTCGCTGAATTAGAAAATCGCAAATATAAAACAATTCCTAAAATCAACATGATGGAAATAGAGACAATAGAAAAAGCCAGCATAATTGTAGTCTGGATTTCTTTTGGTTTCAGTTTTTTCAGTTGTCTGAAATACTTATTTTTCACTGTCTTTATACTCCGTTCTGTATTTAGAAGGAGATACGCCAAACTTCCGTTTAAATACATAGCTAAAATAGTTTGGATCTGTATATCCTACCTTTTTCCCGATAATATAACTTTTTTCATTGGTTTCCAACAAAAGTCTGGAAGCTCTGTCCATACGGTAATCTGTAAGATAACCGATAAAAGATTTTCCTGTTTCCTTTTTAAATATAGTAGAAAAATAGGAATTGGAAACCCCCAATGCTTCACAAATACTATCCAGAGAAAGTTCTTCATTTACATAATTATTATGAACATAATCTTTTGCTTTCTCTACAAAAGATTTCCTGGATGTATTCCGTTCGCTGAGCAGCTTTTCATGAAGAGAAACACTGATATTTACAATCCATTTTTCCAGCATATCCGGCTCCATATCCAATATTTTCCCATACAGTTCTCCCATATCTTTTGAAAGTTCATCCAAAACAATATCGTTATTAGCAGCAAAACGGCAGAATTCACTGAGCAATTCCATAATATCCAGATGATGTTGCTGTAAAGACTTTTCTTTAAATGAAATACTGTGAAGATAAGTATGTACAGCTTCCATGATTTCCGGCTCCTCTTTTAGCCTTATCATCTTAAATAAATAAGACAGTTCTGTTTCATGGCTGGAGCCCGGATTATTTTTCTCAGAAGGTGCGACTTCCTGAATATTAATTGCTCTTGAAGCACCATAAAGAACCCGGTAAGAGATGGCATCTCTGGCACTGCTGTAAGACTGGGACAAATTCAAAATATGATCACATACCTGTCCAATGCCAACGGTAACATTTGCTCCGATAATTCGATGAACATAACGGCAAAAACGATCACAATCATCTGTCAGTTCTGAAATTTCATTCTCTTTTGATAGCTGAGCAAGTAAAACTGTCTTCCCCAAATAAGAAAAGCACTTTGCTCTCCATTTTTCTCCCAGATATTCCTTCGCCTGCTTCTCAACAGAAGCTGACAGCAGCAATGGATTCATATCCTGAGGTACTTGAGAAGATGATGTATGAATAACCAGACAGCAGAAAAAAGGCCCTTCAAGAGAAATCTGATAATCAGAAAGATATTTCTCAAGTTCTTCTTCATGAATATGTCCCTCAATCAGGGTAGTATAGAAATTCGCCTGTAAAAGAGGCAGTGATTCCATATAATATTTCTTTAAGATTTCTGCATTTCGTTTTTCGCTGATTTCCTGATCCAATTTTATCTTTAACTGAGTAAATACATTGGTAAGTTCTATAGAATTTACCGGTTTTAAAATATATTCCTCCACCTCTAAGTGTACTGCTTCTTTGGCATATTCAAATTCGTCAAAGCCTGTAAAAAGCAACAGCTTTGTTCCCGGATAATCTGCTTTAATATGTCCTGCCAGCTCCATTCCATCCATATAAGGCATATTGATATCTGTCATCACTACATCCGGCTGAAATTCCTCCACCATCTCTAATGCTTTCACACCATTATTGGCATATCCGATAACAGAAAAGCCAAGACTTTCCCAATTGATTTTCTTCATGATTACCTGTATTACATCTTCTTCATCATCGACTAAAAGTACTGTATATGTATCCATTTTCCTTCTCCGTATTTTCACTCTTATTTCGCATCATTATAACATAAAAGAGCCAGACCTGCATCTGACTCTTTTAAAAAGCTGCTTATTGACTTATTGTAATTATTTCTTCTGAACGTATTTCAGACAGTCAAGTGTAACTGCTACAAGGATGATGATACCTGAGAATACGAACTGCAGGTTTGTATCAATACCAAGAATTGTCAGAGAATATGTAAGTGCTGTAAAGATAAACACACCAACTACTACGCCGGAGATTTTACCAATACCACCTGTGAAAGATACACCACCTACTACGCAGGCTGCAATGGCATCCATTTCCCATCCCTGTCCATAAGCTGCAGAACCGGAACCAACCATTCTGATACATTCAAGCCATGAACCAAATCCGTAAAGAACACCTGCCATAACGAAAGCGCCTACTGTTACACTAAATACGGAAATACCGGATACAGATGCTGCTTCTGGGTTTCCACCTACTGCATACAGATTTTTACCAAAAGTTGTTTTATTCCAGATAAACCATACAATAGCAATAGCTGCAACAGCCCACAGAATAATTGTTGGGAATCCGTTTACTTTAGGAATAACCATGTTTGGAATTGTGGATTCAATAGCACCAAAAGATACACCTTTTGTTGCGTAAGTAACAATACCAAAGATTACCAGCATGTTTGCCATAGTTGAAATAAATGGATGCATTTTAAACTTCGCTGTAAAGAAACCTGCGATTGTTGTAAAGAATGTACATAAAACAATACAAACTACTAACGCTAAAATAACTCTGACGATAACAGGCATGCCTGTAAAGTCAAAAATATGACCAAATACACCACCTGTATTAATACCCTGGTGCATAATAATTGTTGCTGCTGTCATACCCATACCAACCATACGTCCGATGGAAAGGTCTGTACCAGCTAAAAGGATTAACGCTGCTACACCTAATGCAAGGAACATACGAGGAGATGCCTGCTGAAGAATATTCAATACATTATTGTAAGTTAAAAGTGGTGAACCTTTTACAATTGGTGTAATAATACACAGTGCAATAAAGATTAACAGGATAGCAATATACAATCCATTCTGCAGAAGGAAGTTTCTGCGGTTAAATGTATATTTGTAATTTTCCCATTTCTGTGCTCTTGTTTCCATGAAAGTAAACTTAGACATACGCAGTAAGTCAATCAAGTGGAACTTAAAAGAATATGCTGCATGTCTTCTGTCTTTTGCTTCCTGGAATTCTTTTTCCATTGTCATCTTAGCATCAAAGAGTCTGTTTTTATAAACATAATTTTCATCTTTGATTTCCTGATGATCGGAAAGTTTTGCCAAAGCAGCTTTATGCTCTTTTTCCAGTTCTGCCACTTTTCGCTGATGACGTGCTTTTGCAGCCGCTTTTTCTGCTACACAGCTTGCTTTTACAGCCTGATAGTAATCTTTATCAAAATGCTCTTTTAAATACTTTTCTGCATCGGCAATCAGTTTGGAAACTTCGTCTTTATTCTTTGCTTCTACTGCTTTTGCTTTGTCCAGCTCTATTTTGCATTTTGCAAGTCTGTCTTCTTTTTCCCCTTTTGTAAGAGTACGGTCTCTTTTAATGCTATCCATAATATTCTGGATTTCCACAATTTTATCTGTACCATCTACTCTTAACGCATCAATTTTTTTCTGAATTTTACCAACATAATCCTCTATCGGCTGACGCAGTTTCATTTCCTGCTCAGCAGTAAGGATATTACTATTTTCGTTTGCCATATCTATTCTTCTCCCTCATTATAGGTATTTTGCACTGAGTCTTAAAAGTTCTTCCTGATTGGTCTCTTTTGTATTTACAATTCCTGAAAGATGTCCGTTAGACATGACACCAATACGGTTTGTAATACCCAGAATTTCAGGCATTTCTGAAGAAACAACGATAATCGTTTTTCCCTGTTTTGCCATTTGAATAATCAGGTCGTAAATTTCATATTTTGCACCAACATCAATTCCTCTGGTTGGTTCGTCCATCATGAATACCTGAGGACTGCGCTCCAGCCATTTACCAAAAATAACCTTCTGCTGATTACCACCTGAAAGACTGGAAATCATATCATCCGGCCCCATACATTTTGTATGCATAATTTTAATTTCGTTGGCAGTTGCTTTTACCATTTTGGCATCTGAAAGAGCCAAACCAGATTTATACTGAGGCAGGTTTGCTATTGTTGTATTAAATGTTAAATCACATTTCAGGAACAAACCATTTGCCTTTCTTTCCTCTGTAATCAAGGCAAAACCGTGATCCATTGCTTCTTTTGCACTGTTAAAGTTCATCAGCTTATTATTGAAGTAAACACGTCCTGCCGCTCTGGTACGAATACCGAAAATAGTCTCTAAAAGTTCTGTACGTCCTGCACCAACCAGACCATAAAGTCCGAAAATTTCTCCCTCTCTTACGTCAAAGGTAATATCCTGTAAATGAGGTTCAAATTTTGTAGACAAGTGCTGAATAGATAAAATAACATCTTTTGGCACATTGTCCACCGGTGGGAAACGATTTTCCAAAGAACGACCAACCATGGCTGCAATCAGTTCATTCATATCTGTATCTTTTGAACTTTTTGTCATAACCAGATTACCGTCTCGAAGAACTGAAATCTCATCACAAATTTCAAAAATCTCATCCATTTTATGAGAAATGTAAATCAGAGAAATTCCCTGATCTCTCAACATTCTCATCATTTCAAATAGTTTATCTACTTCCTGTACTGTCAGAGAAGAAGTAGGCTCATCAAGAACAATTACTTTTGCATTATAGGAAATTGCTTTTGCAATTTCACACATCTGTCTTTGGGATACTGACATATTACGCATAGGCTGTGTCAGGTTTACAGTCATTCCCAGCTTTCTGAAAAGTTCAGAAGCTTCTTTTTTCATTCTTCCCTCGTCAACGATACCGGCAGAGTTTACCGGATATCTTCCAAGGAAAAGGTTATCCATTACGTTTCTCTCCAGACACTGGTTCAATTCCTGATGAACCATGGCAATTCCGTTTTCCAGCGCATCTTTAGGCCCTGAAAAATTAACTTCTCTGCCATCCAGAGTGATTTTTCCTTCATCTTTCTGATAAGTTCCAAAAAGACATTTCATCATTGTTGACTTACCGGCACCATTCTCACCCATAAGCCCCATAACCGATCCTCTCTTTAAGTCCAGATTGATATGATCCAGAACTCTGTTTCGGCCAAAAGACTTACTCATATTACGTATCGATAAGACAACTTCATCTTTCTTATCTGCCATTCTTTTCTACTCCTGTATCTCTATATTAGTACCTGACAATATTTTACCACTGTCAGATTTAAAAGAGGCTGTCGCATTAAGGGCATATCCGAAATACTGCCTTAACACGACACCCTCTATCTCTGTCATTTTGCCACAGGTATTACTGTTTTACTTACTGCAGTAATGCTGTATAAGAAGCTGCATTGTCTGTTTTAACCATGTTAATTGCAAATGCATCATACTGGCTTGGGTTTCCAAGACGGTTTGTGATGTTGGATTCTGTCTGTCCGTCACCACCGATGTATTCAACATCAAGGTTCAAAAGATCATCATATTTCTCAAGAAGTGGCTGGTATGTAGAGCTTAAGAAGTTATCAGAAGCGTTGTAAATATTCAGCCATACTTTTTTCTTAGGAGCTTTGCTTTCATCTAACTGTTTGGATACAGCCTCAAATGTCTTAGTAGAGTCTGTGAATTCCTTATAGTTATCTGCTGTTACAGCTACGTTTAATGCATAGTAAGAACGTTCATCTGCTTTGTATACATATTCTTTATCGCTAAGAACGTTTCCTGCTTCATCTGCTGTACCGATACCTGTATCAATATCAACACCGTCTAAAGAGTTACGAAGAACACGAAGTGTTAAGTAAGCCTGTACGTCTGCATGCTGGCTGATTGTTCCGCCGTATCCTTCTGCAATAGCTGCTACTGCATCACTGTTAGCATCGTATCCGAAAGTAGGAACTTTGTTTTCTTTTGACCAAGCATTGAACATAGACATTCCCATACCATCGTTATTAGAAACAACAACATCAATCTGATCACCGAAAGAAGAAGACCATGTTCCGATTGCGTTACCTGCTGTAGCTGCATCCCATGTAGCACCTGCAGAGTTTTTCATTTCCTGAGAACCTAACTCACGAACTACGAATTTCTTTCCGCCTGCTTCTAAGGAACCATCCTGAACTGCTCCCTGTTTTCCATCTACGTTTGTTCCAACTGGTTCACTGTTAATAACGCCGTCTTTTTCTACGCCTGTTCCAAGAGCTTTACGAACACCTCTTGTACGTGCGATGGAGTCATTATGTCCGATATCACCGATTGCTAAAACATATCCGATTACGCCGTCTCCATTACGGTCAATAGTTTCTGCATTTTTTTCAATGTATTCTTTAACCATCTGACCCTGAAGTTCAGCACCCTGATTTGCATCAAATCCTACATAATAAGTATCTTTATTGAAGTTGAGAGCATTCTTATCCAGCTCACCAGTAGAACTGTTAGATGGCTGGCGGTTGAACCATACTAAAGGTTTGTCCTTGTTTGCTACATCAGAAGCTTCTGTTTTTCCACCTTCTTCTGTTTTTCCTGTTTCCTCTGTTTTGTTACCTTCTTCTTTTGCAGGTTCAGAACCACATGCAACAGCAGAAAGTCCTAATACTGCTGTCATTGCTAATACTGCTAATTTTCTCTTCATTGAAATATTCTCCCTTCACCGCACCATTTTCGTCCGTGCTTTTTATTGATATTGACACTATACACAATATCTTCAAAAGAAAACATAGAATTTTTTTTGTTTTTCATTGAAATTTTTAAGGTTTTCTTAGTCATATCGCATAATATTATAGGTTTTTCTGTCGAAATATAGGCATTCCGTCTTTGTTTCATCTCTATTTTATTATTTACAACGAAAAAATATAGGAAAACTGCAACTCTTTTGAGCACAATTTTCCTATATAAAACTATACACTATCTGTCCCATTTATCACACAAGGAATTAATCTGGTCTGCAAACCTAGCCAAGTCTTTATTTGTACCACCTTCGTTATGGCGGATTACTGTCATTAATCTCTGTCCCGCTGCAAGTAATCTCGCAAATACTCCGGCTGCTTTTCTGCTCTTTGCTTTCTGCTCTACACGCTTAATGACAATGCCTACAGTTTCTCTGGTTATTTCATTTGTTATTAAATCAACTTCTGTTCCGCTGTAAGGTGCCATTGCCTGATAACCTAATTCATCCTCCAATCTCTTGGCAAACAAATCACAAACTGTATCATCTCCATGAGCCACGAAAACACGCTTTGGCTTTTCTTTAAAGGAAGATGCCCATTTCATAAGTCCTGCATTATCCGCATGTCCGCTAATACCGGGAAGTCTTACAATATCCGCATTTACGTGAATTTCTTCTCCAAAGATATGAACATCTTTTGCTCCTTCTACTAAAGAACGCCCTAATGTTCCCACTGCCTGATATCCTACGAACAAAATAGTAGAGTCACTTCTCCAAAGATTATGCTTTAAGTGATGTTTAATACGTCCTGCATCACACATACCACTGGCAGATAGAATTACCTTTGGTGTTTCATTGAAATTTATTGCCCTTGACTCATCACTGGTAATAGACAATTTCAATCCCGAAAATGCAATGGGATTTATTCCTTTATTGATTAATTCCATTGCTTCTTCATCATAGCATTCGCTATAATGCTCTTTAAAAATACTGGTTGCCTGCACTGCAAGAGGACTATCCACATATACCTCAAATGCCGGAAATTCCGGCAGCATATTATCTTCTTTAATTTTTCTAAGGAAATAAAGCATTTCCTGTGTCCTTCCTACTGCAAAAGAAGGAATTACTACATTTCCGCCTCGTTTAAAGGTTCTCCTTAGAATATCAACAAGTTCTATCACGTAATCCGGTTTTTCTCCGTGGCTTCTATCTCCATAAGTGGACTCCATAACCACATAATCTGCGCTGTCCAGATATTCCGGATCTTTAATCAATGGCTGTTCCGTATTTCCAATATCTCCTGAAAATACGATTTTCCGTTCTTCTCCATCTTCTGTAATCCACAATTCAATACTAGACGAACCTAATAAATGTCCTGCGTCTACAAAACGTACTTTAATACCTTCTGCAATTTCTATTACCTGATTATAATTACACTCTACAAATTGCTGAATAACCCCTAACGCATCTTCCATGGTATAGGCAGGCACAAATTCCGTCTGTCCGTTTCTCTTTGCTTTACGATTTCTCCATTCTGCTTCAAACATCTGAATATGTGCACTATCACGAAGCATAATATCACATAAATCACAAGTTGCCGCAGTTGCATAAATCGGACCGCGAAATCCTCTGGCGTGTATCAAAGGAAAATTACCGGAATGGTCAATATGTGCATGTGTAAGCAATGCAAAATCCAATTCTGACGCAGCTACCGGAATATCCTGATTTTCATACTGATCGGGTCCCTGTTCCATACCACAATCCACAATAAATTTCTTGCCTGCTGCTTCTAAGAAGTAACAACTTCCAGTAACCTCATGAGCAGCCCCTATAAAAGTCAGTTTCATAGAAAAACCCCCTTTTGTGGTAAAATGAATGTTGCTATATTCATTATACCCCAGTAAAGAGGGTTTTGACAGGACTTTATATATTTTTTAGGAAATTTAATAAATTGTGTGATTAGTCTACAAGAATACCATTTGTAATAGGTGTTTTACTTTCTGTTACACTTCCATCTTGGGCTACACAAGCTGCTTTTACTCGATAATGATATCCTCTTGTAACCTGCACATTATAACTTTTTGTCAACAACGCAGTATTGTACGCTGTGTCTGAAAAAGTTCTTATATTGTACCAGCTTCCGTTAGAATATCTCTGTAATGTCATTTTAAGAATTAACTTATCACAGGTCACGCTTCCATAAACAGCTCCGTAAACATTGACACTTCCATTCCCATTATCTGTTATTTTTGCTGTTCCCTGATTAAGGATATTCCCTTTTACATCTGCATTCAAACTTATTTCTGAACAATTTTCATTTATAAGTGTAGAACCATCTACTATCTTATTTAAATCGTTTGTACTGGCAAATACCGTTACATTCATAACAACAATTAATATAACTATTATTACATTTCTTACTCTTATTTTCATTTTCTTATTTGTCTCCTTCTACGCAGCTAATATACTATATTTTCTGCTATATTTTCCATTTCTTCTTTTTCGATTTTCCCAAAAAACTCATAATAACAGTTCTTATATTCCCATTTTAATGAATATGTTGGAAATTCATCTTCTTCATCTTCTATTTTCCACAATGTAATCTCTAAGTCTGAAACTAATTCATTGCTAAATGTCTTCATAGGAATTCCGCTATCATTTTGTTCTAAAACAGAAGCACTCTTCTCATTAGAAAATGCCGTTAAAAATATTATTTGCTCACCATAAGAATATTGTAAAATTCCTGCTCCTGACTCTTCATCCAGACTATATGCCTGATATTCTAATTTATCCGGAAGATAAAAAAATCTAGGCATTTTAATGTCTAAAATATTCTCTATTTCCTCACACGCATACTGCTCCGTCCTGTCACTTTTTATTACATCATTATTATCTACCTGTGTATTCACATCATTTCCAAACAGCTCATTCATCTCCCTCATGATGTACGCTCTGTTTGCCTCACTGGTCATGGAAACGCCGAATACTCCAATTAGGACTGCTGCTGCAACAGAAGCCCAACGTACCACTCTTTTTCTCCCTGTATTTCCCTGTTTGGTATTGCTTTTGTTCTTATACCACTTTGCATTTTTTAATTCTTTTACTTTATTGGTGTGTTTTTCTCTATCATCTACATTTGTTACATAATTGTTTGTGTTTTCAATTGACTCACGTCTTCTAATTTCGGCCATTAATTTTTGAAAGCCCTCTTCTGTAGGTTCACATTCTAAAGATTTTGAAATTTCTTCCGCCTCTTTTTCAATTTCTTCTGCCTCTTTCAAAAATTCCTCCAAAATTTTCTGATTTAATTCTTCATCATTCAAATTTTTAGTAAAAAAGGTTTCACATTTTTTCTCATTTTCTTCTGATTTCCCCATGAAACTCCTATCTTTCCTTGACTTTTTTTCATAACTGTATCATATTATCTTATAGTTACTATTTTGAACTAATCAGGAGGAACACCATGAAACATATCGTACTTACCGGCGGTGGAACTGCCGGACACGTTACCCCAAATATAGCTATGATTCCACGTTTAAAAGAACTGGGATACAAAATTTCTTATATCGGCTCTTACGAAGGTATGGAAAGAAAGCTCATTGAAGAACTTAACATTCCTTACTATGGAATTTCTTCCGGTAAATTACGCCGTTACTTTGATGTCAAAAATTTTACTGATCCGTTCAGAGTTATAAAAGGTTTCTTTGAAGCTAAAAAATTAATGAAGCAGTTAAAACCTGATGTTGTATTCTCTAAAGGTGGATTTGTCACAGTGCCTGTTGTAATTGCAGCAAGCAAAAAACATATACCTACCTTTATCCATGAGTCTGACATGACACCGGGACTTGCAAACAAAATATCCATTCCTTTTGCAACAAAAGTTTGCTGCAACTTTCCCGAAACGGTTTCTCATCTTCCTGAGGACAAGGCTGTTCTCACAGGAACACCTATCCGTCAAGAATTACTGGAAGGAAACCCAGAAAAAGCTCTGGAGTTTACAGGTCTTTCTAAAGATAAACCTGTTATCCTTATCATAGGTGGAAGTCTTGGTGCTGCTGCTGTCAATGATGCAGTCAGAAAAATCCTCCCTGAATTATTAAAAGACTTTCAGGTAATCCACCTCTGCGGAAAAGATAAAGTTGATGAAACTTTATCTAACGTTAAGGGATATGTACAATATGAATATATCAAACAAGAACTTGCTGATTTATTTGCTCTAGCCGATCTTGTTATCTCCCGTGCAGGTGCAAATGCAATTTGTGAACTTAGTGCTTTAAACAAGCCTAACCTCTTAATTCCACTTTCCGCACGAGCAAGTCGTGGAGATCAGATTTTAAATGCCCGTTCTTTTGAACAGCTTGGTTACAGCAAAGTTCTGGAAGAAGAAGAACTTACTAATAACATATTATTAAGCGCTGTCCGTGATTTATATGAAAACCGAGAAGCTTATATTACAGCTATGTCTTCCAGTAAGCATAAGGACTCTATTCAACAGATTGTCCAGCTCTTTGAAGACGCAGTAAACAAGACTTTATAAGTCTTCAAACTTATTTCTGTAATACTTATTAATCCAAACTTTTATCCTGTGCCTTTTGGCTCTCAGACTTTCTACTGAAATGCCAAGGGCACGGGCAGTTTCTAATGCATTTTGACCTTCTACATTCATTTTCATAACAATTTCGTACCACTGACTATTTTTCTTTTCCAAATCTTCAAAAAATTTTCCCGTAAACTCTTGCATAACAAGCTTCTTTGTTGTTTCTTCCTCCACAGATGATTGTTTTTCTGAACGATTTGAAGTCCACATAATTCCTTCCTCTGCGAAAAGTTCTTCTTCATTTGAAGCTCCTGCAGTTACTTCATGTACTTGATATGATTTTCTGCAAAAGTCAATGGCTTTTCTCTTTGCATTTACTATCAACCATTGCCTATGGTATTCTTCCTGTAAAGTATCTGCTTTTTTCAAAAACGAAATAAAAACTTCTTGGCTTACGTCTTCCGCAAAGTCAATATCACGCAAAATACTATACACTACCTTTTCCACTATTTGATAATGTTGACGATAGATTTCTCGAAACTTCTCTTCTGTCATCTCTTTATCCAACTTCTAATTTTCAGATTTGAGAAAATTTTTCTAAAATCTCATCTCTATCTTCTGGTTTAAGAGTGCCTGGTTCCCATGTAATTCCCACACCATCATTTTCATTTCTCGGAATTAAATGCATGTGGAAGTGAAATACCGTCTGTCCTGCTGCTGTTCCGTTGTTTTGTACTACATTGTAGCCATCACAATTTAACACTTTTTTCATTTTCTTTGTTACTTCTTTTGCTAATACCAAAGCTTTTCCTGCCAAATCATCAGGTAATTCATACAAATTCTCAAAGTGAGCCTTTGGTAGAATTAGAGCATGGCCCTTACTGGCAGGTCCCAGATCTAAGATTACTCTAAAATCCTGATCCTCATAAAGTGTTGCGGCTGGTATTTCTCCGTTTGCAATTTTGCAAAAAATACAGTCTTTCATTTTCATAATCTCCTTTCACTTATATATCCGAATAAAAACCTGTAAATATTACTCCTGTTTTGTCGAATTTTGGCATATAAAACTATTTGCCATTTAAAAACAAGGATGTTACACTTGTTTTTGAAAAAATAAAAAGGGGGTAAATATGAACACTCAAATAAATCAATCTAATCAAAATATTACTACAAAGGAAGAACCTGATTATCGTCAGTTATATGAAGAACTTCAAGCAAAACAGCAACTTACATTATCTCATATCTCTCATGAAATCCGAAATCCGGTAACATTAATCAACAGCTTTTTACAGCTATTAGAATCTCACCATCCCGAATTAAAAGAAGATAAATACTGGGGTAAAATTATGGAAAACATGGATTTTCTGAAAACGCTTCTTAATGAATTTTCTAGCTTTAATAATTCTGGAAAGCTAAATCTTCAAGAATTAGACCTATCAGAACTTCTGGAAAATCTGGTTGCTTCTAGTTTACCCACTTTAGAAAACTACAATGTTTCTCTTGTTTTAAGTATTGAGCCAAATTTGCCTATCATTCAAGCAGATAAAACCAAAATGTCTCAGCTAATTTTAAATCTTTTAAGAAATTCCTCAGAAGCTATTAAAACAAAGGGAGTTATTCACTGTTCTCTAACTTCCCAAAAAAATCATCTTGTTCTTTCTATCAAAGATAATGGAAGCGGAATTCCTGTTTTATATCAAGAAGACCTTTTTGAACCATTCATTACCCATAAACAGGAAGGCACTGGTCTTGGACTTCCTATCTGCAAAAGAATTGCAGAAGCCCACAATGGAAGTATTTCTTTCCAATCCGTTCCTGAAAAAGGCACTGAATTTACCGTTCTACTGCCTATACGACAGCTTTTATAATCTTTTTTGATAACCTCTGTGATAAAAAAGAACAGATAAAATAAATCCACTCACCAATCCACCAAAGTGTGCCGCATTATCCACACCTGTACTTGTCATTCCAAAGTACAAACTTAATCCGGCCATGACAATTAATTGTCTAGTGGTAAAATTTTCAATCCTTCCTCTGTTTGCAATGACAATATAGATAAGAGCTCCAATTACCGCAAAAACTGCACCGGATGCTCCTGCTGAAATAAAATATTTGCCATTTTTTATTTCCAAATATATGAACAAAATATTTGCTCCAATACCACCAAAGAAATAAATAAGCAAATATTTTATTTTACCTATATTTCTTTCCAAACAGTCTCCCAAAAACAGCAAAACCAGCATATTATTCCCCAGATGCTGAATACCAAAATGTAAAAACATAGAGG
>PPYF01158160.1_pt1 | contig 17221 bp, 14 predicted proteins | sample 1559871 | NCBI WGS metagenome assembly PPYF01 (sample SAMN08240021, study PRJNA423297) | Human gut metagenome, whole genome shotgun sequencing project.
GAATGAGTCGAAATATTGGTTATATAATGAGAAATGGTGCTGGGAATAGATCCCAACACCAACTTTGTCTACAGTCTGACCGCAGCTTTCAAATTTTGAAAAAGCTGCGGTATTTTTTCTTTGTTGGTGTTGTCTGAAAAATTTAATCCTGCTAATGAAAGTATGTTTTCGTTTGTGCTATGAGTTATAACCTTTTACATATACAAAACTGTCTGTATCATTGTCACGCTGCATCGTATAGTGATGATTGAGCATAGCTTCGATAAGTTCCTGTCCCTGGTTTTCTACGGCGACCAGAGTCATATCTAATGCATCTTCCAGTTCCTGTACCGTCATATCGTCCAGAAATACCTGTTCTCCGCTTCTTAACATATTGCATGTGATAAGAAGTGTGTCACCAAGATCGGTGCCGGAGGCTTTCTTTTCCAGAAGCTGGGCTTTGAGATCCTGACCGGTGATCAGACCGGATACGGTAACAGTCTCGCCAAAGAAATCATTGCGGATCGCAAATACATTGATCTTAATATATGGAAATGCTTTCATGATCTCCTCTGCGAATCCGGCAAGGGTACTGTAGGCCAGCTTGCCTGTTGCAATGGTAAGTGTACGGCAGGTCTCATTTTTCCAGGTCTCATAGTTGTCATTCTGCTTCAGAACTTCCAGAGCGTCATGGAATTCTGTCTTTAAAAGACGCATCATGCCAACTCCGTTTTCCAGCTGGATATATCCATCATAGCGTTCTTCTTCCGGAAAATCACGTTCGGCAAGAATATACCATTCATCACTTGCCTGTATGAAGTGCAGACCATATTCTTCATAGAATTTTGGCTGATAACTTTCAATCATATCAATGACTTCACCGGCTTCTTCTTTTGAAAAGAGTTCCAGCGGATAGAGACCTTCACGGTATTTTGTAAGTCCGGCAGGTACAACGGATACACTTCTCATAAAAGGAAGATAGCTGGAAAGATCCTCAATGGAACGTTTTAATTCATCTTTGTCATTTACGCCTTTACATAATACGATCTGACCGTTCATCTCAATATGTGCTTCATACAGATCCTGCAGAAATTTTAGCTTTTCTCCGGCAAACCGGTTATGCAGCATCTTACAGCGGAGCTCCGGATTGGTTGTCTGTACAGAGATATTGATCGGTGCGAGCTGCATATGGATGATGCGGTCAATATCTGCCTGCTTCATATTTGTCATGGTGATATAATTTCCCTGCAGAAATGAAAGACGGGAGTCATCATCCTTAAAATACAGAGTCTCACGCATGCCCGGAGGCATCTGGTCGATGAAGCAGAACATACATTTATTACTGCAGGAGCGGTATTCACTCATCAGTCCATTCTCGAATTCAACTCCAAGCTCATCGTCGTACTCTTTATCGATTTCCAAAAGCCATTCTTCCCCGGAAGGCTTGCGGATCAGGACTTCGACATATTCATCTTTCATCAGATAACGATAATCAAAGACATCCTCAATTTTCTGTCCGTTTATTTTTAACAGTACATCGCCGGGTTCGATTTCCAGTTCTTCAGCAATAGAACCCGGATAGACGGTCTGTATCAGGTGTTCCTGTTCCTTTTTTTTCACAAATATATTCCTCCGTATAAACATTTACCCATATAGACAAAATGATAGCTTATTCTCAGTCTGAGTGCAAGGTAAGAATTATAAAATCAGAACGTAATTTTTGGATAAATTGATGAAAAAAGAGGAATTGACGGGATTCATTTTTCTACGGGATGTAAAAAAATGTGATTTCTGACAAATATACGATTGTAATCAAACGTTTAACGTGACATAATAAAAAAGAAAAGGTTAAGAATATTTTAAAAGAATGTTAAGTAAGCGTAAAATAAGCTGACAACAAAGGAGAAAATTATGGAAATATTTTCTATGGTATTGTCATTGTTAAGTGGAGTCGCTTTGTTTCTGTTCGGAATGTCCCTTATGGGAGATGGGCTGAAACAGGTTGCCGGTAATAAACTGGAAGCATTCCTTTACAAAATGACAAATACACCGCTCAAAGGAGTAGCACTTGGAACAGGAGTGACCAGTGTCATTCAGTCATCTTCCGCAACAACCGTTATGGTCATCGGTTTTGTTAACTCCGGTATGATGAAACTGAAACAGGCGATCGGTATCATCATGGGAGCCAATATCGGTACCAGTATCACTGGATGGATCTTATGTCTTTCCTATATTGACGGATCGAATGGTATTGCAAAGATTTTATCTTCTGCAACGATAGCGGCTGTCGTGGCGGTAATTGGTACGATCATGCGGATGATCTGTAAAAGAACGACACACAAGAACATCGGTAATATTATGCTTGGTTTTGCAATTCTGATGACAGGCATGCAGACAATGAGTGGTGCGGTTACACCATTAAGAGAGAGTAAAGTATTTATTGATATGCTGACGATGTTCTCGAATCCAATCGCAGGTATCCTGGTAGGTATTGCATTTACGGCCGTCCTGCAGAGCGCATCTGCTACCGTTGGTGTATTGCAGGCTTTATCGGTAACAGGAATCCTTACATTTTCCAGTGCATTTCCGATTATTCTTGGTATCGGTGTAGGAGCATCCTGTCCGGTACTGGTCTCAGCGATCGGAGCAAATAAGAATGGTAAGAGAACCGCACTTGTGTATTTATTAAATGATACCTTCGGAATGTTGATCTGGTCGATCGGATTCTATACGATCAATGCATTTGTCCATTTTGATTTTATGGACAATATTATGTCGCCGGTATCGATTGCCCTGTTGAACACTGTGTTCCGTCTGGTAACGGTATGTGTTCTGTTTCCGTTTATTAATAAACTTGAGAAGCTGGTATGCTGGCTGGTAAAAGACAGCGCAGAAGAACTGGAAGATGAAGCAGACTTTGATCTTCTGGAAGAGCGTCTTCTTGCGTATCCGGCACTTGCGATCGGTCAGTGCCACAGAGCAATGAGCGGTATGGCGAAGAAGCTTCGTAAGAATGTTAACCGTGCAATGAATCTTCTGAATGAGTACCAGCAGAGTAAGTTCGACAAGGTTCAGAAAAAGGAAGACCTGATCGATAAGTATGAAAGCCGTCTGGGCGATTATCTGATCAAGCTTACAAAGCATGAGATGAACACGGCACAGACAAGGCAGGTTTCACTTTATCTGCATACGATCAATGACTTTGAACGTATCGGAGATCATGCTTCTTATATTGCATATATGTCCATGCGTCATGTGGAGCGTATGAGCAGTGGTGGATGCGGTCTGGAAGAAGGAACAGTATTTACAGATATCCTGAACAGCTTTAACCGTATTGCGGCACACTGTGCAAGTGCGATGGTTGCACTTATGAACAGCGATAAAGAGAATATGGATACACATATTCATAATTCGAAGGTATATCCTTCCGACAGCACTGAATATAAAACTTATCTGAATGAATATAATCAGAAATATGAGATCAAAAAAGACGGGGAACATATGAGAAGCATGGAACCGGAAGAGGTTGAGTAGGATTTGCATAAGAGCATATAAGTAAGACAGAGGTAAGTTTATCTTATAAAAATAAAAAAAGAACAGAACCTGAGAGGGAAATATCTCAGACGCTGTTCTTTTTTTGTTTACTAACGATTCCGGTATTCTCTCGGTGACATCTGATATTCTTTTTTGAATAAACGGTTAAAATAAGACAGATTATTGAATCCTGTGCGTTCCGAGATGGACAGAATACTGTCATCTTCCGTGAGCAGAAGTCTGGCGGCAATGGTAAGACGGTAGCCATTCAGATAACTGGTGAACGTTGTGTGCAGGTGCTGCTTAAAGAATTTCATAAAATGTGATTCGGAGAATCCCATATAGTCTGCTGCGCTTTGAACGGTAATCGGTTCTGTGTAATGTGATTCAATGTAGGAAACAATCTGTTTTACCTTATCCAGAGATTTACTGCGGCTGAAAGTGACAGGTGATCCCTGGGAGGAGAATAACAGGTAAAAGAAGTGAAAGAGATGTCCTTTTACTGATAATTCATAATAGTCCGGACGCTTAGCGCAGAGGTCATCGATTGCATCAATACAGGAAGAAAGTTCTTCATGGGAGGAACAGGTATTGTCAAAGAGCCATGGAAGTTTGTATTCCAGTGTAAAATACGGCTGGAAATATTCGACTGTCCGGGGATCGGAATCAGCAGAATATAAAAGACTGCTCTGAAACAGGATATTTTCATATTCCATACTGTCTTTTTCATGCTGGGAAATGGAGTGAAGCTGCCCCGGTCGGACCAGGATGATGTCACCGGCTTTCACAGCTCTTGGCTCGGTATCAACGGAAATGATACCACAGCCTTTTTTTATTACAATGATCTCCACGTCATTATGCCAGTGAAGCGGAACCTGTGTGAAGTCCAATGGAATGGAGCACAGATAGGTGTTGTATGGAAACTGGGTGCTGACGTGTTTTTTTACTTCGTGGAGGTTTTCGTAGGTGAGTGTGTTCATAATCAGATACTGGAGTCCTTTCTACTGTCAAAAAGTTGTTTGTTTGATAGTATTGTATTACTTTTTACTACTATGATGCAAGAGATTATGGTTATAATCTGATTATAATATCAGTGTAAAGCAAACGGAAACTGATAAACAAAGAATTTATAGAAATGAATCAGACACAGATTCAGGATAATGATGCGGCAGTGCAGATTCAGGAGGTTAATTATGAATTTCTCAGAAAAATTACAGCAGACACTTGGTAAATCAATCAAAGATGCGGCAAATGAAGAGATCTACGCAGCACTTCTTTCAACAGTAAAAGAAGCTGCGGCAGATAAAGGAAGAAATATTTCGGAAATCGGAAGGAAAGTATATTATATATCAGCAGAATTCCTGATCGGAAAACTGTTATCCAATAACCTGATCAACCTTGGGGTATACGATGAAGTAAGAGAACTTCTCGCAGCAAATGGAAAGGATATCTGTGAGATTGAAGAAGTAGAGCCGGAACCGTCACTGGGTAACGGAGGACTTGGAAGACTGGCAGCCTGCTTCCTGGATTCCATTGCAACACTTGGTCTGGAAGGAGACGGAATCGGGCTTAACTATCATCTTGGACTGTTCAAACAGGTATTTGAAAATCACAAACAGAAAGAGACTCCAAACCCATGGATCCAGAATACAAGCTGGCTTACTGATACAGGAATCGGATTCTCTATCCGGATGACAGTGACAAACAGGGAGAACTGCTCAGAATCTATCAGCAGTACTTCATGGTTAGTAATGGTGCACAGTTCATATTGAAGGAATGTGAAGAAAAAGGATATGCACTGGAAGAACTCGACAAACATGTAGTGATCCAGATTAATGATACACATCCTTCTATGGTAATTCCGGAGTTGATCCGTCTTCTGACAGCAAGAGGAATCTCTATGGATAAGGCAATTGAGATTGTGACAAACACCTGTGCATATACCAACCATACCATCCTTGCAGAAGCACTGGAGAAATGGCCGGTTGATTATCTGGAGGCAGTTGTTCCACACTTAATGCCGATCATCCGTGAACTGGCGGCAAGAGTAGCGGCAAAATATAATAACAAAGATGTACAGATCATCGACGAGTGGAACCGCGTGCATATGGCGAGAATGGATATGCATTATGGATTCAGTGTTAACGGTGTTGCGGCACTGCATACAGAAATATTGAAAGACGTAGAATTAAAGCCGTTCTATGATATTTATCCGGAGAAATTCAATAATAAGACAAATGGTATCACATTTAGAAGATGGCTGATGCACTGTGATAAGAAACTGGTAGAATGGATGGATAAATATGGAGTCGGGGAATTCCGTAAAGATGCTTCAAAGCTGGAAGGACTTCTTGCACAGATTGACAATGAAGAAGCTCTGAACGCACTTCTGGATGTTAAACAGCAGAATAAGACTGCATTAAAAGAATATCTGGAAAAAGAATCCGGAGTAGTATTAAATGATAATGCAATCTTTGATATCCAGATCAAACGTCTTCATGAGTACAAGAGACAGCAGATGAACGTCCTGTATATTATTTACAAATATCTGGATATTAAAGCCGGAAATAAACCAAAGAGACCGATCACAATGATCTTCGGTGCCAAGGCAGCGCCTGCATACATTATCGCAAAAGACATCATTCATGTAATCCTGTGTCTGCAGGAACTGATCAAGAATGATCCGGAAGTGGCACCATATCTGCAGGTTGTAATGGTAGAGAACTACAACGTAACAATGGCAGAAAAACTGATTCCTGCATGTGAAGTATCTGAACAGATTTCACTGGCATCGAAGGAAGCAAGTGGAACGGGTAACATGAAGTTTATGTTGAACGGTGCAGTAACACTCGGAACAGAAGACGGTGCAAACGTAGAGATCCATCAGCTTGTCGGAAATGAGAATATCTATATCTTTGGTGAGAGCAGTGATCAGGTAATTGAGCACTATGCAAAATCAGACTATGTGGCAGCAGATTACTATATCAATGATGCAGATATCCGCAAGTGGGTAGATTTCATCATCAGCCCTGAGATGATGAAGATCGGTGATGTACGTACACTTCTTGAGATTCATGCAGAACTGATTCAGAAAGACTGGTTTATGACACTTTTGGATGTAAAGGATTATGTTCAGACAAAAGAAAGAGTATTTGCAGATTACGAAGACCGTATGTCATGGGCGAAGAAGATGATCGTGAACATTGCCAAAGCAGGATTCTTCTCATCAGACCGTACGATCGCAGAGTACAACAGAGATATCTGGCATGTGTAAAATGTAAGATTCTTTCAGAAGCTTCATTCAAATTAAAACAGAAGAAAAAAGTAACAAAAAAGGATGCATGCACGTGCATCCTTTTTTTGAGAGAATAATGAATGAGGCTTTTCTTTTACGATATGCCACTTCACTTCTATAATAACATATCTGATCTGAATGTACAGATATGTGAAGATTCCTTAACACCTTCTTAACGGTGCAGAGTCCGCAGCTTACATCTCATTTTCATCTTCACACATCCGGTAGCCGACACCGACCTCGGTGAATAAGAACTGTGGCTGGGATGGATTGCGTTCAATCTTCCGCCGGATATTCGCCATGTTTACGCGCAGGATACGATTGTTGCTATCCGTGAACGGTCCCCATACATTTTCCATGACAGAAGCATAGGTCATAACCTTTCCGGAGTTCTTTGAAAGATAGGCTACAATCTTGTATTCAACCGGAGTCAGATGTATTTCTTTCCCATCCAGAGTAACCATACGTTTTTCAAAATCCAGCATCAGTCCCTGACATTTGTATGGCCGGATAAAAAGAGGAGAATTGGAAGCCATACGGTTACTGTGACGCAGAGAAGTTCGGATACGTGCCAGTAGTTCGGACGTACCGAAAGGTTTTGTAATGTAATCATCGGCACCGAGATCCAAAGCGGCAACTTTATCCTGTTCTCCGGCTCTTGCAGAGATTACGATGATCGGACAGCTTGTCCATTTCCGAACGGATGAAATGATGTCATTGCCATCCATATCCGGGAGACCGAGATCCAGAAGGATAAGATCCGGGCATTGGGAGTTGATGATAGAAAGTCCGGATTGTCCGGTTTCGGAGGTGATGGTTTTGTAACCATTGGATCTTAAAGTTCTTGCCATAAAATCCAGTATGTTTTTTTCATCTTCTATAATCAGAATGGAATAACTGTCAATCATAATTAAATATCCCCTTTCGGTAGTGTGAATAAAAATTCCGCACCATGTGCATGGTTATGAGCGGAAATCTGTCCGCCATGAGCCTGGACGATCGTATTACAGATGGAGAGGCCGATTCCCATACCACGGTGTGTATCCGATGTTTTGGGAACATGATATTCCCCTTTTAATATCAGAGGAATGGTCTGTTCATCAATTCCCTTTCCGTAATCAATGACATGGAATGTAATGGTATCAGATTCTTCTGATATTTGCAACTCAACCGGCCGGTTAGTTTCGGAATGGACAAAAGCATTTTCTATAAGGTTCATAAGCACCTGCTCAATCAGCAGAGGATCCATTGGAATGATCAGTATGTTATCGGGCGCAGTTACGTGAATCTCAATATCCGGAATCCGCTTTTTTATACGGGTGATCGCTTCAGATACTACTTCTTCTACCAGTTCATCTTCTTTTCGGACTCTTCCGGTATCTCCCTGGATCCGGGTAATGGACAACAGATTTTCTACCATGTTCAAAAGCCAGTGTGAATCCTCGTTAATGGAGGAGACGAGATCTAACTTTTCCTGATCGGAAAGGGCTGCATAATTCTCAGTAAAAGAATCAGAAGATCCGATGATGGATGTAAGGGGGGTGCGCAGATCATGTGAAATAGCCCGCAGAAGATTGGCACGGATACGTTCTTTGTCGGCTTCATTGATCGCACGCTCCCGGTCAAGGATCATTTTATCCTGCTTTTTTAATCGTGTAGTCAGGGTAGAGACGATCATGGAGATGGTAAGAAGAAATACAAATGTTACAGGATATCCGCTGATTGCAAAACTTACTTTAAAATATGGATAGGTAAAACACCAGTTGATAAATATCACGCAAAAAAAAGCAGAAATAATTCCGAAAAAATAGCCGGTAGTGATCCTTGCGATTATGATCAGTGCAAGAATATAGATCAATGCGATATTGGCAGGGTCACTTTGCGTGATATGAAAAAAAGAAAATGCCAGTATGGTTGCAATGGCCAGTATGATTATGGTAGATACGATATTGTGCCATAATGTCCGGGACTCAAGTGTAGTTGGCGGTGCGGTATGTTTCAAAAGAACTCCTTTCTGCAAATGTATGCGATATAAAATATAAGATATAATATGTTCATTGTACCATAAAAATACAAAACGGAGACATCAGAAAGAATATAATAAGTGGAAAACGTTATTAGAACTATGCTATACTGAAATTGTAATCAGAAATGAATGTTTTATAATATTGTATGAAATTTAATGCGTAAACTTTAAAAGTTTGTGCGTTAATGTACTAAAAAATATGATATTATGTGACGGGAAGCGTATAGATAACAGGAGTAAACGGATGAAGCGTTATATGAGGCTAAGAGACAGGGACGGAATACCTATGTAATCTATTCATCAGGAAAAAGAAAACCTGAATCATTAAAAAAATAAAAACAGGAAACTGACAGGAGGAATCAATCATGCAATGTACAAGAAATGTAACAAATCATATCATCTGGGTAGGAGCAAATGACAGAAGATTAAATTTATTCGAGAATTTATTTCCGGTTCCGAGAGGGGTATCTTATAATGCTTATCTAATTAAAGACGAGAAGAATACTCTGATGGATACTGTAGATGCATCTGCATCCATGCAGTTTATCGAAAATGTGGCTTATGCATTAAACGGAGAAAGCTTAGATTATCTGGTTGTGCAGCACATGGAACCAGATCACTGTGCCAATATCCAGAGAATCCTGGAATTATATCCGGAAGCAAAAGTAGTCGGAAATGCGAAGACCATGCAGATGATCGGACAGTTTTTCGATGTAGATCTGGAAGACAGGAAGATTGTAGTAAAAGAAGGAGATACACTGGAACTTGGAAGCCATACGCTTCATTTTGTAATGGCACCGATGGTACACTGGCCGGAGGTTATGGTCTCTTACGAAGCTTCGGAGAAGATACTGTTTTCTGCGGATGCATTCGGAACATTCGGGGCTCTGAACGGTAACCTGTTCAATGATGATGTGGACTTTGAAAAAGACTGGATCGATGATGCAAGAAGATATTTTACCAATATCGTCGGAAAATACGGTATGCAGGTACAGGCACTTCTGAAGAAGGCAGCTGGGCTGGATATCCGGATGATCTGTTCGCTTCATGGACCGGTATGGAGAAGCAATCTGAATTATTTTATCGAGAAACATGACAAGTGGAGTAAGTATGAGCCGGAAGAGCAGGCAGTTGCCATTATCTATGGCTCGATTTACGGCAATACAGAGCAGGCAGCTGATGCGCTGGCAGCAAAGCTTGGTGCAAAAGGCGTGAAAAATATTGCAGTTTACGATGCATCAAAAACAGATGTGTCGGAACTGATCGCAGAAATCTTCCGGGTAAGCCATCTGGTAATTGCATGCCCGACATACAATGGAGGTATCTTCCCACCGATTGAAAATCTGCTTGCACATATGAAAGCACTGGCGGTGCAGAACAGAACAGTTGCGATTATGGATAACGGAACCTGGGCTGCCACAGCAGGGAAGCAGATCGTAAAACAGTTAGAAGAGATGAAAAATATGACAGTACTCGATCAGAAGTTATCTGTTAAATCGACATTAAAAGCAGATCAGGAAGAAAACCTGGATGCATTTGCACAGCAGATTATTGATGCAATGTAAGAAGTCATGACACATAAAAGATGTATATCGAGTGGAGGTCAGCAGAATGAATAATTATACAAGAGAAGATATATTAAGAATGGTAGAAGAAGAGGATGTAGGATTTATCCGTCTGCAGTTTACAGACATTTTCGGAACCATGAAAAACATTGCAATTACCACAAGTCAGTTAGACAAAGCCCTGAATAATGAAATTATGTTTGACGGTTCGGCTATTGAAGGATTTGCAAGAGTGGAAGAGTCCGATATGTATCTGTATCCGAATCTGAATACATTTGAGATATTTCCGTGGAGACCGCAGCAGGGAAAGGTTGCAAGACTGATCTGTGATGTCTATAAACCGGATGGAACGCCATATGAAAGTGATCCGAGATATATTCTGAAAAAGGTCATGGCCGAAGCAAAAGAGATGGGGTATGAATTCAATGTGGGACCGGAGCTGGAGTTCTTTTTATTCCATACAAATGACGACGGACTTCCGACTACGCTTTCTCATGAAAGTGCCGGATACTTTGACCTTGGGCCTTTAGATCTGGGCGAGAATGCAAGACGTGATATGGTTCTGACGCTGGAGGATATGGGATTCGAGATCGAATCTTCACATCACGAGGCGGCACCGGCACAGCACGAAATAGATTTCCGTTATGATGAGGCGCTGACAACTGCAGATAATATTATGACATTCAAGCTGGTTGTAAAGACGATTGCCAAGCGCCATGGATTACATGCGACATTTATGCCAAAGCCGAAGTTCGGTATCAATGGTTCCGGCATGCATCTGAATATGTCGATCAGCAGGGATGGAATCAATGTATTCCAGGATGCGAAGGATGAGTATGGACTCAGTAAAGAAGCATATTGCTTTATCGGCGGAATCATGAAACATATGAAAGCGCTGACATTTATCACGAATCCAAGTATCAATTCCTACAAACGTCTGATTCCGGGATATGAGGCACCGGTATACATCGCATGGTCTGCAAAGAACCGTACACCACTGATCCGGATTCCGGGAAGCCGCGGAGAGTATACAAGAGTAGAACTTCGTAATCCGGATCCTTCAGCGAATCCTTATCTGGCGCTGGCGGTATGTCTTGCGGCGGGTCTTGACGGGATCAAACAGGGCCTGATGCCTCCGAAAGCAGTCAACCGCAACGTATATGAGATGACGGATGAAGAACGTAAGATCTTTGGAATTGAGAAACTGCCGGGAAGTCTGAGAGAGGCAGCAATAGAATTCCAGAAGGATACCTTTATCCAGGAGATATTAGGGGAAGATCTTTCCAAAAAATACATCGAAGCAAAGACCAGAGAGTATTATGATTATAGAATCCAAATTACAGACTGGGAGCTTGAAAAATATCTGCACTTACTGTAATACGATTTTGCACTTAACAGAAACGCGCAAAAGAGTATCTGACAGGAGGTGGCAGAGTGACAGGGATTATTGTTGTATTCCCGAATAAAGATAATGCAACAAATATCAGAAATCTGCTTGCCAGGGGCGGTATGGATGTAATTGGCGTGTGTTCCACCGGTGCACAGGCTATGCACTATGCAGATACTGTGGATAACGGGATCGTGGTCTGCGGTTACCGCATGAAAGATATGATGTATACACAGCTGCGGGAATATTTACCGGATTCGTTTGAAATGCTCCTGATCGCATCGCAGGATAAATGGAGCAGCGGGGATGTAGAAGGAATTGTAGGGCTTTCTACCCCAATCAAGGTATACGACCTTATGAATACCATGAACATGATGCTTCAGTCCATGGACAGAAAACGAAAAAAACGAAAGAAAGAATCAAAGAATCGTGATCCAAAGCAGCAAGAGACGATCCGCAGGGCAAAGGAACTCCTGATGGAACGTAATAATATGTCTGAAGGAGAAGCACACCGCTATCTTCAGAAGAGCAGTATGGACAGTGGAACGAATATGGTAGAGACAGCAGAGATGGTACTGAGCATTATGGCAGAGTAAGAGATGAAAGAGTAAACATATTATAGAGAAAACGGATGCAGGAAAGGCAGGAAGAAAGAACAGATGAAATTTACAAAGATGCATGGACTTGGCAATGATTATGTCTACGTCAACTGTTTTGAAGAAAAGATTGACAATCCGCCGGCGGTGGCAAGATTCGTCAGTGACAGACATTTCGGTATTGGTTCTGACGGACTGATTATGATCAATCCGTCAAAAACAGCTGATTTCGAGATGGAGATGTACAATGCAGATGGTTCCCGAGGCGAGATGTGCGGCAACGGAATCCGTTGTGTGGCGAAATATGTCTATGATTACGGGCTGACCGATAAGACACAGATTTCCGTGGAAACACTTGGAGGAATAAAATATCTGGATCTTACCGTAGAAGATGGGAAAGTGTCACTGGTAAAAGTAGACATGGGAAAACCGGAACTTGAGGCTGATCTGATTCCAATCATATCAGAGCGGGAACAGGTGATCGACGAACCAATTGAGGTGGATGGGAAAGAGTACCATATGACAGGAGTATCTATGGGAAATCCGCATGCAGTTATCTATGTGGATGATGTAAAGGGACTGGATCTGGAAAAAATAGGACCAAAGTTCGAGAATCATGAAAGATTTCCGAAGCGTATCAATACAGAGTTTGTGCACTGTATCGACAGACAGACGGTAGAGATGCGTGTGTGGGAACGCGGCTCGGGTGAAACCCTTGCATGTGGAACCGGAGCATGTGCCGTAGCTGTCTCCAGTATATTAAATAACTTGACAGATACACAAGTTACGGTAAAATTATTAGGTGGAGACTTGCAGATCGAATGGGACAGAGAAAAGGATCGTGTATTTATGACAGGACCTGCAACAGTTGTATTCGACGGCGTGATAGACATTACAGAGATAAAGGAGTAAGAAGATGTTTAGAGTAAACCAGGATTATTTGAAGTTACCAGGAAGCTATCTGTTCTCAACAGTAGCAAGAAAACAGCGTGAATATCAGGCAGCACATCCGGAAGCCGAGATCATTAAGCTGAGTATCGGCGATGTAACACAGCCTCTGGCACCTGCAATTGTTGAGGCTCTTCACGGGGCAGTTGATGAGATGGCACATGCAGAGACATTTCATGGATATGCACCGGATCTTGGATATGAGTTCTTAAGAAGCGCAATGGCGAAGAATGATTATCAGGCAAAAGGATGCGACATCAAAGCGGATGAGATCTTCATTTCCGACGGGGCAAAAGAAGACTGCGGTAATATTCAGGAGATTTTCTCGAAAGACAGCAAGATCGCTGTGTGCGACCCAGTATATCCGGTTTATGTAGATACAAACGTTATGGCAGGACGTACAGGTACATATGATGCTGCAGCAGGAACATGGAGCAATGTCATCTATATGCCTTGTACAAAAGAGACGAACTTTGCACCGGAGCTTCCAAAAGAGACACCGGACATCATTTATCTGTGTTTCCCGAACAACCCAACAGGATCTACGGTAACAAAAGAACAGCTTCAGACATGGGTTGATTATGCAAATAAAACAGGCGCAGTGATCATCTATGATGCTGCTTACGAAGCATATATTTCAGAAAAAGAAGTGCCGCATTCTATCTATGAGTGTGAGGGCGCAAGAACATGTGCGATCGAGATCAGAAGTTTTTCTAAGAATGCTGGATTTACAGGAGTACGTCTGAGTGCAACAGTAATTCCAAAAGATATCAAGTCAGGAGATGTTATGTTACATTCTCTGTGGGCAAGACGTCACGGAACAAAGTTCAATGGAACTTCTTATATCATTCAGAAAGCAGGAGAGGCTGTATACTCTGATGCGGGAAAAGAACAGTTGAGTGCACAGGTTGCTTATTACATGAACAATGCCAAAGTAATCAAAGAAGGACTCAAAGATGCCGGATACAATGTATCAGGCGGTGTCAATGCACCATATATCTGGCTTGAGACACCAAAAGGAATGACATCATGGGATTTCTTCGATTATCTGCTTGATAAGGCTAATGTAGTAGGTACTCCTGGATCAGGATTCGGACCAAGTGGAGAAGGATATTTCCGCCTGACTGCATTTGGAACCTATGAGAGTACAGTTGCAGCGATTGAGAGAATTAAGAAGATGTAATAAAAAAACGGCCGGTATTCCTATGCTGAAAAAAGTACGGGATACCGGTTTTTTAGCGTTATGTGTTCCGCAGATGGCGCCACAACAAATGCAGAGAGAGGCGGATCAGAATCTCGAATATATTCTTAGCTGAAGTTCTGTAATATGTTCGCGGATATCTGCTGATTGATGATTGTCTACCCAGATCAGTTCCAGAATAGGTCCATCAGGAACAAGACCATGACCATCTGCATAGTTGAGAAGTTCCGGAATATAAGTGGTGTTCTGGCGGTAATCACCCGCATAGGTGAAGGTAAGATAAGTACCGCCGCGGAGACAATACTCTCCCGAATTATCAATGATAAACACTCCAGAATAATTTTCATACTGTCCTTTCTTTATTTCTTCTAACGGAAGAAAAGATCCGATGTTATGGTTGCTGATAATATAAAGATTTTCTGTATTTTTATTCAACAACTGTTTTACCAGAAGATCCATTTCTTCGTCTGTGTGGTAGGGAATATGCAAGGTATGGCAATAACGGTCGGGAAACGTCTGCAGACGGATTTTAAGCAGTGCCTGGTCTTCCGCACCGGATAATGTCAGAAGCCGTTCTTCTACATTTTTCTGAAGACGGTTTAATTCCTGAATCTGCTGATGGATGACATCCAGTTCTTCTGTGAGCAGCTTACGCGTGTTCTCAACGCTTCGATTGTCCATGTATTCCCGGATTTTTTCCATAGGAAATCCCAGACGTCTCAGATCACGTATGATATTCAGACGCCACAGATCATCAAGCGTATAGAGCCGGTAATTATTTTTTCCGCGTTTTGGAGCTAGAAGTCCCAGCTTCTCATAATAGCGGAGAGAATCCGGTCCGATGTTGTATAGTTTGGATATTTCGTTGATCTTAAAAAACTGTTTCATATATTCACCTGTTGAAAACAAAATTCTGTTGATACATAATACTTGACCTTAGTATTATACCAGGGTTTAGACTATAAATGAAAGAAAAACAGGTAAAAGAAATGAGGTTTTAATATGAGACTCGAAGGAAAGTCTTTGAAGAGTGATTTTTTGCGTTTTATCATCCCGTCAATTATCGCCCAGTGGGTATTCTCGCTTTATACCATGGTAGATGGTATCTTTGTGGCAAGAGGGGTATCGGAAGTGGCACTGACAGCGGTGAATATCTCCATGCCGTTTACAACAGGACTGTTTTCTGTCTCCATCCTGTTTGCAGTCGGAAATTCGACGATTGTGGCAATCTTTCTAGGACAGGGGGAAAAACAGAAGGCGAACGAAGTCTTTACGCAGAATGTGGTCTTATTATGTATCCTGTCGGTGTTGATTACAATACTGGTTATGATATTTCTGGATCCATTTGCAAGATTCCTTGGAGCAACGGATCATATTCTTCCATATGCGAGAACATATATTGGAACGATCGCACCATTTTCTGTAGTATATATCCTATCTTATTCATTTGAGACGCTGATCAAGACAGATGGCTATCCAAAGCTTGCGACAATCTATGTGACATCCGGGGCTGTGCTGAACTGTATCCTGGATTATATTCTGGTCATGGTGCTGCATAAAGGCGTCTGGGGTGCGGCATTTGCTACCGGGATCTCGCAGGCAGCAGTGATCCTCTTGTATCTCTGGCATTTTCTGGGACCGAAAGGAACAATAAGATTCTCGAAGTTCCATCTGATGCCATCGGAAATCGGGAGGCAGATCCGTAACGGCATGTCTTCCGGGATAACAGAATTCTCAAGTGGGATTATCATCTTCTTTTTTAACCAGGCAATCCTGAAATATATAGGAGAATATGCATTGGTAAGTTATACGATCATCTCATATGTAAATACGATCGTTGTCATGTCCATGGCAGGCATTGCGCAGGGAACCCAGCCACTGATCAGTTACTACTATGGAAAAAACGAATCGGAAAAATATAAGAAGCTTCTGAAGTATGGAATGGTGGCAGCTGCGGCAGGTTCTGTGGCGGCTGTACTCATATGTTATGTTGGAGCAGAAAGTATTGTGGGATTGTTCTTAAAAGAGAGTGAAGCATCTCTGAGTATATATTCGGTGCGGGTGCTCCGCATCTTTATCCTGTCATTTCTGCTTGCGGGACTCAATGTGGTCCTGGGAGGATATTTTACCTCTGTGGAAAAGGCTGGATTCGCAACGATGATCTCACTTACCAGAAGTCTGATCGCACTGGTGATCAGTCTGGTATTTCTGACAGCTGTGTTTGGAGGAGAAGCTATCTGGTGGGCACCGCTGATTGCGGAGAGCTGCTGTCTGGTGTTATCAGCCGGGTTATATCAGTGGTACAGAAAAAAATAATTTTTTTCAAAATATCTATTGACTTTTCTCTGCAAACGAGTATAATTAATATTCGCTGGACAACTTAAGGACAGCAGAGAAAAGTCTTATTGATGCGGATTGGTGTAATGGCAGCACAGCAGACTCTGACTCTGTTAGTAGAGGTTCGAGTCCTCTATCCGTAGTTATGATGCCGGGTACTTCATTAAGAAGTATCCGGTTTTTCGTTATAGAAAAAAATCAAAAATACCTATTGACTTTTTTGAAAAAATTGGTATAATAATATTTGTTCGCTGAACAATGTAGAACATCACACTGATGCGGATTGGTGTAATGGCAGCACAGCAGACTCTGACTCTGTTAGTAGAGGTTCGAGTCCTCTATCCGTAGTTCCT
>PPYF01028600.1_pt1 | contig 17220 bp, 17 predicted proteins | sample 1559871 | NCBI WGS metagenome assembly PPYF01 (sample SAMN08240021, study PRJNA423297) | Human gut metagenome, whole genome shotgun sequencing project.
GTGTTGGGAGAGGCGGGGGATGAACTCCGCCGCCGCGGTGGTGACAAGGGAGAATTTGGCGCCACCACAGGCCGTCCCCGTCGGGTGGGGTGGTTTGACACAGTGGCCACTCGGTACGGCTGTATGATCCAAGGCGCGACCCAGGTGGCCTTGACCTGCTTGGACGTGTTGAGCTATCTGGATGAAATCCCCGTTTGTACAGGGTATGAGATCCAGGGCCAGGTAACCAAGCAGTTCCCCGTCCCTGCTCTGCTGGAGCAGGCAAAGCCTGTCTTCACGGTGCTGCCGGGGTGGAAGACAGATATCCGCGGTGTGACGGATTATCAGGCCCTTCCTGCCAATGCCAAAGCGTATGTTGATTTCATTGAAAAGGAAATTGAAACCCCCATCCACATCGTCTCCACCGGCCCCAAGCGCCATGAGATTGCTATGAGACCGTAACCAAGAAAAAACGGACCGTATGCCCCCCCATTGGGAGGGGGACATATGGTCCGTCTTTTTATGGTTTCTTTTCCATCTCCTCCCGGAGTTTGGCCAGCGCTTTTTTCTCGAGGCGGGATACATAGCGACACGCCTATTGTAAACGATGCCCTTTAAGAAATCGCCTCCAGCTCATGGAAGCGGAATTTTATAATGATCTCTTTTTCCTCGGTCAGCTCCACCCGTTCAATGAGGCTGACCAGCAGTTCCCGACTGGTCAGTGCCGAGTCCAGAAACTGTTTCACCAGCGCCTTGGCTTTTTCCTCGGTGTTCACCGGCTGCTTTACCTGTTCCTGCATGCTCTTCAGCCGGTCTTCCAGAACTGTGCGATCCATCTTGACTTTCTGGTAGATGCGCTGAAAGTCCTCTTCGGAGAGCAGGCCATTCAGCCGGTCCATGTACATCTGATCCAGATTGGTAGTCAGAGCAGTGATTTTGGATTGCAACGCTTGCATCTCCGCTTCACAGCTGGCTGCCTTGCTGGCAGCTTCCACTGCCTCTTTCGCAATCGGGCGCAGCTGGTCAGGGTTCAGATAGGCCCGGCAGACCTCCCGCACCTTGGCAAGCACCGCTTCATTCACCGTTTCTTCTTTAATGGAATGACAGGTGCAAACGCCCGCCTTGGTGAATCGCTGGTAAGTCCGGCAGACAAAGAACAGACGATCCTCACCGGCGGCATTCTTGCGGTTAAGCACCGCCATGGGATAGCCGCACTCGTGGCAGAAAATGAGTCCTTTCAGTAAGAAGTCATAGGTCCGGCTTCGGGTATGCTTGCGGCTGTTTACCAGCATCTGTACTTTCTGAAAGGTCTCCGGGTCAATGATCGGCTCATGCGTTCCTTCCACTACCACCCAGTTTTCTGGTGATTGCCTCAGACACTTCTTAGATTTGTAGCTGATCTTCACCATGCGTCCCTGCACCATATTACCGATGTAGGTTTCGTTTTTCAGCATTTCGGAGATCCGCTCACTGCTCCACAGGCCGGTGTAAGGGCCGGGGTTTCCAACCTTCCAGCCGCAGTAGGTGGCCGGTGTAGGGATGCCTTCTTCGTTGAGCGTAGTGGCAATTTTGCGGCAGCTCATACCTGAAAGAGCCAGGGCAAAAATCCGCCGCACTACCGGAGCCACTTCCTCGTCAATAACGATCTTGTTTTTCTCGGTGGGGTGCATTTTGTACCCGTACATGGGCTTGCCGCCGATGAACTGTCCCTTCCGCTGCTTATCCCGCTTGACGCTTTTGATCTTCTTGGAGATGTCCTTCGCATACATATCGTTCATGATGGCACGGAATGGAGTGATGTCGTTGGCCGTGGAGTCCACGCCGGTGTCAATGCCGTCCAGTAGGGAAATGTACCGCACCCGGTGCTCCGGGAAGTACCGCTCCATATAGTGACCGGTCATGATGTAATCGCGGCCCAAGCGGGAAAGGTCTTTGGTGATGACCATATTGACCTTTTTTGTCTCAATGTCGCCAATCATCCGCTGGAAACTGGGACGGTCAAAACTGGTGCCGCTCCATCCGTCATCCACATAAGTATCAAAGACGGACAGCCGGTGCTGCTGCACAAACTCCCTCAGCAGAGATTCCTGGTTCTGGACACTCTGGGATGGTCCTTCGTTTTCATCCTCCTTTGATAGTCTGATGTATAAAGCCACATGGTAATCCATGGGGTTGCTTATCTCTAAGTACATACCATACCTCCTGAGATAAGCGGCCATTCATCGACATTATTGTATCGTGACTTTTCCATATCCGGCAAGGATGCGGTGAAGATACAGCCGAAAGGACTCTTCCAGAAGCTCAGATACACTCTTTTCGGTAGTGCAGTAAGTGCAGTACACAACAGGCAAGTCTCCTTTTTTCATACGCTTTTCCCTCCTTTTGTTCATGGTATGTAAGGAACCGCTGCATCTTGCCTGTCCTTCTGCAAAAGAAAAGTGACCTGCTTTTTCAGCAAGTCACGCAGCGGTTTTCTAATATATGTCTGAAGTAGGTCTGGAATAAGCGTTTGTCCATTTCCGGAACCATCGTGAATGGGTCGGCCTGAGTAAGCTCCGGCTCGATCAGCAAACTCATTGCAAAACAGTGGGCGAAGAATTCTTTACAGTCAACACCATCCAAGTTTAGATGAAGCAGAGCAGAAACAACCTCAAAGTCATCCGGTTGTACTTCCATTGTACCAGTCAACGCCAGATTGATGATGTGTCCGATTTCATGGAGCAGGATACTTTGCGGGGTCGCTGAAAAATCTTCGTGCGTCACCGGCAGATAAACATCAGCTTCCACCGTTCCATTGCTTTTCTGGTAGCAGCGGCAAAAAGCATCTTCTGTTTTATGGAGGGCAGGCAGCAGGAAAATCAACATATGGCGTTCTCGCCAAACGCAATCCGAAAAACGGTAGATCCGCTCCACTACATACATAACAGTTTCAGCCGTTTCTGGGGAGATAGGGTTTTCATCTGCATCGGAGTAGTTGTGTGCCAAGTCTTCTGCCAAGGCTGCGATCTGCCGTGCGTTTTCGAGTTGGTCCTTTGAGAAAATCCAGTTTCTGTACAGGAACATCGCGCAGGCGGTTTCATCGTGGACGATGCTCCAACTAGGGTGATGTTTCAAAAAAGCATCCATGAGCAGTTGCTCATATCTGAAGCAAAGTTTTTGATGCAGCTGTTGGTAATCACGCTGTGCAAATGTTTTGACAATAGTTTGCAGGTATTCGACAAAGCTCATAAATGAATGGATGCTTTTCATGTTCTGCACCTCTTTTCTGTTGCTAATCGGTTCAAAATCGAACGACATGCCATTTCCTTAGGAGGTAAATGGTCCATCCAACTGTAAAAAAGCCGCCTGATGCTGCTTCAGACGGCTATTCTTATAGGCTTGCATAAAAATCTGTTTGGAATTTTTCTGCACACTCTTTCCGGCAGGAATCGATGATGTGCCCATACCGCTCGGTGATCATCTCAGCCTGGGCGTGTCCAGAATCCCCTTGCACGGCCTTGATGTTCCCGCCGGTCAGGATCAGTTTATAAGTTATACTGCTATGACGCAAACTGTGGAATGTCACGCGCGGGAGCCCCAGAGCAAGCAACTGTTTTTCCAGCATCCTCGGGAGAGTCTCTTCCTGTAACGGCCTGCCGGAAGTATGCCGGAAAATCAGATCAGGGAACCCTCTCCTGCATGGCGGTTGCGCTGCTTTCCAGTCTTGAAGGAGCCCTATGATGTGGACAGGTAGATAAACCGTGCGGACACTGGAATGCGTTTTGGGTCGCTTTAAGACCAGTGAGGTTTTCCCATCCTCCCAAACGGGTGGGAACTGATAGAGGATATCCTTTCGGCTCAGGGCCTGCATCGCATCGTTCCGTACCCGCTTGAGAGATTTATTGATAGAAACCGTGTGATTAGAAAAATCGATATCGTCCCATGTCAGCGCCAAAATCTCGCCCTTTCGCAGAGAGCCGGCAAAGGCAAGATGAACGGCAATCCCCAACGTGGAAAAGCCACAGTTTTGCAGTAGTTTTTTCATTTCCTCCTTGGATAGCAGCGGCAGCTTGTTGGAAAACGGTTTGGGGATCTCTGCTTTATGAAAGGGATTGCGATCAACATATTCCCACAGGACTGCTTGCTCAAAGGCACTGTGCAGCAATTTTTGGATTGCTGCTAGAATATGCGGCGTTATATTGGGCTGCTTTTGCAGTTCGCCATAGAACGCGGCCACAACTTTGGGGCTGAATTCTGTCAGCCGCATACTTCCGCAAAGCGGGAGAATGTGTTTTTGCATCAGTGCTTGCCTGGTTGTATATGTAGAGCAAGACCAATGAACGCGACCGTAAAGTGCCACATATTCCTCAAGAAATTCAGCCAAGCACTTGTCTTGGTTGTGCGCTCTCTGCTTTCCTGCGGTACGGATGAGTTCCACCTGTTCTTTCCGGCGGACTGCTGCTTCATAAGAATGGTAAGTTTCCCAACGTTGTTTGCGTTTGCCCTCTTCGTGATATGTGTATACCACGCTAAAGCTTTTGCCTCGTTTTACGATAGATGCCATGATAATTTCCTCCTTTTCGGAATTTATCATAGCAGCTCTGTATCTCAACCAGGGAAGCATCACTCAAACACAAGCACGATTTGATTGATGGAATGAGTGATGTATGATATAATAAAACCAATCATTTACAGCGGCGAGCTGGTGGGGCGGCTGGCGGCAGTATCTTCTCATTCTGCCAATCCGATGCTGCGCCGCAGCAACCGAATCCGCACGATCCATGGCTCTCTGGCCATCGAGCAGAATACCCTTTCCCTGGAGCAGGTAACTGCCGTGCTGAACGGGAAACACGTCCTGGCTTCCCCCAAAGGATATTGCTGAAGTCAAAAATGCCTATGAGATTTATGAGAGGTTGGATGAGCTTGACCCTTATTCGGTGGATGACCTGCTGACTGCCCACGGTATCATGACGCGGGGCTTGATGGAGGAATCCGGCATGTTCCGCACACGTCCTGTGGGTGTGGTGGATAGCAAAGGGAATGTCCTGCATTTCGGTACGCTTCCACAATATGTTCCTGATCTGGTCATGGAGTTGCCGAACTGGACAAAGACCACCGAGGTGCATATGCTAATCCGTAGCTGTGTGTTCCACTATGAGCTGGAACCGATCCATCCCTTTGCCGATGGAAATGGACGTGTGGGCTGTCTGTGGCACACGCTTTAAACGCTATGAATGTAGCCATTGGGTATACGAGCCAACCGATATAAATTAAAAAAAGGAGGTTATTTCAATGCAATTTGAACCCATGATAAATGCTCGGGTTAATTTATTTAAGGCCCATCATGCTTTATCGAATCTCCCTGAGGACAAGCTGTTTGAGCTTTTTGTTAACGATGTTGTTTTGCGCAGTCATCAGCCTGATGTTGGAATTTCTGAGGAAGCAATTTTAGACGAATGCTCTGTAGGCGGCGCTGATGATATGGGCATTGATGGTCTTGCGATTAAAGTAAATGGAATATTTGTATCTACCAAGCAAGATATAGACGAACTGATTGAATTGAATAAGCAAATCTCAATTGAATTCTTATTTATCCAGTCGAAAAACAAAGATAAACTTGACTCTGGCGAGTATGGAAAATTCGCTGATGGTATTATTGATTTTTTGGCTGATGAACATCACGAACCTCACAACGAAAAAATCCAAGCCCTTTTACAGTTAAAGGACTACCTATTTTCTGATGATATAATTCTGCGTTGGAAACAGAATCCAATTGTTAGAATATATTATGTTATTTTTGGACATTGGCGAGATAATAAGCACTTCGAGGCCAAGAGCAATAAACTCAAACAAGATATTATTGATCTCCAAAGTTATGGTGATGCTTTTTTCAAATATATCGACAACGCAGAACTAAAAAAGATGTGTGGAGAAATTGAAAATTCATTCTCAGCTGTAATGACGGTTATTGATGATTTTAGTCTCACTGAAGTTTCTGGTGTAAATAACTCTCTGGTTGTTCTGTTAGCTGCTCCAGAACTTATCAAAATGGTTACCACAGATGAGCAGATGCTTAGACAATCTTTATTCACAGATAATGTGCGTGACTATCAGGGGAACACAGATATCAATGCTGACATAATGAATACCATCCGGAACTCGCCTAGCAACTTTGCTCTTTTAAATAATGGTATCACAATTGTATGTACCAGCGTACGAAATGGTAATCGAAAAATCACACTATCTAATCCACAAATTGTAAACGGATGTCAAACATGTAATGTTTTGTTTGAGGCGTATACGCAAGGCTTGGATCTTTCTAAAGTAACCCTTCTGGCAAAAATAATTGCCACAGAAAAAGATGAAGTTACAAGTGCAATTATTAGAGGAACGAATAGCCAGAATGTTGTTTATAATGAAGCATTTGAAACAACGCGAGACTTTCATAAAAATCTCGAAGAGTTTTTCGCAGTCATTCAAAGTGATGATGTGTCCAATAGGATTTATTATGAGCGGCGCTCCCGACAATATGCTCGAGACAACAAAATCCCCTCCACTCGAATTATTGGCTTAAAAACCCTTACTCAAAGCTTTGTTAGTGTGTTTATGCAATCTCCTCATTTTGGCACTTCTCATGAAGCGATCCTCCTTAAAAAGTACAAGAACAGTATCTATGTAGATGGTCAATCGTTATATCCATATTATACCGCTGCACTAATGTGTTTGAATTTTGAAAAGCTAAAACGCGATGAAAAAATTGTTCGAGCTTTGGATAGCCATAAGCACCATTTGCTTTTTATCGCCAGTGAATTGATTGCTGGAGTTTGTCCAAGTATTAACGATAACAAAAAGATAGACGCTTACTGTAACAGAATATTGGAAATTGTTTCTGATGACACTGCATATACAGCGGTGATTCAAGAAAGCTTTTCCAAATTGCAAAAAGCAATTGCAGAGTGGGTAAGAAAACGTGGACAACAATATCGACACGGCATAAAAGACAATTCCGCCTTTACAAAATTTTTATTAACTTATATTCGAGGAGGCAATTTGGACAAAATTGAATACGATAGTCCTCAGCCTTTGGTGCTCAGAGGACGTGTAGTGAAAGCGAGACTCGATCGAAACGGTTACAACTACGGTTTTATTCAACATAGTCCTGAAGATGTATTTTTCCACGAAAGAAATAATGAAAAACTGGATTTTTCAAATATTTACGGGAAAACTGTGTTATATGAAATTTTTCAAGATTCCCTCAACGGTGAAGATCGAGCAGAAATTCTTGAAGTGCTCACCGATGAATCTTATCTAATATAACTAATTTATTTGATGAATAGCCGCTTATTTTCCTAAAATTTTTACTGTTTACAATAACCACTGTGCTACCCAAGTCACGCACGAAGCCCAGAAAGTCTTGCAGCGCAAGGCTTTCTGGGCTTCGTTTACATTAGTGGCGGCGGGATACATAGGACCGGCTGATGCCGCAAGCGGTTGCAATTTCGCGTTGGGTACGTGGTCCCTCCCCGTCCAAACCGTATCGAAGCGAGATGACCTTGGCTTCCCGCTCACTCAAACAGTGCTCCACGCATTGGCGTACCTTAGCGCAGGAATCCCGGGTATCCAGGGTTTCCAACATATCGTCATCGACGCTGATGACATCCATGAGCGAGAGCGCATTCCCCTCTCGGTCCGAATCAATGGAGTCTGACAGGGACACATCCCCTTGATATTTTCGCTGGCTGCGGAAATACATGAGGATTTCATTTTCAATGCACCGGCTGGCATAGGTGGCCAGCCGGACCTTCTTATCGGGTTTGAAGGTGGAGATTCCCTTGATTAAGCCGATGGTTCCAATGGAGATCAGGTCATCTTGGTCCCCTGCTTGGACATAGTATTTCTTAAGAATGTGAGACACTAAGCGGAGATTGTGCTCGACCAACTTGTTTCTGGCCTCCAGATCGCCCTGCGCGTACCGTGCTAAGTATTCCCGCTCTTCCTCTGCCTTGAGCGGACGGGGAAAGGATCCGCTGTTTCCCAGACGAAGCGGAAAGCAAACTGTGTGAAGTAACAGTAATATCCATGCCGAAAGCATAGGCAACACCTCCTGTGCTCTACTGTATTCCAGAGCGGCCTGTCTCTATTTCCCCAAATCCACAAAGAGCATAGAGGAAAGAACCCACTACGCCCATGGGGAAACCCATTGGTACACGATAGCAGATCCGCATGCGTGAGGCATCCTGATTTGTCGGATGCGTGCCGGTAAGCGGACTTTTGTGAATTCCTTTGGTTTTGTGTCCAAATCACAGATTATGCCCTCGTTTTGGGGTATCCTATCCTTAACAAAACAAACAAACCCTGAAAGGAGCGCTGAATATGGCAATCACCACCATCAATCAAGACAATTTTGAGGAAAAGGTCACCAATGCCGCCTCCCCTGTTTTGCTGGATTTCTGGGCTGCGTGGTGTGGACCCTGCACCATGCTCTCCCCTGTGGTAGAGGAATTGGCACAGGAGCATCCCGAGATCTCTTTTGGCAAGGTCAATGTAGATGATGTTCCGGAACTGGCTCAAAAGTACCAGATCTCTGCCATCCCCACGCTGCTCCTCTTCCGGGACGGCAAGCCGGTGGATATGTCCATTGGGGTAAAGTCCAAGGAAGAGCTGGAAGCGTTTTTAAAGTAAGTCACTGATCCAAAAATCTCCTCCTATTCCCATAATCTCATACACGGACCCAAGCAGGGGGCACTCCAGTATGGAGTGCCCCCTGCCCTTACGCTAGGAGAGAAACAAAGAACCGTGCATGCCTGCCCACAAATGTTTTGGCACTGCGTGACATCCCGAGAAAAATCTGGTATGATGGAGACATTCTCAGGAGAAAGGATGCGCCGCTATGTATGAACTTGTCCAAGTAGGACCGCGCAGTTACTATATTAACGCTCCCGTCAAAATCGGAGTCTATCTGGAAGAGGAAAACCAAGTCTACCTCATCGACAGCGGAAACGACAAAGACGCCGGTCGGAAACTCCGCCAACTGCTGGAAAAGCAGGGATGGACGTTGCGGGCCATTCTCAACACCCATTCTAACGCAGACCACATTGGCGGCAACCAGTACCTTTGGAAGCAGACCGGCTGCAAGATTTACGCCCCTGGTGTGGATTGTGCCTTTACCCGACATCCTTTGCTGGAGCCCTCCTTCCTCTACGGTGGGTTTCCTCCCAAGGACTTGCGGCACAAGTTTTTGATGGCCAAGGAGAGTCCTGCAGAGTATCTCACCGATGCCGTGCTGCCCAAAGGGTTGACCTCTTTTCCCCTTCCTGGCCATTTCTTCGACATGGTTGGTTTTCGCAGTGAGGACGGTGTGGTTTATCTTGCCGACTGCTTATCCAGTAAGGAGACCCTGGAGAAGTATCAAATTGGCGTCATCTATGACGTAGGCGCCTATCTGGACACGCTGGAACAAGTTAAGCAGCTTTCCGCCACATGGTTTGTACCGGCCCATGCGGAGGCCACCCAGGACATTGCACCTTTGGCACAGTACAACATCGATAAAACCCGAGAGGTTGCGGAGACCATTCTTACGTTCTGCGCCGAACCTATTGGCTTTGAGGCGTTGCTGCAAAAGCTGTTTACGGCGTATGGGCTCACCATGGACTTTTCCCAATACGTACTGGTTGGCAGCACGGTGCGCTCCTATCTGGCCTGGCTGAAGGATCAGGGCGCTCTTTCCGTGGATTTTACAACCAGGATTCCCCTGTGGCATAGGGTAGGATAAAGCATTCCATCAAAAAACAGAGCAAGACGTGTTTCGTCTTGCTCTGTTTTTTCTTGTGAGATTAACCGATGAGAAAACCAGCCGCCAGGTACAGCAGAACGCTGGCCACCACTGGAACTATCAGCATTGGCGTGGCAGTTTGGGCATAGCGCACGTTTTCAATCTGCGTGGCAGAACAAGCGAGGGTAGCCTCCGAGCCAAAGAAGCAGAGATGGGATCCAGCTGCCGTAGCAGAGATGATGGCGCCCGCCGTCAGCAGTACGTTGGCATCCAATGCCTGGGCAATGGGAATGATCACCGGGAAGGCAATGGCGCAAATCCCCCAGAAGTTGCCGGCAGCCACAGCCAGTACGGTGACAATCAAGAAAGCAGCAACCGGGAGGACTTGGGGACTCATAGCTGCCTTGGCAGCGCCAATGACAAACTCGGGCATGCCCAGCAGACTGTTGATGTCCCGCAACATGAAGGCGCAAGTGACAATGGCGAGGACCCCAATCATACTTTTAAAACCGGACATCGCGGTATCTAAGAATTGCCCCGGTGTGAGAAGCTTTTGCGGCAAGTAAAGGAGCGCGCAGAACACCAAACAAAGTAGGGTGCCATACAGGATCTCCCGGGTGAGGATGGTGACCACCGTGACCAGCACAATGGGGAGGAGAAAATTGAGCGCGTAGGGTTTCTTCCCACTCTCATGCACAGGAGATTCCTCTACAGGAGCTGTCTGCTCCTTGGCCAGGGCGTAGGCTTTGCGCATGGGACCAATTTTGGGGAGGATACCCACCGAATATAGGAACCCGCACAGCAAGGCGACCAAGGGGTAAAACAGGAAGGGCAAAACTTGGACAAAGGTGCTCATCCCAGCTTCGCTGGTGCAGACATCCGTGGCAACCAGTTGGCTGATCATGAACACGCCCCAGGTAGAGGTTGGCACAATCACGCAGATGGACGTGGCCGTCGCATTGCTGAGAAAGGCAAGCATTTCCCGGGGAATGTGGAACCGATCCGTGGCACGGCGCATGGCAGTTCCCACTGAGAGGATCGACAGCCAGTCATCCACAAAAGTGACAATGCCCAAGATCCAACTGGCCACCAGGGTCCGTTTTTCTCCCTTGCAAACCTTGGCCGCGATGGCGGTGAAGCCATGGATCCCACCGGAGGCTTCAAACAGCGCCACCAGGCTGCCGAAAAACCCACAGACCAGCACCAACCAGATCCAGAGGTCGCTGCCCATAACGCCGTAGACCACATCCAACCAAGGTTTGGCAAACCCGGTTCCGTAGAGCATAACCGCCCCTACGAGGGTTCCCACCAGTAAAGACACTGCGGTTCGCTTGGTAAAAAAGACCAATACAATGACCACTGCCACAGGCAGCAGACTCAGGATCCCATAGTCTGTCATCCTTTCCTTCTCCTCTCTATCCCGGTATTTTCGCATGGGTTTCTACTATTTTAATGGATAAAATGGAGTTCGTCAAGGAAGTGTTGTGCAATTCTAATAAAAGAAGTGTAAAAAACGGGGAGGACTCTCAGGGGCTCCCCCATACAAATGGGCCGGTGAGAAGTTGCCGCAGGTCAGTGATGGCGTGGGGCAAAATGGTGTTGGCAGGAGGGGGCGCTGTGTGGGGGTGGTACCAACAACCATCCATACCCACAGAGAAGGCGCCGGCAATATCGGCGGTCAAACTGTCGCCGACCATCAACACGTCCTCCGCCGGGAAACCACTGCGCTGCAGGCAGAAGGTAAAGAAACGCGGGTCCGGTTTTTCAGCCCCGATCTTGTCCGATACGAAAAGACCGGAAAAATAGGTGGTCAAGTTTGCCTTTTCTAAACGGGCTTGCTGGATGGCAAGAATTCCGTTGGATGCTGAAAGGCAAGGCCTTGCTCTGGGTGCCCGAACCAACGAGCCATAGATTCGGCCCGGCGGTGGATGACTTGCTCCACCGTGAGATGCCCTGCCTTTTGCTGAGACCACAGCATCTGGTCTAAGCGTTGAAACTCGGTGAATGCTTCCTCGGAACTGGACCAGTGACAGCATCGGCAGGCCTGGAAAAAGGCCTGCCGGCTGCACTGTCCGAAGTCAAAAATTGTGTCATCCAAATCAAAAAACACGGCGCGATACATGGCCGGCTTTCTTGGCGCCATCAGTGCTGCTCCTCGTACAAGAGGTCGATTTGGCAGCTCTCCATGACAGAGAGGGCTTTGCCGTGATGCTCCGGGGTGCTTCCGGCGCAGCAGGAGGCACGCACCACAATGGGAACCTCCCACAATCGGGATTTTAAGCATAACGCATTGGAAATCACACAAATGTCGGTGCACACGCCCACCAGCTCAATGGCATCATAGCCCCCTGCTGCGGCGAAATCCACCAGTGCGGTAGAGGCAAAGGTGGGTTTGTCCAAGATCGCAGCGGTTTTTCCGGCCCCGGCAGCTAGAATTTCCGGAAGAATCTCCCAACCAGGGGTGCCGCGCAGGCAATGCGCCACGGGAAGATGCTTGCCCTCTTGGGTGGAGAGATAGTTTTCGTCATGGGTGTCACGGGTGTAGACAATGTCCCCCGGAAAGGCCTGTATTCTTTGGCACACGGCAGGGACAATGGCTTGGGCCTCAGGGGTACCCAGTGTACCGGTGATGAAATCTCTCTGCATGTCAATGACCACCAACAATGGTTTCATACGTTGACACATCCTTTCTGGAGTATACGGTTATATTTTCGCCATTATAACATCTCAGAAGCGGAGTGTAAAGCAAGTCCCCCATATAGAAAAAACCACTTCCCCGGACGGGTCCCGTCCGGGGAAGTGGAATCTTTTGGATTGCGTTCTATCGCGAACTCTTGTCGTAGGGAATGCCTTCCGCTTTGGGGGCCCGAGAGTTTTTAGAGGTAAAGGCCAAAACAATCAGGGTGATCAGATACGGCAGCATCCGATAGAAGTGGGCACTGATGCCGATATCGGCCAGGAGATACACGCCGTCTCCATTGATGTCGATACTGGAATAGCTGGCCGCCACACACTTGAAAAGGCCGAAGAGAAGGGAGGCCCCTGCAATGTTCAGCGGTTTCCAGTTGCCGAAGATCATAACGGCCAGGGCCAAGAAACCGAACCCAGCCACGTCACCGTTGGCGGTGCAGTTTGCTGTGGTTAAGGAGTAGACGAAGCCGCCCATGCCTGCCAAGGCACCGGAAATGGTGGTGCCGGCGTAGCGCATCTTATAGACATTGATGCCCAGGGAGTCTGCGGCCTGAGGGTTCTCGCCGCAAGCCCGCAGGCGGAGGCCAAACCGTGTCTTGTACAGGATGATGGCCAAGACAATGAACAGTAAGATGCACAGATAGGTGGCCAAATAGGTACGGTTGATAAAGGTTTCCCCCAAGGGCCCCATATCTTCCATACGCCCATAGCCAAACATGGCCTTCTTAATCATAAACCAGCTGGCAGCGTCACCTTCCGCCATCTGCAAGGTGTTCTGGTTGGCGATGATGCGGATCAGGAAGAGCACCAGCGCAGGGGCCAGCAGGTTCAGGGCGGTACCGCCGATGGTCTGGTCAGCCCGCAAGTTGATGGAGGCAAAGGACAGCAGCAGGGAGAAGATGGCCCCCATGAGTGCTGCTACGACCATGGCCATGAGTTCCAAACCTTGGAGGGTGGCATAGTCCCCTGCTGCGGCTGCTGCGGTGAACACTTCCGAACCCTGCATGGTCCGCACAAAGAGGACGCCGATGAAAGCGCCGAAGATCATGATACCTTCCAAGGCCAGGTTGATGATACCGCTTCGTTCAGCGAAGACGCCGGCCAGGGCCACGATCATCAGCGGCACGGCATAAATGAGGGTTTGCTGAATCAGGAATGTCATGCGCCTTCGCCTCCTTTCTCAGCTTCGGAGGTGGAGGGAGGGTTCCCGCCTCCGTCAGGGGCTGCAACGGGTACGGTGCGCTTGCCCTTACGCTTTCTCCGCCCGCTGATGAGCATTTTGATCACCAGGGAGAAGGCGCTGAGGTAGACGATGGTGGCGATGATGACGTCAGTGATGTACTCGTTGTACGCCGTCAAATTGGTCAGCTGGAGGCCGGAGATGTCCAGCATGGACATGAAGCAGCCGGTAAAGATGACGGCGATGGGGTTGTTGACGGCCAACAGGGCCACGGGAATGCCATTAAACCCAGTGGACGGCAGGGACTGGTAGGTGGACCAGAAGAACTCCGTGTTTCCGGACAGATAGTAGAGGGAAGCACCGCCCGCAGCCAGGGCACCGGCAATGGCCATGGATAGAACAATGTTCCGCTTGTCCTGAATACCGGCGTATCGTGCTGCGTGGCGGTTGGCACCGCAGGCTTTCAACTGGTATCCCAGCGTGGTTTTGTTCATGATGATGTACATGAGGATTGCAATCACGATGGCAATGATGATCCCCATGTTGACCTGGGAGTTGGGGAACAGGTGATCCAACCCCATTTTGGGGGTTTCCACCCCATTGAACGAGGTCTTGTAAATATAGCCCGACTTGGTGTTTTCCACCACGTTTTTGAAGTTGCTGATGTCAAACATCCACGTGACCAAGTTGGCGGCCAGCCAGTTGGTCATGATACAGGCGAGCACTTCGTTGATGTTCAGGAAAGCCTTGAGCAAGCCGGGGATGGCCCCCCAAACAGCGCCGGCCAGGCAGCCGCCCACGAAGGCGATGATCCAAATGAGGCCAGCAGGGACAGACTCGGAGGGAATCCCCAGGGCCAGCATCAGGGTGACCATGGTACCCATGAGGTACTGGCCGGGGGCGCCGATGTTGAACAGACCTGTCTTAAAGGCCACAGCCACAGAGAGGCCGGTCATAATCAAGGGGGTGGCTCGGAAGAGCATATTTCCGATGTTTGTAGGGTTAAAACCAAAGGTCAAGTTGCCTGCGGCATCCCGCCCTGTGCTGAACAGACCGCCAAAGATCAGCTGGATACCGTCCAGTGCGCTGGAAAGGGTCAAGTTATCACTGGTGAGGCCTACAATCAAGATGATGATGCAGCCCACCATCAGGCCAATGATAATCGAGAGAATGGAGGCCAGGATGGACTGGGTCGCGTCCTTTTTCAGTAAAGGAGAGTGCTGCTTGTTCATGCGTCCCCGCCTCCTTTCTCAGTTCGTTTGGCGCCGGCCATATACAGACCGAGCTCCTGTACGGTGGTTTTCTTGGGATCCAGTTCCCCCACGATTTCCCCTTCGTAGAGGACCAGGATCCGGTCGGACAGGTTCATCACCTCGTCCAACTCCAGGGAGACCAGAAGGATGGCTTTTCCCTTGTCTCGCTCTGCCACCAATTGGCTATGGATGTACTCAATGGCGCCCACGTCCAGACCGCGCGTGGGCTGGACGGCGACAATCAAGGGCTTGTCCCGGTCGACCTCTCGGGCAATGATCGCTTTTTGCTGGTTGCCGCCGGACATGCTGCGCACCACGGTAATGGGCCCCTGTCCGCTGCGGACGTCGTATTGTTCAATGAGCAGGTTGGCGTAGTCCCGGATGGCATCCTGCTTCATAAAGCCAAATTTCTGGAACCGGGGTTCCTGGAAACGCTGCAGTACCGTGTTTTGCTCCAGGGTAAAGTCCAGGACCAGGCCGTGTTTGTGACGATCCTCCGGGATATGACTGAGGTTTTTCAACCGTTTGCGTATGGGGGCGTGGCTGATTTCTTCCCCGCACAGGGTAACAGAACCGCCGGCGGTTTTCTCCAAGCCGGTGATGCCATAGATGAGCTCGCTCTGGCCGTTGCCGTCGATACCGGCGATGCAGACGATCTCTCCGGCGCGGACATTAAACGTGACATTGTGCACAGCGTCTTTCTTGTGAAGCTTCGAGTGTACGCACAGGTCCTTCACGGCCAGGACGACGTCCCCCGGCTTGGCCTCACTTTTGACCACTTCCAATTGGACCGGACGGCCAACCATCATATTGGAAAGAGCCTGCTGGTTGGTGTCTTTGGTCTCGACGGTACCGATGCACTGTCCCTTACGAAGGACGGTAACCCGGTCTGCCACGGCCATAATTTCGTTGAGCTTATGGGAAATGAACAGAATGGATTTCCCCTCCGCCGCCAGGTTTTTCATGATCTTCATGAGCTCATCAATCTCTTGGGGGGTGAGCACGGCAGTCGGTTCGTCAAAGATCAAAATTTCATTTTCCCGGTAGAGCATTTTAAGAATCTCTACACGCTGCTGCATCCCGACGGTGATGTTTTCTACCTTTGCGTCCAGGTCTACCTTAAGGCCATACCGCTGGGACAGGTCCAGGACTTTGGCCCGGGCTTCCTTCTTTTTGAGAAACCCTAACTTGGTGTCTTCTGCGCCCAGGATGATGTTGTCCAAGACCGTGAACACATCGATTAACTTAAAGTGTTGGTGCACCATGCCGATTCCCAACGCGGTGGCGTCGTTGGGGTCTTTGATGGACACCACTTCCCCGTTTTTGCGGATCTCTCCGGCGTCTGGTTGATACATGCCGAAGAGAATGGACATCAGCGTGGATTTCCCGGCACCGTTTTCGCCCAACAGCGCATGGATTTCTCCCCGCTTGAGCTGGAGGGTAATGTCGTCATTGGCTTTGATACCAGGAAACTCCTTGGTTATGTGGAGCATCTCGATCACATAGTCCTGCCCATGGTCCATTCCGTCACCTACTTTCCTCTCTTTTCTTAGCCAGACGATGGCCATAATAACGGAACCTATTATAATGGTTCCGACAAAAAGTTGCAAGGTTCCATACCAATTTCCCCGGGAATTCTCTGTAAAAATAGTAGTTTCTGAAGGGCACCTTTTTGTTTGCCTCATTGACGCAAGCATTTGGCAATGTTATACTGAATTAAAATAAGGTTCAAACCTGTATTTAGTACACTCTCTATCTACCAAAAGTTGGAAAAAACGTTATGAAAATTCTTGTTCTCAATGGAAGCCCTAAAGGAGAAAGAAGCACCACATTGCAAACCGTACGATACCTTCAAGTGTTGCATCCAGAGCACCAGTTTTTGGAGCTTCCCGTCGGGCAGCGGATCAAACGTTATGAGAAAGACTTTTCCACCCCGCGGGAAGCTTTGTCCCAGGCAGAAGTCATTCTCTTTTGTTACCCGGTATACACGTTCCTGGTGCCTTATCAACTGCATCGTTTTCTGGAACTCCTTCGGGCAGATGGAGTGGACCTTTCGGGAAAGATTGCCACTCAAATTACCACGTCCAAGCACTTCTACGATGTAACGGCCCACAAATTCATAGAAGCCAATTGCTTTGATTTGGGAATGCATGTGGTCCGGGGACTGTCTGCGGATATGGAGGATCTTCTGACAGAAAAAGGGCGGGAAGAGGCACGCATGTTTTTTGACCAGCTGATGTTTACCTGCCAGTATGGCGGTTTTCTCCCACCCCCTTCTGCCCAACCGGAAAGCATCCCTGCCGTCTACCAGCCAGCCTGTAAGCGCAGCATCGCAGCAGTGGTTGGAATTAATTGCAGGGAGGCGG
>PPYF01370628.1_pt1 | contig 17216 bp, 16 predicted proteins | sample 1559871 | NCBI WGS metagenome assembly PPYF01 (sample SAMN08240021, study PRJNA423297) | Human gut metagenome, whole genome shotgun sequencing project.
ATCTCCTACAAAGAAGCGTAAGGGGAGAGGTGACCGTATATGGCAAATTTACAGGACATCCGCCGGCGCATCCGCAGCGTCAAGAGCATCCAGCAGATCACGAACGCCATGGACATGGTCGCGACCTCGCGTCTGCGCCGTGCCAAGGAGGCGGCCAACAGCAACCGCCCCTACGCCGCAAAGACGGCTGCGGTCATCCGCAGCGTGGCGGCAGCGGCGACGGGCATCGCGCATCCGCTCCTCGAGCAGCATGAGAGCGGCAAGCGCCTCATCCTCGTCATGGCGGCGGACAAGGGGCTCGCGGGCGCATACTCCAGCAACGCACTCAAAAAGGCGATGACGCTCGTCGAGGATAAGTCCAATACGCAGATCGTCACCGTCGGGCGCAAGGCACGCGACTTCTTCAAGAACCGCAGCTTTGACATCATCAGTCAGCGCGTCGGCATCAGCGAGCGCCCGCAGGCGCGTCATGCACAGAAGATTGCGCGCACGCTCATCAGTGCGTTTGAGTCCGGTGAGATCAAAGAAGTCTACATGGTCTACACGCGTTTCGTGTCGGCCATTACCTGTGTGCCCGAGGCCGTGAAACTCCTGCCCTTTACCGCAGAGGCAGGCGAGGGACACGCACAGGCACCCTACATCTATGAGCCGAATGCCGAGGAGGTGCTCGGGGCACTGCTGCCGCAGTACCTTTTCACCACCATCTATGCGGCGCTCCTCCAGTCGGCGGCGAGCGAGCTGAGCTCACGCATGAACGCGATGAGCAACGCGACCGACAACGCCGGGGAGCTCATCGGGAAGCTCGACCTCTACTACAACAAGGTACGTCAGGCGGGCATCACGAACGAGATCAACGAGATCGTCGGCGGCGCCGAGGCACTCAAGTGACATCCATGTACGCCGCGTGCATGGAGGTAAGGAGGTTTTCCATTGGCAAAAGGTAAAGTCGTACAGGTCATCGGACCTGTCGTAGATATTGAGTTTCCGGCGGGCGAACTGCCGGAGATTCTGAACGCCATCAAGGTCAGGGGCAAGACGGCCGACCATGACATCGACCTCACGGTCGAGGTCATGCAGCACCTCGGCGACAGCGTCACGCGCTGCATCGCCATGAGCTCCACCGACGGCCTGATGCGCGGCATGGAGGCGGACGACACGGGCGCGCCGATCAGCGTGCCGGTCGGCGAGGCGACCCTCGGACGCGTCTTCAACGTCCTCGGCGAGACCGTTGACCACAATCCCGAACCCGTCGGCAATAAAGAGGTGTGGCCGATCCATCGCGCCGCCCCGAAGTTTGACGAGCAGGAGACATCGACCCAGATCCTCGAGACGGGCATCAAGGTCGTCGACCTCATCGCCCCGTACTCGCGCGGCGGAAAGGTCGGACTCTTTGGCGGTGCCGGCGTCGGCAAGACCGTTCTCATCATGGAGCTCATCCACAACATCGCGACCGAGCACGGCGGCTACTCCGTCTTTGCGGGCGTCGGCGAGCGTACGCGTGAGGGCAACGATCTCTGGTCGGAAATGACCGAGTCGGGCGTTATCGACAAGACCGCCCTCGTCTACGGCCAGATGAACGAGCCGCCTGGAGCACGTATGCGCGTCGCTCTGACGGGTCTGACGATGGCAGAGTACTTCCGCGATGTGCAGGGGCAGGACGTTCTGCTCTTCATCGACAACATCTTCCGTTTCATCCAGGCAGGTTCCGAGGTCTCGGCTCTTCTCGGACGCATGCCGTCCGCCGTTGGCTACCAGCCGACGCTGACGACCGACGTCGGTGCACTGCAGGAGCGCATCACCTCCACGAAAAAAGGCTCGATCACGTCCGTGCAGGCAGTCTACGTCCCTGCGGACGACCTCACCGACCCGGCACCGGCGGCGACATTCACACATCTCGACGCGACGACGGTTCTTTCCCGTCAGATCGCCGAGCTCGGCATCTACCCCGCCGTTGACCCGCTGGACTCCACCTCGCGTATCCTCGACCCGCACGTCATCGGGCAGGAGCACTACGAAGTCGCGCGCGGCGTGCAGGCGGTGCTCCAGAAGTACAAGGAGCTGCAGGACATCATCGCCATCCTCGGTATGGAGGAACTCTCCGACGAGGATAAGCTCACCGTCTCGCGTGCACGCAAGATCCAGCGTTTCCTCTCGCAGCCGTTCGCCGTCGCCGAGGTATTCACGGGCTCGCCCGGAAAATACGTCGCGCTGAAGGACACGATCCGCGGGTTCAAGGAAATCCTCGACGGCAAGCACGACGACCTCCCCGAGGCTGCCTTCTACATGGTCGGCGGCATCGACGAAGTCATCGAGAAGGCGAAGAAGCTCAAAGAGGAGGAATGACGGATGGCGACCATCAAGCTGGAGATCGTATCTCCCGACCGCGTGGTCTATGCCGCCGACATCGACATGCTCATCGCCCGCTCCACGGGCGGCGAGATCGGCATACTGCCGAAGCACATTCCCCTCGTCACGGGACTTGAGCCCCATGCCATGAAGATTCATGTCGACGCCAAGGAACAGCTCGTCGCTGTGGCGGGCGGCTTCATGGAGGTTACCCCCGACAAGATCACCGTACTCGCAACAGCAGCGGAGGAGCCGATCGACATCGACATCAACCGCGCCCAGCGTGCCTATGAGCGTGCGCAGGAGCGACTGCAGCGTCTGCGCGAGGATCCCGATGCACAGGCGAGCATCATCGACGAGCAGCGCGCCTCCCTCGCACTGAAACGCGCCGCAGCACGCCTGCAGACCGCGAAGACAGTGAAGCCCGGTGCATGATTCACCGGGAAAAAAGCCGCTCCGACCGAAATGGTCGGGGCGGCTTTTGTGTCCTGAATAAATCACCCCACGTCGGCAATGACTTCACCGTCCTCGCGTGCGATCTCCCAAATGAGAGAGCTGTTGTTTCTAACAAACTCGGTCAGCTTTGCGCGTTCCTCCTCGTTGAAGCCACTGTACTTTGTGCAGGTAATGCTCGGCAGCAGAAACTCCGCCGTATCAAACCCGTGCGCGTTGGCACGCTCCATGCAGACCAGAATACTCTCGCCGCGCAGCGCGGAGCGGTGAATATCCGAAAACGTCGTGACAATACCGTCAATCGTGCTGTAATAGTGCTTCATGATACTCCCTCCTCATCCATAGTATACGTATGCGTGCGACTGCGGTCAATAGACAGCCGCTGTACCTTTTTGTGGACGATGCGCCGTGAATATGCTATCATAGCTCCACACATGACTGCGAAAGGAGGCATCTATGAACCTCGCGAATCACCGTACCTCCATCATCCTTGCCATCGTCTTTGCCGCACTGCTCTCCTCCTTCTGGTTCTTTCAGGACTTCGCCTTTATCGTCTTTCTCTCGCTCCTCCTGCAGATCCTCCTCCAGCCCGTCGTAGATGCGATGGAGCGGCGGCGCATCCCGCGCGGCATCGCGTCGGCAGGGGCGATCCTCCTCTTTCTCCTGCTCGTCCTCGTCCTCCTCTCCGTCCTTTCACGCTCTGTCGTCCCGTCCCTGCAGCGTTTCGTCACGGAGCTGCCGAGCATCGGGCAGGGACTCCAGCAGATGCCTCTTCTCACAGAGATGGATCTGCAGCAGGAGATGGAGAGCTTCCTCGACAAGCTGCGCAGCGTCGGCGCGGAGCTCCTGCGCGCGTCGCTCTCCTTCCTGCTTGCCGCCGTCGGCAAAATCATGGACTTCGTCATCATCATCTTCGTTTCCTTCTACCTCCTGAAGGACGGAAAGACGATCAAACGCTGGCTTGCGGGGCTCTTTCCGTATGGATCACGCGGGCGCGTCCTGAGCCTCTTTGACCGTCTGCTCCACGCTCTGCGCATCTACGTATGCAGTCAGCTTGTCATGTGTATCATCACGGGGCTTATCGTATTTCTTTACTTTGTCCTCATGGGTCTGCCGTATGGCTCCGTCTTTGCTCTGCTCTCCGGGATCAGTGAGTTCGTTCCCGTTCTTGGCCCCACCGCCGCATCCGCACTCGGCATAATCATGACCGCCTCGGCAGCTCATGACCTGACTGTGCAGACCGCACTCTTTTACCTTGCATTGACACAGATCAATCACAACATTGTCTATCCCGCCCTTGTCGGAAAGAGCCTTCACCTCCACCCCGTTGCCGTCATTCTCGGCGTCGTCTTCGGCGGCGAGATCCTCGGTGCCGCAGGAATGTTCCTCGCTGTTCCCTTCATGGTTATTGTCAAGATCGTTGTGACGGACATCTATCATGAGCAGAAAACCGAGACGACGGAGGGGGAGGAAGAAAAGCCGTGATTAAAAATTTTTTGATGAGGCATTATGATATGAACTGTGGGAATGCAGCTTTACTCACACAAATACAAACCGAAAGAAGCGACCTATCATGAAAAAAAGTCTTTCCAACATCCCCAAAATCGTGTGGTTTCAGCTTTTCCTGCTGGCCCTAGGCTATGCTTTTTACTCGGCCAACCGTTTGTCGTTCGGCGTCGGACTCAAAGCCGTCGCGGCGAGCATCTCACTGACCGCCGTTCAGCTCGGCACGATCGGCACGATATTTACTCTTGGGCAGGCACTTGTTGACATTCCTGCAGGCTATCTGGCAGACCGTTTTGGACGCAAGCGGATGCTTGTCACGGGGATGGTTGGGCTCGGCTGTATGACGGCTCTCGTGACGACCTCGGCGAGTTTCGCTGCTGCGGCGTTCTGGCGCTTTATGTTCGGTGTCGCAGAGGGCTGCTGGAACATCGTCATGTACTCCGTGGCGGGCTCGATTTTTCCTGCGGCACGCGCAATGCTCAACGGTCTCATGATGACCTTTTATTCGATCGGCGCGTATGTCGGCCCCGCCTACTACGGATGGAGCCTCGAGCGTACGGGAGAGTGGAGTGTCGGCCTTCAGCACATGGGCGTTGTGACCGTCATCTTCGGTCTTCTCCTCATCGCAGGACTGCGGGCGCGGTACACAGACACGTCCAAGGATGTCAAGCGCCTTCACCTGTGTGAGGCAGTGCGCACCGTCGGCTTCAACAAGGTCGTATGGCTCGCCGTGCTGATTCAGATTCTGAACATCATCCCATATTGGGGCTTCGCCTCGATGGGACCGTATCTCTTTATGACCTATAAGGGATTCAGTGCGACGGAGGCAGGGCAGTTCTTCGGCGCAATTTATGGGATCGGCGGACTAAGCGGCGTCCTTTTGGGATTCTTTGCCGATCGCTTCGGCCGGCGGCCGACGGTGCTCTTCCTCTCGGCACTTAACGCGCTCTGCGCCCTCGTCATTTTCCACATTATGCCGCAGAACTCACCGCTCCTCTACATCGTCGGTGCGATGATGGGCATCGGGCTTCATGCTGTCTATGTTCTCGGCTACACGATCGCACAGGATGGCGTCAGTCATCAGCAGATCGGGCTTGCGACCGGCATCGTCGGTGCATCGAGCTACTTCCTCTCGTTCTTTTCCGGTCCTTTGATGGGCTTTTTGACGAGTACGCTCGGCCATGCGGCGGCACTTGATATCATTGTCATTGCCTTCGAGGCGGTGCTCGTCGTCGTTGCATTCTTTATGAAGGAGACGCAGCACAGAGGGCAGGAGGAACAATCATAGCGGATCGGATTAATGAGTGGGCATGCGGCTCAGAAATGCGCTGCACCTCATTTCTCAACAGAAAAAGCCGCCGTGCAGCTGCACGGCGGCTTTTTTTGTCGGGAAGAATATTATGCAAGCATGGAGCGGAGGAACCAAATCTGCTTTGCGTAGTTGGTGATGTGATCCTCCATGAGGTTCGCAACGCCGAAGCAGTCATGCGCATCGGCAGCCTTGCGGATCTCGAGCGCCTGATTCTGGAGGAGTTCGAGATCGGCGAGTACGATCTCAAGCACCTTCTTCTGGTCGACCTTCTCGTCCGGGAGCTCCTTGATCGTTGCGATTTCCAGGTAGCCTTTGAGGCTCGCGACCGGCTGTGCATCTGCCATCTTGAGGAGCTCCGCCGTCTCGTCGAGCACATCCGCGAAGGAATCATAGAGAGACTCAAGGTACTCGTGTACCGCCTTGAACTGTGAGCCGACAACGTTCCAGTGGAGATTGTGCAGCTTGATATAGCCGACGCCGATGTTGGCGATGTAGCCGTTGATTGCATTTGTGAGTTCAGACATATTCGTGTGTTTCATAGTGGTAAATCCCCTTTCGTTTTGTTGTTCCGCAGATGCCGTGACATCTGTTTCATATCTCATTACATGTGTTATTATATCCCAGTGCGTTTTATTTGTCAATACTTATTATTAAATAGTTTTGCGAAAAAATATCTCTGCGGCAGAAATTACCGCAGAGATATGGAAGGTGGGGATATGTATCCTCAGTCCTTCACATTGCGGAAGGCAAGCGAGTATACGAGAACAACGGCAAAGCAGAGGACAGGGAGGTAGAATGCGCTGCGGATGGCGGCGATTTCAGGGGAGAATCCGCTGACGAGGCCGGTGAGCGTGCCGCTGTCAACGAGTGCACCCATCATCGGAGTGATGATCGCACCGCCGAGGATGGCCATAATGAGGCCGGCTGCACCGAACTTCACTTCAGGACCGAGCCCGCGCAGAGCAATGCCGTAGATGGTCGGGAACATGAGGGACATGCATCCCGAGATACCGACGAGACAGTAGATGGAGATGTCGATCGGGAGGTAGATGGTCCCGAGGCAGCAGAGGATGCCGCCGAGGGCGAAGACCGCCATCATCTTTGCGGGGACGATGTACTTCATGAGCCACGTGCAGATCCAGCGGCAGCCGATGAAGAGGAAGATGGAGTAGATGTAGTAGTTCGCTGCCTCCGCCTCGATGAGGTTCATGTTCGTCATGACGTACTTGATCGTCCATGTCCAGACGGCGATCTGTACGCCGACGTAGAAGAACTGGCTGACAACGCCGAACGCATAGCGCGGGCGGGCGACGAGGCGGCGGATTGCCTCACCGACGCTCATGGTGTCGTCCGCATCGCGGTCACTGAGACCGCTGCGGTAGAAGAAGCACCAGATGATGAAGGCGATGAGGATGAGTCCGACGTAGGGGACGCAGACCCAGAAGAGTTCGGCGTCGCGGACGGCGGTGAGCGCTTCCGTGCTCATGGCGAGACGGTCGTCGAGGGTGGCGGGGTTCAGATGCGCGAGGATGACATATTTCGCGAGGAAGAGCCCTGCCATGGACCCGAGCGGGTTGAACGCCTGTGCAAAGTTGAGGCGGCGGACGCTGGTCGACTCATCGCCGAGGGAGAGGACGAACGGGTTGCACGTGGTCTCAAGGACGGAGAGACCGCCCGCGAGAATGAAGATGGAGACGAGGAAGAGATTATAGCTTTGCAGAATCGCCGCAGGGATATAGCCGAAAGCGCCGATCATGTAAAACCCGAGTCCGACGAGGACACCCATGCGGTAGGAGTAACGCTTGATAATGTAGGCGGCGGGGAGTGCCAGAACGGCGTATGCGCCATAGAATGCTACCTGCACGAGAGAGGAGTCGACTGCCTTGATCATAAAGATCTTGGCAAAGGACGGGACGAGGTTGTCTGTCATGTTGTTGAGCAGTCCCCAGAGTGCAAAGCAGGAGACGAGCAGGAAGAAGTATACGCGGTACTGGTGGGGCACGACGGGGGTATCGTCCACGTCGCGCACGTCCGCTGTGAAGGCGGCAGTATCTTTGGTCATGTGAATCACCCTCTGTTCGGTTTGATCTCAGTTATTCCTCAGCGTAGTGCTTATAGCCTGGGTGGCGTCCCTTGACACCATAGTAGCTGCGTAGATCGATGAGCTTGTCGATGTTCGCACGCGAGATTTCCTTCGGTCCGCCGAGCATATAGGCGGTGAGGTTGATCTTGGCGAACAGTTCGAGTGTCTCCATCTTGTAGTAGGCGTCAATGAGGTTCGCGCCGAGGGTCAGCGCGCCGTGGTTCTCAAGGAGTACGGCATCGTGCTCCTGGATGTAGGGCGCAATCGCCTCGGGGACTTCGTACGTGGACGGCGTGCCGTACGGCGTGATGGGGATGGAGCCGAGCGAGACGACGGTCTCGATCATGTCGTAGCGGTCAAGCGGTATGTGCGCGACGGCAAAGCCAGTCGCCGTGGGCGGATGCGCGTGCACGACGGAGCGCACGTCTGCGCGGTCCTTGTAGCAGCGCAGGTGCATCTTGATCTCGGAGGAGGGGCGATAGCCCTTGTTCGCCTCAAGGATGTTGCCCTCGCGGTCGATGCGGACGAGCTTTTCGGGTGTGATAAAGCTCTTGCTGATGCCGGTCGGCGTTGCGAGCAGGGTGTCGTCATCGAGGAGGACGGTGACGTTGCCGTCATTCGCAGCGACCCAGCCGAGCTGCCACATCTTATGGCAGACATCGCAGATGGCGTCTTTGGTTTCCTTTATATTATCCATTTCTCTCACCTTTCAGGCGTCCGTGACGACACCCTTTTGCAGTATGATGTTGGCGTACAGCGCGGATTCACCCGTGGTGACAATGGCGTACGCCGTGCGTGCCTCGTCGTAGAAGCGGAACCGCTCGATCGTGCCGACGGCTGCCGCGCCGCGCGCGTCATGCTTTGCAATGATCTCCTTGTACGTGTCCCAGATCGGTGTTTTGACGGGATCGCCCGGCATGACCTCCATGAGGCTGACCGGTTTGTCGACGTAGGGGTCGAGCGGGAACAGCGTGAGGATCGCGTCGAGGAGTTCGGGAACGCCGTGCCCGTCGGCGCGGATGACGATGCAGTCCTTGCCGACCGATTCGGCGGGGAAGTTGCCGTCGCCGATGACGATGCGGTCGCTGTGTCCCATCTCGGCGAGTACCTTGAGCAGCGCGGGGGAGATGATTTTCGGGATTCCTTTCAGCATGGGGTCAGCCCCTTCCATTTTTCAAAATGTGCGTCCCATTGGTCGGTGTTCTTCGGCTCGTACGCCGTGATGTCGGAGGAGGCGCGGATGAGTGCCCGTGCCTCGGCGAGATCCTTGACCTCGCCCGCCGCAATCAGCTGCAGGGCGATATTGCCGAGGACGGTCGCCTCAATGGGTCCCGCGAGGACGGTGCGTCCGCACGCGTCTGCCGTGAGCTGGGCGAGGAGCCGGCTCTGGACGCCGCCGCCGATGAGATAGATCTTGTCGTAGCGTTTGCCCGTGCAGGTCTCGATCTCCGTGAGTGCCGCGCGGTAGGAGAGGGCAAGGCTCTCGTCGATGCAGCGGATGACTTCGCCGACGGTCTCGGGAACCGGCTGTCCCGTGCGCTCACATGCGGCGCGGATCCGGAGCGGCATATCGCCCGAGGGCAGGAACGCAGGATCGTCGGGGCGGATGAAGGAGCGCTGTGTGGGGGCTGCCGCCGCCATTTGCTCCAGCTCGCCGTAGGCGTATTCGTGCCCTTCGCGCATCCACTGACGGCGGCTCTCCTGAATGAGCCAGAGGCCGATGAGGTTCTTGAGGAAGGAGATCCGCGCACCGTAGCCGCCCTCGTTCGTGATGTTGCACGCGGCGGAGGTCTCGTTGATGATCGGCTCCCGCAGCTCTGTGCCGAGGAGCGACCATGTGCCGCAGGAGAGGAAGATGAAGTCCTCCTCGCCCGTGGGCACGCCCGCCATGGCACTCTGCGTGTCATGCCCCGCAACGGCGATGATGTCGGGTCTGCCCATGCCGAGCTCGGCGGACAGCTCCTCCGTCATGCGCCCAATGGGCGTCGCCGTGGGGACAATGTCCGTGAGAATGTGCGCGGGCAGGTCGAGTGCGGTGAGTACCTCACGCGACCATGTGCGCCTCTGTGCATCGAGCATCTGTGTCGTGCTGGCGATGGAGTACTCGGTCTTCTTCTCCCCCGAGAGGAAGTAGTTGAGGAGATCCGGCATGAGCAGCAGCGTCTTTGCCCGCGCGAGCAGCTCGGGGCGCTGCTGCCTGAGGGCGAGCAGCTGAAACACGGTGTTGATCTCCATGATCTGATTGCCCGTGATGCGGTAGAGTTCCTCGCGTGAAATCTTTTGGAATGCCGTGCCGCTCATGCCGACGGTGCGGCGGTCGCGGTAGTGGACGGGGTTTTCGAGGAGACAGCCGTCAGCGTCCAAAAGCCCGAAGTCCACGCCCCATGTGTCTGTGCCGATGCTCGCGATGTTATGCCCGCGTGCCTTCAGCAGCCCCTGCTTCATCTCGTGAAAGAGGCGCAGGACATCCCAGTACATCGTGCGTCCAAGGTGGACGGGGTCGTTTGTGAAGCGGTGCAGTTCCTCCATGCGGATGCGGCTGCCGTCGTACGCGCCCAGGACGGCTCTGCCGCCCGAGGCACCGAGGTCGAAGGAGAGCACATATTTTTCCGTAGCCATGGAAGCCTCCGATGTTATTTATACATTGGCCCGTAGGCGGCACAGGCGCGATAGTCCTGTCCCTCCGCGTCCATGCCGAACGCGTTCCATGCGGCGGGGCGGAAGACATCGACGTCCGCGACGTTGTGCATGCAGACGGGGATGCGCAGGATGGAGCAGAGTGTGATGAGGTCGGCGCCGATGTGTCCGTAGCTGATCGCACCGTGGTTCGCGCCCCAGTTGTTCATCACATCGTAGGCGGAGCGGAAGGCGCCCGCACCCGTCAGACGCGGGGTGAACCAGGTGCACGGCCAGGTGTAGTCCGTGCGCTTCCAGAGCTTGTCCGAGACCTCGTCAGGGAGGTTCACCGTCCAGCCCTCAACGAGCTGCAGCACGGGGCCAAGACCCTTCACAAGGTTGACGCGCACCATGGTCGCGGGCATCTCGCCGCGCGTGAGGAAGCGGGAGGAGAAGCCGCCGCCGCGGAAGTAGCCGTTGTCCGCCGGGCACCACTCGGTCGCATCGAGGCACGCCTTCTGGTCTTTTTCCGTGAGCTCCCAGAACGGCTTGATGACAGACTCTGCACCGTCCTTGATCTCGCCGCACGCATCAAGGCACGCTGCGCCGGAGTTGATGAGGTGGATAAAGCCCTTGCCCTCCTTGGCACGCCCCTCGAGCTCGTAGCCTGTCGCCTTTTTGACGGCCTCGGGACTCCAGTACGTACGAACATCGGCAAAGATCTGGGCGCGGTTCGTGAGCAGCTTGTTGAAGAGCATCGCAACGCCGTTCAGTGTATCGTTCTCCGTGGCGAGGACATACGGCTCACGTGCGCCGTTCCAGTCGAACGAGGAGTTCATCATAGCCTCGGCGAAGTCGCCGTTCGGGTAGAAGTCCGTCCACTGGCGCTGCCCCTGGAAACCGCCTGCGATTGCGTTGTGTCCGAGAACCTCCTCCTCACAGCCCTTCGGCAGATTCTTGTTGCCGTTGTAGAGGTCTTTGATGATGCACATCATCTTGACGACGAATTCCCACGCCTCTTCTTTCTCCTTGTCGCTCTTGCGCGCGAATTCGGGGTTCTTGTCAAAACCTTCCTTGCAGTGCTCCTTCGTCCATGCGAGAGCCTTCTTGTACTCCTCGGGATCGTAGACGCCCTCCGTCATACGGCGGATGATCTCGACCTCGTCGACGGATTCGACGCGCATGCCGAGGTACTCCTCAAAGAACTCGGGGCTGATAATCGAGCCGCCGATGCCCATGGTGATCGCGCCGATCTGGAGGTAGGACTTGCCGCGCATCGTGGCGGCAGCAACGGCGGCGCGGCCGAAGCGGAGCAGCTTTTCCACGACGTCGGCGGGAATGCCCTCGGCGTCTGCCTCCTGCACATCATGACCGTAGATGCCGAATGCGGGCAGCCCTTTCTGCGCGTGGCTCGCGAGGACGGAGGCGAGGTAGACCGCGCCCGGGCGCTCCGTGCCATTGAAGCCCCAGACTCCCTTGATCGTCATCGGATCCATGTCCATCGTCTCCGAGCCGTAGCACCAGCACGGCGTGACCGTCAGCGTGATGTCCACGCCCGCGCGGCGGAACTGCTCTGCGCACGCCGCCGCCTCAGGGACGCGGCCGATGGTCGAGTCGGCGATGATGACCTTCACAGGCTCGCCGTTCGAGTAGCGCAGGTTCTCCTCGAAGAGCTTCTTCGCGGCGCGTGCCATACCCATGGTCTGCTCCTCAAGTGCGCCGCGCACGTCGAGAACACCGCGCCGCCCGTCAATCGTCGGACGGATGCCGATCACCGGATAACCGCCAATGCATCTTGCTTCTGCCATGATAATTTCCTCCATTTCACATGTGATTCATCGTGTTGATGAATATTTTCTTTTTTCTGTTATGCCCGTATTATAGCGTTGAACAGACTACAGTGCTTGTGCTATACTATGTAAAAATAGAACGATTTTATCTTTTTAATAAAATGGATATAACTTGAGAAATATTACCAATAAGAGCAAACGGAGAGTGATATGACGTTATTGATAAAAAATGCGACGATATTATCTTTTGTGAAATAGAGGAGAATACAATGAAACCTGCGGGATACAACGAATTCCGTACGCGCGGACGCTTTGATTTTCCGATCGAATTCCATCATGTGGACTGCCGTCACCCGCGCTTTCACATGCCCTATCACTGGCATATCGAGTACGAGATCGTCTACGTTCTGCACGGCGGGCTGACGCTTTCCCTCAACGAGGATACCGTGCAGGCGCGTGCGGGCGACATCCTCTTTATCCGTGACGGCATCGTTCACGGCGGTGCGCCGCTGGATCAGGAGACCGTCTACGAGTGTATCGTATTCGATATGAAGAAACTCCTGCACGGGAGTCAATGCACGGGGGAGCGCGTGAGCAAGATCCTCGAGCATGAACTTCTCATCAATAAATACATCCCCGGCGAGACACACGATGTACCACAGATGATCGCTGCGCTCTTTACGGCGATGAAGGGGGCGCGTGAGGGGTATGAGCTGATCGTCACGGGAATGCTCTACAGCTTCATTGGTGCGGTGCTGCAGCATGGACTCTGCCACGTACCGAATGCGGCGCTGCGCGAGAGCAGCCGGCGGCGTGTCATGCAGCTTAAGAAGACATTTCAGCTCATCGACGATGCCTACGATCAGCCGCTTACCCTCGGCGATCTCGCGGCGGCGGCAGGACTGACGCCGAACTATTTCTGTCGGTTTTTCCAGAAGATCACGAACCGCAGCCCCATCGACTATCTGAATCATTACCGCATCGAGGCGGCGTGCATCCGCCTCGCGCACAGTGGAGAGAGCATCACGGAGATTGCGCTTGCGACGGGGTTCAACGACATCAGCTACTTCATTAAGACGTTTCGAAAGTATAAGGGCATCTCACCGCTGAAGTATCAGAAGGCAAATTCTGCTTGACAAACAGCACATTTTATATATAATACATAGCAATAAAATATGTTATATCGTTTTGGGTGAGAGGGGAATCGCCATGAGTGAACAGAAATATCATTTTGAGACCTTGCAGGTGCGCGTTGGACAGGAGGAAGCCGATCCCGTGACGGATGCGCGCGCTGTGCCGATTTATCAGACGACCTCGTACGTCTTCCACAATGCGCAGCACGCCGCCGACCGCTTCGCGCTCAAGGATCCGGGCTATATCTATGGACGCCTGATGAACCCGACGCAGGATGTCTTTGAAAAGCGCATCGCGGCACTCGAGGGCGGCACGGCGGCCCTCGCCTTTGCCTCGGGTGCCGCGGCGATCACAGCGACGATCCAGGCACTCGCCCATGAGGGCGACCACGTCGTCGCGCAGCAGAGCATCTACGGCGGTACGTACAACTTCCTCGCGCACACGGCGAAGGACTGGGGCATCGACGTGACCTTCGTCGAGCCGCGGGCGGGCGCACAGGGCTTCGCCGATGCCATCCGCCCGAACACGAAATGCGTTTTCATCGAGACCGTCGGCAACCCGAACGCCGATCTCGTGGACATCGAGGCCGTAGCACAGGCGGCACACGCGCAGGGCGTTCCCGTCGTCATCGACAACACCTTTGCGACGCCGTACCTCCTGCGCCCCATCGAGCACGGCGCGGACATCGTCGTGCACTCCGCGACGAAATTCATCGGCGGGCACGGCTCCAGCCTCGGCGGCGTCATCGTCGAGGGCGGCACCTTCGACTGGAAGGCATCGGGACGCTTCCCGCACCTCACGCAGCCGAACGAGAGCTATCACGGCGTGAACTTCGTCGAGGCACTCGGCCCCGTCGCTTTCGTCACGTACATCCGTGCCCTCCTCCTGCGTGACACGGGCGCGGCGATCGCTCCGTTCAACGCATTCCTCTTCCTGCAGGGGCTCGAGACACTCTCCCTGCGCGTCGAGCGGCACGTATCGAACGCACTGAAGGTCGTGGACTTCCTCGCGAAGCATCCGAAGGTCGAGCGCGTCAACCACCCCTCGCTCCCGCATCATCCCGATCACGCCATCTACGAGCGGTACTTCCCGCACGGCGGCGTATCGATCTTCACCTTTGACATCGTGGGCGGGCAGGAGGCGGCGTTCCGCTTCATCGATCACCTGAAACTCTTCTCGCTCCTCGCGAACGTCGCGGATGTCAAGTCGCTCGTCATCCATCCTGCGACCACCACGCACTCCCAGATGAACGACGACGAGCTCGCAGCGTCCGGCATCGGCAGAGGCACCATCCGCCTCTCCATCGGCATCGAGCACATCGACGACCTCCTCGCCGACCTCACGGCAGCATTTGACGCTGTTTGAGCCGTTCTCCTGTAAAAGTAAAACCTCTGCGCGAAGGCTTTCCGTCGTGCAGAGGTTTTTGTGTTGGGTGTCATCCATTTTGCCTGTTTGTGTCGATGCTTCACTGGGACATCCATCATTTTGATACACTGATCGTCGCTCCGTATGAGCTCTGTTGGAAAAGTTTTTAATGTTTTTCGCAAAATTTTGTATATGATAGAAGGATTTTCCGCATTTACGTCGAAAGCGTCCTAGAGCATCTATATGTAGATGCTTCGAATTTCTGACCGGGCGGTCGCAGATGCGTCCTGTCTCCGGGCTCTACGCGGTATGGACGTGCAGCGCCTCATCGGTGATGGGGATGCCCTAGGGGAAGGAGGGCGGTGATGTTTTCGGAGATACGGCTTTCTGCACTCATTCTCACCGTCCTCATCAGTGTTGCCCTCGTGGTAGGGCTGATCCACTATGCTCCGCCGCTGACGCAGACGTACTACTGGCGACTCGGCGGACTGATCGCGGGCGCGGGGCTGCTCGTCACCCTCTTTGACCGCTTGATGGCGGCGCGGGCGCGGCGGCGTGCGGCAAAGAATCCACCGCTCTCCTTTGAGGAGGGGCAGACCGCCCTGCCCGCTGCGGCAGAGGCCATGACGGAGCGACCGTCCGTCTCCATCTTCCCTGCAAAGACAACGGCAGCTGCCATGCCCCAAGCTCCGCCCCAACCGGCGGGAAAGAAATCGGCGGCAAAAAAGAAAAAGACAAAGGCACACGCGGAGAAGAACGCAGCGAAGCCAGCTCCACCCCTCGCGGCAGTACTGCCTTTGGCGGCAGAACCGCCCCCAGTGGCGGCACCGCCCGCGAAGAGCCCGCCGCCCGCACCCCCGCCGGCAGAACACCTGCCGGATGGGCTCGATGCGCTGCTCGACATCGCCTATGTGTCGGCAGAGCCTGCGCCTGAGCGCGCCGTCGCCGCCTACCGAAAGGCACTCGCACGGTACCCGCAGGACTCCTACATGCCATATCTCATCATCGAGCTCTCCACACTCTACAAGCGTCTGGGGAACTACGACGAGGCGCTTCGTCTCTTTGACGAGGCGCTCGCACTGCCTATCATTGCAAAGAACGCCGTCATGGTGCAGGAGTTTCGCCACTCCCGCCGCACCCTGCACGCCGTTTCGGATATGCTCCGCGCGCGGGGAACCCCTGCGCTCCCCTTCGGCGAGGTACCGGAGGACGTGCTGGCGGAGGCTGATCGACAGGCGGGCAATCACACCTGACATTTTATTAAAATGGAGGAATAAATATGAAGAAAAGCGTTGACATCCTAGGACTTCCCGTCATCAGCATCACAGAGGGGCGCGAGCTCGGCATGAGCAAGACCCTCCTCATTGATGCGCCGAACCGCATCGTGGCAGCGATCACGATTGAGGACGAGGACTGGTATCGCGGAGTCAAGCTCATCCCCTATGATAACGTGATTGCCGTCGGCGATGATGCAGTCACCATCAACAACAGTGAGAACATCCTCACGCTCGATGCGGCGGGAGATTTTGAAACCCTGCTCGACGACAACATTCGCGTCATCGGCACGAAGGCGATCACGCGCACGGGCGTCATCCAGGGCAACATCACCGAGATCTTTATCGGCGAGGACGGCAGCATCGAGAAATGCGAAGTCACGACGCCGGAGGGCTCGACCTCCGAGGTCACGGCAGATCAGGTCGCGATCTTCGGTAAGGAAGTTACGGTCATCTCACCGGAGGGCGATGCAGGAAAAAAATCTGACACAGCGTCTGCACCGGCAGCACCCGCTGTGACATCCCCTGCAGCAGAGCCCGCTGCGGCTGAGCCGGTCGAGGAGACTGCCCCTGCGGAGGAGACGCCTGCCGAAGAGCCGGCTGCTCCGGAGGAGACGGCTGCCCCCGAGGCACCGGCAGAGGAGCCCGCACCTGCCGCAGAGGAGCCTGCCCCTGAGGCACCGGCAGAGGACGAGGCCAAGGACGCAGAGCGCGCGAACGAGGATCGTCATCGCCGCTTTCTCCTCGGCAAGAAGGCGACGCGCACCATTAAGATGGACAACGGTGTCGTCATCGTCGAGGCGGGCGCGGACATCACCGAGGAAGTCCTCCAGAAGGCCAAACTCGGCAACAAGTTCATCGAGCTCTCGATGAGCGCACAGTAAATGACATGGATGCGGCGGGGCGATTGCCCTGCCGTGTTTTCTCTTGAAATCTTGCGGAGAATCCCGTGCACGGGAGAGGAATTCGCGCCGCGCGAGATAGGACGGGGCATACAGCAGATTTCCAAACAAACGGACGCTGTTTTTCGCTCCCGCAACACCTCCGCGCCGCGAAATGGCATTTTCATCCAGATACCGCAAGGCCTCGCACGGAGAGGATTTAAGAACCAGAACCCCGCAAGGGGACGGAAACATTTGCAAGTGCCGCGATCTCACGATAGCTATACTTGATTTAAGAACCAGAACCCCGCAAGGGGACGGAAACTTCCTTAATAGATGTGCTCATGATACCTCCTTCTCCCACATTTTAAGAACCAGAACCCCGCAAGGGGACGGAGCGTACCTCCAGCCTCCCCTGCCAGAGCGGGGGAGGGGGACCGCGTAAGCGGTGGAGGG
>PPYF01220130.1_pt1 | contig 17213 bp, 10 predicted proteins | sample 1559871 | NCBI WGS metagenome assembly PPYF01 (sample SAMN08240021, study PRJNA423297) | Human gut metagenome, whole genome shotgun sequencing project.
ATAGGTATTATATGCAAAATATTCGAAACATTGCAATCATTGCCCATGTTGACCATGGGAAAACAACGCTGGTTGACAAAATGCTGTTGGCCGGAAATTTGTTCCGCAACAATCAAAATAGTGGTGAACTTATCCTGGATAACAACGACTTGGAGCGCGAACGTGGTATAACGATTCTTTCCAAGAACGTTTCCATTAACTACAACGGTACTAAAATTAATATTATTGATACTCCGGGACACAGTGACTTCGGTGGTGAAGTTGAACGCGTATTGAATATGGCCGATGGTTGTATTCTGCTGGTCGACGCATTTGAAGGTCCGATGCCCCAGACTCGTTTCGTGCTGCAAAAAGCATTGGAAATTGGTTTGAAACCGATTGTAGTAGTCAATAAGGTAGATAAGCCGAACTGCCGTCCGGAAGAAGTATACGAAATGGTTTTCGACTTGATGTTCAGCCTCAACGCTACGGAAGATCAATTGGATTTCCCCGTTATCTATGGTTCTGCCAAGAACAACTGGATGAGCACCGATTGGCAGAAGCCGACTGAAACGATCACTCCGCTACTGGATTGTATCATCGAGAACATTCCGGCTCCGACACAGTTAGAAGGTACTCCGCAGATGTTGATTACTTCTCTGGATTATTCTTCTTATACCGGACGTATCGCCGTAGGTCGTGTGCATCGCGGTACATTAAAAGAAGGTATGAACGTAACGCTTGTAAAGCGCAACGGTGATATGCTTAAAAGTAAAATTAAAGAACTTCATGTATTCGAAGGTCTAGGCCGTGTAAAAACAAGTGAAGTTTCTTCTGGAGATATTTGTGCATTGGTAGGTATCGACGGATTTGAAATCGGAGATACTGTTTGTGACTTCGAAAATCCGGAGGCATTGCCACCTATTGCAATCGACGAGCCGACAATGAGTATGTTATTTGCCATCAACGACTCTCCGTTCTTCGGAAAAGACGGCAAGTTTGTAACTTCACGCCACATCCATGACCGTTTGATGAGGGAACTCGACAAGAATCTGGCTCTTCGCGTAAAGAAGAGTGAAGAGGATGGTAAATGGATTGTTTCCGGCCGTGGTGTACTTCACCTTTCCGTACTGATTGAAACAATGCGCCGCGAAGGATACGAATTGCAGGTAGGTCAGCCACAGGTTATCTACAGAGAAATAGACGGTGTAAAATGCGAACCGATTGAAGAACTGACAATCAACGTACCGGAAGAATATTCCAGTAAGATTATTGATATGGTAACCCGCCGTAAAGGTGAAATGGTCAAAATGGAAAATACGGGCGAACGTATCAATCTCGAATTTGATATGCCTTCACGTGGGATCATCGGTCTTCGTACCAATGTGCTGACCGCCTCTGCCGGTGAAGCTATTATGGCACACCGTTTTAAAGAATACCAGCCATACAAAGGAGAAATCGAACGTCGTACCAATGGTTCTATGATTGCCATGGAAAGCGGAACCGCTTTTGCTTATGCTATCGACAAATTGCAGGATCGCGGTAAATTCTTTATCTTCCCGCAGGATGAAGTCTATGCAGGACAGGTGGTAGGTGAACACTCTCACGACAATGACTTGGTTATCAACGTTACCAAATCAAAGAAGTTGACCAATATGCGTGCTTCCGGTTCGGACGATAAAGTTCGTCTGATTCCTCCCGTTCAGTTCTCACTCGAAGAAGCATTGGAGTACATCAAGGAAGACGAATATGTAGAAGTAACCCCGAAAGCAATGCGTATGCGTAAAGTCATTTTGGACGAAATAGAGCGCAAACGTGCGAACAAGATCTAAAACAATTCACTTCAGATAAAACAAGAAAGCCCGTCGGAGAAGAATCTTTAGCGGGCTTTTCTTATTTTTTCAGCTCAGCCATATTCAGTAACTTCCGCACAACCCAATAGCCGACTCTAGCTTCTGAAATACCTTTCTGCAACCGATGTGGACATACAAAATTATCATCTTTGATTTCCGCTTCCATATAATAGAAACAACAGAAAGGATCTAGTTCAAATGCCTTTGCATATTCCAGAATATGGGTCGAAATAAGAAAATGACAATTGGAATATTCCTTCAATAATTCATTTACCGCAACGGAAGCCTCAAATGCATCTTTAGCATTAGTCCCCCGAAACATCTCATCCAGAATGACCAGACATTTCTTTCCGGTTCCCGCCTTTTGTAGAACTTCCTTAATACGAAGCACTTCCGCCATAAAATGACTTCGCCCGTCCCGCAAAGAATCAGGCAAGTTGATAGATGTATATATCCCCTCATAAACAGGACAAATCATTGACTTAACCGGAACGGGCAGACCGCAATGAGCTAACCAGACAGCCAGCGCCAAAGCCTTCAAAGTTGTCGATTTTCCCGCCATGTTGGAACCTGTAAAAAGACATATATTCCCACAGGACATTTCCCAATTATTCTTTTGCGCATTTTCCACAAAAGGATGTACAATACCTTCAACAGAGAACTCCATTGTCTGCACCATGGTCGGAGTGAAACAGAAATTCTTTGCCTTCGCTACCCGATGCGCCGTCCTGCAAACATCAAACATGTAGACAACAGACAACAACTCCCTTATGGACAATAACCGTGTACAACGAAATAAATAATCATATTTATCTATGGTATAATTCGACAAGCGTGCCTTTTCATCTAAAGTTTGTTGCAGAACTTCCTCTAATTCACTTCCATGCAAAAGTTCCTGTACCTTATCAGCTGTTTCTTTTAAAAGTTGTGGCATATTCCCCCCTGCGGCAATAGTCCATTTCTCCAAACGGTGCAACATGAGAAAAACCAATTTCACTCCCCGGGAAACCACATACCGGTTCGGATCATATCGTACAAGACGATCAATAATCGTCGCACATGAAAGTAATATATTTGCTCCCCTTATCTGTTCGCGATATTCCAGATAATATTCAATAAAGTCCAGTTCTTCCTCATTTAAAGGAAGTTCCGGCAAGAAATCCCAGGCGATAGCTTCCTGACGTTTACAAATCTCTTCCCAATCACTCAACGGATGCATAATCCAATCCAGCATCAGCGACTTTCCTTTCTTCGTTTCTGCTTTTAAAAACAAAGAACAAAGCGCCTGCTCACCATACACATTCCCTGTAACGTTCAAATCCGCATAAGTCTGTTTATCAGCGTCCAAATATACCATAGTATGATTTTTATCCAACTTCACAAAAATAGACAAAGTAAGAATAGACTAGTAATAAAGAACTTTTTAATAAGCTTTTTTAATACAACAACACTCCCACTACACCAGCAAGACAGATCAGCAGAATAGGATGTAGCTCCCATTTCCATGTAATCAGAAAAGCACCGGCAAAAATCCCAATACTTTTATAATCAATAAAGTTATCTTTGTTCATCATCAGTAAGGCTGCCGAAGCAATCAATGCCACAGACATAGGAAGCAGCCCCGACATCGCCGCCTTGATATACTTATTATCTTTACATTTGGCAAAGAAATAAGAAATGAGCAATACTAAAATAAAAGAAGGCAAACAAACTGCCACAGTAGCAAGCACCGCTCCCCATACACTTTGTGTAACTGCATATCCCACGTAAGTAGCACTATTAATTCCAATCGGACCCGGTGTCATTTGCGAAATCGCCACTACATCCGTAAATTGCTGGGGAGTCAGCCAATGATGAATATCCACAATTTCGTGTTGAATAAGGGAAAGCATAGCATAGCCACCTCCGAAGCCAAACGTACCGATCTTCAGATACACCCAAAGTAATTGTAAATATATCATGCCTTTATATCTTTAATCTTATCTTTCAACCATAAAGTATAAACCAGTCCGCCCGCAATTCCCGCCAATACTACATAAATAGGAGAAAGTCCGAATTGCCAGATCAACACAGTAGCAATGAGGGGGGCCATCAACTGTATATATTTCAGCTTCAATGCCCTAACCGCAGATATGCAAGGGAATAAAATCAATGCCACCACTGCCGGCCGTATTCCGTTAAAGATACGGATCATCACCTCATTATCCTGAAAACGGGCAAAGAACATCGCAATCAACATCATAATAACAAAAGAAGGCAATATGGTAGCCAGTGCGCACACCAGGCTACCAATCACCTTATGAAGTTTATAACCTACAAAAATAGATATGTTTACTGCGAAAACACCGGGCAATGACTGGGTCAAGGCAAACATTTCCATAAATTCCTCTTTACTCATCCACTTTTTCTTGACTATCTCCCGTTCTATCAACGGAATCATGGCATATCCACCTCCAATGGTGAACATACCAATTTTCGCAAATGTATAAAAGAGTTTCAAATAAGTAACAATCATTTTTCTGTCAGCGTTTTAGCAATTCCCCCTTCACGCTATCATACTTTAGTTGATAACTATGTCCTTTTACAGTTTTAAAAGACAAAGTCTTGCCGGCATATTTCACAATACATCTTTCACCCGACTTTGACAGGATAGTCGCTTCCTTCAAAAGTCCGTTCTCCCATATCATGTCTACCTCGAAATTTCCTTTCGCACATATACCCCGGACAGAACCTTCCTTCCATGCATCCGGCAAAGCAGGAAGCAGTTGGATAAATCCCATGTGACTTTGCAGTAACATCTCCGTAATACCGGCCGTACCACCAAAGTTTCCATCAATCTGGAAAGGCGGATGCGTATCCCATAAATTATCAAGCGTACCGTTCTTCAGCAAATTAGCAAATAAGGTATAAGCATGATTGCCATCCTGCAAGCGAGCCCACTGGTTCAACTTCCATCCCATACTCCAACCCGTAGCCCCGTCACCACGATGCACCAATACTACTTTGGCAGCTTCAGCCAATTCGGGAGTAGTGACAGGAGAAACCGTATGTCCCGGATGCAGACCAAACAGATGATTTACATGGCGGTGTTCATCTTTCGGATCGTCAATATCTACCGACCATTCCATTAATTGCCCATAACGGCCGATCTTATAAGGAACGAGATTGGCAAGCACCTGTTCCCATTCCTTACGTTCTTTCTTATCCACTCCCAATTCCTCGCTCGCCTTGATGGCATCCAATAGGATTTCACGCACAACGGCGTGTACAAATGTGGCCCCCTGATCAATAGGGCCATGTTCGGGTGAAGTGGACGGTGCCGCAGTATAAGTTCCGTCCGGCTTATGCCACAAATAATCAACTGCAAAATTGGCACTGCTCTTTATCAACTCATATCCCGTCTCTTTCAAGAATTTCAAATCCCGTGTATAGTCATAATACTCCCAAATATGCGTAGCTAGCCAAGGGCCTGCCATTGGATTAAAGTTCCACGACATATCTTGACTTTCCAGTGGAGCAGTAAACCCAAAGATATTAGCAGAAATAGATGCAGTCCAGCCCCTCGCACCAAAATAAGACTGAGCCGTCTTTTCACCCGGCTTCACTAATGTGCGGATAAAATCAATTAACGGCAACATGCATTCCTCCAGATTCGTAGAACAGGCAGGCCAATAATTCATCTGAATATTTATGTTATTATGATAATCAACACGCCAAGGCCCATCAACGTTATTATGCCAAATACCTTGCAGGTTGGCCGGCATATTGCCCGGACGAGAACTTGCAATCAGAAGATAACGGCCGAATTGAAAATAAAGTTCCTCCAGATAATAGTCCGGCTGCCCTTTCCGATAATTTTTCAACCGCTGCCCGGTCGGTAAATTACCGGTCTTTACCGTTGGATTCAGATTCAACTTCACCCGATTGAATAAAGCAGCGTAATCCTGATAATGCTCATTCAACAGAGCCGAATAACCTTTGGCCACCGCATTAGCCAGCCATTGGCCCGTTGTTTCGACAGGATTGACCCCGACATACGTTTTCGGATTCTTAAAGTCTGGAGCAAAGTTAGCCTTATAGTCAGTATCCGCAGTGACATAAAAGACAACTTCATCCGCTCCCTTCACGGTGAGTTTCCCATTTCTATTGACCAATGTTCCACCTTTAGTCTCCGCTTGGATACGGACTACATATTTCATTCCATTATTATCCAGCGCAGCCGAATAAACCAAACCATTATCACCTTGAGCCACCATACTACCTGTCGATACCGGATTAGGAGCATAACTGAATATCAGGTTCTGCTTGCCCGGCCGGTCGGCACTGAAACGCATGACCAGCACATTAGCAGGATAAGAAATAAAATAATTCCGTTGGTACGCTACATCGTCTTTTTTAAACTGCACTACAGCCATAGCAGAGTCCAAAGAAAGAATACGCTTATAATCACTCATACCAATAATATTCAGCCCGGTCTCCACATAAAACTCTCCCATAGTCGTAAAACTACCGAAACGGAAAGGCTTTTCCCTGCTGCCCTCATAAGGTACTTCACTATTAAAATTCTGTCTCGTCAGCCTCTCCGCTTTAACTTGGTCTCCTTCCGTAAATGCTTTACGTATTTCATCAAGGATATGCGCTGACTGTTTATTGACATTCCAGTAGTAATCCGCTCCTTTCGCTGTGTTAGGACCACCCCGCCAGAGTGTCTTTTCATTAAAAGTAATCCGTTCAGCTTCGACCGATCCCATAATATTCGCCCCTATACTGCCATTTCCAATAGGCAATGATTGTGACTCCCATGCAGCATCCGGATTACGGGCTGTATCACCGGCGGTTTCCGGTTTATTTTCACCTTTCCACATATCCGGTCTGCCACCATACCATACGGCATGTCCTTGCAAAGTATTCGGAGCATCAAACCAAATAGCAAGTCCTTTTGTATAATCTGTCCCTCCGGCACAAACGGCAGAGGAGACAAGTAAAGTACTGATAAAAAATGAATAAAGTTTCTTCATTGTCATAGTATTTATTTTTTGGGATTAAAAATCAACCTTGGTATATTTCTTTTTCATCTGTCTAAATTCCATTTTTTTATCACAAACCTCCTCCAGCTTATTCTCTCTGATTACAACACCTTTACAACCATTTAAAATAAACAAAGGCTTTTGACGAAAATCGTCCGAAGAAGTACATTCTACATGATTCTCTTTAAAAATCAAATCCTTCGTACTTTTGGCGTATAACACCGGATTCCCAAATGTACGAAACGTATTACCTATGATACGCACATTTCTATGTACCGGACGTTCCGCATCCACCACCGTATTAGAAGGATGCAACGCAATGACTGCATTTTCAGGTCCTCCACTATACGCACAGCCGATAAATATATTGTTCTGAATCAAAACATCATTCACCGGTCCCGATTCATACCAGCCTTCGGCATCTCCTTCTATCAGGATAGCGCTCATGCCCGTTTTATAATAAGTATTATCTGCAATCACTACTTTTCGGGGAGTAGTCATTAAGGTACCCCGCGTACTTGTCCTCGTAAAATAACAATGACGAATTTCCACTTCGGGCGTGCAACTGATATTCTCTACACAATCGTGATTCAGTTCCAATTCACCGGGAATATCCCGATTGAAGGTGACTTGAACAATACGGTCTGTCAACCGTTTCACAGCAACCACTTGCGCAGATGCAAAACGTTCCATAGTAGACGCCTTGACAAAAGCGACCGTATCCCCCTCAAAGTAAGCGTTATACCCATAGCTCTGTCCATGCATGAAACGCAAATTCAAAGTACGGGTGTTTATTTTCTCAACGGCACGCAAGTTAGTACCGTGCACATTTATCGGATCATCCTGTGCACCCGCAAAATAACAACCAACTATCTTCACCTTTCCACTACATCCGGAAAAGTGCATCATATCCGCAGAAGCTGCCAACAACCTGCCACTGCCTTCGCGCGGCATACATTTCACTTTATCCATGGTAATATTACGAGTGTATTGACTTACTATACCAAGCCCATGCATATAGTGCATCTGCACCCGGTTAAGTGTAATATCTCGACTTTCGAAAATAAACCATCCCACCTGGTCACGAATAATGTCACGAATTGTCAAAGTATTCCCCACTTTCGGGCGAAATCCTTCCGGGACATGGAAACGTACTACATTCGGGGCCACCCCTTCCGCCTCCGCAGCAGCAAGCACATTCCACCCCTGGCTATAACGGAAAGTACTATCAACAGGACTATATTCTATACAATGATTCTTGTTTGAACGCCAACCCTCACCAAAGAGGCTCATCCGCCCATTCACTATTTCATAACGTGTGTCACGATGTACAACAACTTCCACCTCATCATCTTCCACACGGGCAAATGTCATTTCCGAACCGGCAGGACGTTCAAAATCAATATGCAAATCTTTAAACACCAGATTCTTACAACGTTCGAGAGCGATAGTCGTCATTTTTCCGTGAAACATCAGCGTTGCTCCGTTTCCTTCAATCATCAGATCTTTCATATCTTCAAACAGCAGACCGATAGTTTTCACTTTGGAAGGACACTCTTGTTCGGTCGATGTATTCGATATAAAATATTTCCGCCGGATAGCACCTTCGGGCCAGATATCATAACGCCCTTTCTCAAAAGAGAGCACGCGAGCACCACTTCGCTTACATTCACTAATAGCTTCCTGCAAACAGGTCACACAATTTTCATATGTATACGGATGTGCTCCGAAGTTTGAAACACGGATAGTATCTTTTTGTTGCGCCTGGGTAATACCGGAAATTCCGACTATTGACAAGCATATAAATAAAGCAATAAATCTCATAAGCAAATATGTATTAAAGAAGAAGTTGTCGCGTTACTTTATATTTATACAAAGATAGCGAATTATGTTCGATTATTAAATAAAGAGCCGCCATCAAATCGCATTTATTCACATAAACCCGATTCTCCAGCGGCTCTAACCTTTCTTTAGTGAGAAATATAGCTATCTATTGAACTCTGTCACTTCAACGGACTCACTATTAATAATATTATTTCTTACTTGTCGTAAACATTATCTCTGCAATACTTGCATTTACACCATTATTACTACCCGTAACCAAAGCACGTATATATCTTCCTCTTACAGGTTCCGGCAACAGCAGGGTTTGGGCATTGGTCGCCTTTTCACTAGGGAAGTTCAATTGTCCCAATTCTGTCCAATGTTCTTCACTTTCACCTATGCTGAATATAACAGTTTTAGTATCTCCGTTACCTTGCCTTCTTGCCAGTTCTATCGAAAGAATATCCTGTTGTGATTTCATATCAATAATGATTTCATGTGGCAATGGAGGATTAGCCCCTTCACCTTTCCATTGTGAGTGCCAGAAACTGGCAAGATCTCCGTCAAGGATACAGGTGGCAATACCATATTTACCAGCATTTTCTCCAACCTTTTCTTCTGTCGAAGCCGAGATTCCCCAATCCGTTCTGTCTGCATCAACATATTGTTCGTGAACCGCATCCCAATCTTCTTTTGAAATGGTATAATAAGCAGGAAAATCCATTATTTTTTCCAAAGTTGGAATATCATCGAAAGCGTCATCAGCTGGCTTAAATGTAGATATCAACTTAAATGATGTCTTAAGGACCGCATCCGGTATAACCGTAGAAGTTTGCCCTTCATCTACTTTGATGATTTTCTCCTTTCCCTCATTATTTGTATACGTCAACGTAGTTCCGGTACACCCCTCTAACGGAACCCAATTAATCGTTACTCCGTTCAAATCTGCCGAGATCGAATTAATTCCCTGAGCTGATAGACCGGCCTGATAAGTGGAACCGTACACTTCACCCGCAACAGTTCTTACCAAAGACTCTTTACCTGTATCACTCCTCGTTATCATATTGAATATATATTTCCCTTCCGGAAGGTCAATAATCGTCGACATAGGGTCCTTCACAATACGATTCTCCGAGACAGGAACCACCACAGGATTTTCATTTCCCTCCCACGTAATCACACAAGAGCTGATTCGTGGGTCGGCATTCAGATACCACTCCAACTTGACACGATTGAACCCGCTATAGGCACTCAAATCCTGAACGGCCCCGAGATAGGTTTCTTCTCCCATTTCAAGGTATTTTTCGTGTATCTCATACATATCTCCGCAAGCGGTCATCAAAAAGGCTGACAAGCCACAAGCTATATATCTTATTATATTTTTCATAATCTGACTTTTTTAATTATTCTGTTGCAGGTTGTCCCCAGAAAGTCATCTCGCCAATCTGAAAATGTATACCATTACTCCAGTTTTCAACAAAAAGAATTCTTACATAACGGAAACTAGGTGCATCAATAGGAACTTCATGTTCATCGCCGTTCAGTATATATTCAATATCCTCATTGGTAACAACCGGATTATCTTGCCCGGAAGGTTTATAGCATTCTACATCCATAATCTTCGTCCAACCTTCAAATGTAGGATACATCAAACCATCTTCTTTTTCTACACCGCTATTATACATTTCGTCCGTAAGTTCCGTACAGCCATAAATCACATATTTCTTCAAATTATTATGAGTATAAGTCCAAGTATTCGCTGATCCATTTCTGCGTTGCCACATCTTGAAACGGCTAATTTTTGCAAGCTGCCCCATATCGAAAGTTATACATCTCCCTACAGATGATTCATTACTATGGAAACAATCGGTGTCGAAATTACCCTGCCAGATATTTCGTATCGGCAGACCGCCGTTTACCTTACAGTCGCCGGGCAGAGGACTCACTTCACTAAATTTTGATTTGTTAAGTTCCTCTTCATACAAAGGATTACTTTCCAGTTCCAACGTCTCAGAATAATTATCCCAACGGTCACGAATTCTGTATCCTAACGTGATTGGTTCAGCAGCCAATCCTCGGATTTTAGCTTGCCCTTCCACTATACTGGAATAGAAATTCTCCAAAGAAACCCATTCTCCGTTTTCCTTTTTGGTGACTTCCAGAATAATATTCTGTCGAGTCGGATTCTTCCATGTCAGGCTGACTCCACCAAAACTGTCGGTAATCTTGAGAGACTCATAGATATATTCTACGGGAGGAGTTAACGGACTGATAGAAACGGCTTTCAGTTCAGACTCGTTCAGACTTTTGTCTACACTCCTCAAAAAAATATTATAGTCACCCACCTTTCCGAATCCTTCTACAATCAAGCTATCTACATAAGGAGAAGCTTTTGTAGTTCTTTCCACCCCATTAATCATATAAGACGCCACAACACACAAGAGATCATCATCTTTCGGAGGAGTATAACGAATGATAGCTCCTCCATTAATGTTCTCCACCGCTATATTCGTAGGCAAACCCGGTGCTACACTGTCGGTAGCATTGAGGCCAATCTTTTCGTCCTGTCCACATCCTGCCAGACAGAGTGTACCGAGCAATGTGGCGAACGCATATTTCACAAACGTTGATATATTATTCATATTTCTCATATTTCCAGTCATTTTAAATTATGAATATCGTAGTTACCACCCTGGATTTTGCACCAGATTCGGATCTTTTAATATTGTTTCCAGTTTCAACGGCCACAAATAGTCTTTATAACTATACTTTGGACGTAAGTAGATAGTGGTTACCCTATAAAATTCCTGGGCAGTCTCTCCCTGAATATACCACCCTTTCACTTCGCGAGGTAGTTCTTTTTTCCAACGCCGTAAGTCCCAGAAACGTTTTCCCTCACAGGCCAGTTCATTCAAACGTTCCATGCGAATGATTTCACGCATACCGTTTCTTGTATTAGGTTTATCCGGAGACTTGGAATATTTACTCCACGATTCCTTTACCCCCTTCAATCCTGCACGTTCACGAACCAAGTCCACGTAATCATATACATCTTGTGTGGGTGATTCCTGCGATTCATTCAAAGCTTCCGCATACATCAGATACAAATCAGCAAGACGTATGATTGGGAACGAATAACGGTAGGCAGAGAAACCGTCTTTTGTCAAACTAGTTTTATAGCTACATACTTTTTTATTCAAATACCCCGTATATGAATGGTCTTCCGAAGTCTGACGCCCTGATACCTCCTTTGCCCGAAAATGATAGAAAGAAAGTTCTGCCGGCTCATCATTCTTGTAACCGTCTCCGTACCATGTTCCACGGTCGAATGACAATGAAGCATAAAAACGCGGTTCACGGTTCAAGTGAAGAAAGGCTGTTTGCTCTCCTATTTGAAGGTAATATTTATTATTTCCTTCATCCGGGATAGTGGTAATCTCATAACGGTTAGGATAATTAGCCGTCCAGAAATCACTATTATCTTCGGAAATAGGCACACCATTTGAAGAATAGAATGCTTCGGCTACTGATAAAGTTGGTCCTAAGACAGAACGCGCGTTATAGTGGCTTCCCTTCGTATGTTTAGCCATTGCAACCGTCTGCAACCCGTTAACGTTCCGTGTACTTCCCCAAATAATCTCTTCATTCCATTTTTCTGTGACTGCCTCACCAATATTCAGTAGTGTACGTGTTGCCACAGAAATAGTACTAATAGGTAAAGAAAAAGTATAAAGTTTCTCGTGACCATTTTCTTTTGCGCAATTAATCGCTTCAAGCGCTGCGTCTGCCGCCAATTTCCACTTATTATTGTCAACCTGCGTAGGGAACAAATGCCTGCCCTGATTATCTTTCACGTTAATATAATCCGGATTTCCATTGAACAAAGGGCTGGCAGCCAATAATAACAATTGTGCTTTTACTGCTTTCGCAATTGGCTGGGTAATACGTCCCATTTCCTGTCCCGGGTCTGTGATCATAGGAGGAAGGCCTTCATACGCTTCATCCAGCAAGTTAGAGATATAAGCCACTACATCATCCACCGGCTCGCGATAACGCCTTACTTCATCCTGCGAAGCATCTACCTCAATATTAGTATCCATGATAGGAATAGGACCATAAAGCATAAACAGGTAATAATGATAATAAGCTTTGAGGAATTTTACTTCTGCAATCCAACGAGTACGTTCATAATTCTGTAAATCGAGAGGTTTGTTGATATTTTCCAAGAAAATATTACAATCGCGGATAGCTACCCAAAGATTGGTTCCCCCATTTCCTCCATCCCAAAAATTCTGGTAGGGGTCATTATTATTTTGTTCACCGCGGCCTATTTCCCATGCGTTGAGAGAGATACGCTGATCTATAAAACCGGTTCCTTTAGGCATTAACCAATGTTCATCACCTGCCAAAAAGCCAATGGAGCCACCCTGATCCCATGAAGGCAGGTAACTATAACAAGTATGTAGAAACTTAAATGAATTAATGCGGTTGCTGAAGGCATTATCCATATTTGGAGTACCTTCGGGCACTATATCTAGGTAATCACTACAAGAAGTGCTACACAGCATGGCAGCAATCACGAGTGATATGGATATGATTATTTTTTTCATATAACATGTTTTAGAGTGAAAGTTGAATACCTACATTAAATACTCGTTGAACAGGATATCCCAAACCGTTGTTCCCCATTTCCGTATCCCAAATCTTGAATTTGGAAATATTGAACAAGTTCGTCCCGCTTACGTAAATACGCAAGTTTTCCAATTTAGCTTTACTGGTCAGTCGCTTTGGAAGTGTATAGCCTATTTCTGCCGATTTCATACGCAAGAAAGTACCGTCACGCAACCACCATGTACTCGACTGGTTATTATTACTGATAGCCGTATCCGATAACCGTGGCCAGAAAGCATACATATTCTGGTTGGACTCACTCCAATGATTATCTGCAATAACCTGAAGCAAAGCATTGTTAGCCTGTTTTCCTCCCAATTCGTTATCCGGGTCATAAGGTTGGGCAAACGGAGTGATACGCAAAGGACTAATAAAGAAGGAAGACCGTGCCGATCCCTGGAAGAAGCAGTTGAAATCAAACGCCTTATATCCCACAGAGAAACCGAAACCATAGATAATTTCTGGTGTAGTCGGATAACCGATAGGCACAATATCCTGCTCGTCGATGATTCCGTCACGATTGATATCTTTATATTTGATATCTCCGGCTGTATATTCGCCAAATTGTTGTTTCGGAGAGTTTGCCACATCTTCATCATCTACAAACAAACGTTCGGCTATGTAACCATAAGTCTGGCTCAGCTTAGAACCGATTTTACTTCTCCATGGAGTAGCCGAGTAGTCCGGTTCTTCGTATTCAGAAAATTCACTGCTGGCGTATGTGAAATTACCTCTGATAGTAGTCCACAGGTTTTTGTTGAAAATATGCGAATAATCCAAAGAAATATCGACACCTTGTCCTTTAGCCTCACCGATATTTGCCCGGATAGGCGCCTGGAATCCCATCAAACTGGGGATATCGGCACGCTCTTGCAGGATATTCGTTCTTCTTTCTTTAAAATACTCTGCCTGAATCTCCAGGTCATTGAATAATTTCAGTTCAAATCCCACATTCATTTTATGAGAAATTTCCCAACCAATCTTCGGATTGGCATAGCGGCTGATAGAAATACCGTTATAACCTTCGTCAAAGTTGGTTCCGAAGTTCATTCCCCTACCGGAATTATTCATATTTACTTCCGACAAATAGAAGAAACGGTTGTCATTATTAGAAATATTATCATTACCGACCAATCCGTATGATCCTTTCAACTTAAGCATATTGACAACTTTGGAAATCGGTTTGTCCGCCCAGAATTTTTCATTGGACACAACCCAGCCCAAACCTCCCGACGGGAAGAATCCCCAACGATGACTCTTGTCAAAACGTTCGGAACCGTTGTAACCGAAATTAAACTCCGCAAAATAACGGTCGGAGAATCCGTAAGTAAAACGTCCTGCTAATCCCAAATTACGGGTAGGGAGTGATTTCTGCAAGGTGTTTTCATTGCCACTTTTCCCTTCACGCACTGTATAAACCAACATACCACTGACATTGTGTTTTTCAACAAACGTCCGATCGTATGACAACGACGCTTCCAAATACAGGGAACTGCCTACTTTTTTACTTCCCGGAGAGTATCCTAGATAATCTGTACCCAAATCCGGATTTAGAGCAGAAAGAGTGTATTCATCTTTTTTCTTATCATAACTATCCAAGGCATAATAGAACGGAGTATAAGAACGTTGAAGATCATAATATGAAGTTCGCGTGACATTTCCCAACAAACGCCCTTTCAAGCCTTCGGTTATAAAACTGAAATCTTGCTTCAGCTCCAACTGGGCAAGTATAACTGTGTTTTCATATTCTTTATAACCGCGTGCCATTTCAGCATACGGATTCAAGTAATTTGCACTAGTTCCATAATTACCGAACATAGGATGATTGGTATATTGGTTAGCTGCATCCGGAGCATACATGGCAGGAAAAAGAACCGGACTTGCTTTAATAGCCTGACTGTAAACCTGCGAACCTCCCTGTATAGGGCCTTGATAACTATCAAATGTACCGCTCACACGCACTCCCAACTCGGTTGTTTTGGTCAGATTGATATTAACATTCGAACGTACCGTATATTTATCCAACTTAATATTATTATCAAAAAGATTACTGGGAACCTGTTTCAAGATACCATTATCTCGCGAATAAGACAATGCTACATAGTAACGGGCTACACGGCCACCACCGCTAAGGCTCATGTTTCCGCGATAGTTAGTTGTGAAATCTTTGAATAGCATATCCTTCCAATCTACCATTGGATAAGCCATTGGATTCAATCCTTTTTCGCGAGCAGCAATCGCGCTTTCCAGATAAGGTAATGCACCATCCGGATTTCGAGTTCTCACCGCCTCATTATGAAGTTTCATAAACGTCAGCGGATCAGCAATTTCAACCTCTTTGGAAGGAGCGGAGAACGAACTTTCTACCCTGAAAGATAATTTCATTTTACCTTCCGTACCTTCTTTTGTCGTTACAAGAATAACACCATTAGCACCACGCGCACCATAAAGCGCAGTAGCGGTAGCGTCTTTCAGAATGGAGAAACTGGCAATATCATCGGTATTCAATCTTGCCAAATCTGATGAAGTCAATTCAATGTTATCAATCAAAATCAACGGGTCGGCTTTCCCTGTTCCAAATGTCGTCACACCACGAATAAAGAATTCGGCATTATCCTCACCCGGTTCTCCACTTCTTTGATAAGCAACTACTCCCGCCAACTTCCCTGCAAATCCGGTAGTAAGATTACTACTGGTAGTTTTTAACTCCGCCGGTTTGATAGTAGAAACGGAGCCTAATACAGACTCTTTCTTTTGTTTGGCAAAAGCTACAATCGTGACATCTTCAAGTGCAATACCGCTATCTTCTTTCATCGTCACAACACGAAAGACATTTAGATCTTTAGGGTTGAACGGAACAACTTTCTTCTCATATCCAATGTAAGAGAATTCTATATTTTTCGTGTTTGCCGGTACTTTCAGTACATAATTTCCGTCCAAGTCTGTAGCTACTCCGATACTGGTTCCCGGAATAAAAACACTGGCACCAATAATCGGTTCATTGTTAAAATCCAATACAACTCCTTTAATTGTATAGGTCTTGCCTGTCTGTTGTGGTGATGCAATATCCTGTTTGGCGTGAAGGGGAGGTAAACAAATACCATACAAACAAAATAGGATCAATAATCGCAGTATTCTTCCACAATTTTGTTTTTCATTCATCATAGAAATTAAAAGTGTTAACAATTCATTCTTATGCTTTTCGATAAGCATGAATCTGGGTTAATTAAAGGTTTTCAATAAATAAAGGATAGCACTTTCATCTATTAAATTGCTATCTTCACAAAAACGTTCATTTTTTCTTTGCCAGCATTCGTTATTAGTTTATAATCTTGTTAAAGGTGTTACACCGGAAATTCTCAAATAGACGGCATTTTCTATCTTATGAATCACATCCGTTTTTTCAAAAAATCCCACTACCCGATACTACATTCTGTTGCATCGGTTGTGGGAACTTGGGGGTATGTTAAGTTTCAAATAATACATTATACAAGACTTATTCAATCCCCGGACAAAAGCACTCTTTTTTCCATAAATTGAATATAAAAAACAAGATGATATAACCTGGTTATACTGTACCAGAGGAGATAAACTGTGCTGAGCTGTACTGTTCATAGGATATAAGGTCTTTTTTTATTTATCGCTACACTAAGTTCTACTGGAACTTCGTGATTCGTTTTGTAAAGTGAACTAATGTGTTAGTTTGTATGCAATAATAATTGTAATACGTTGCAAATATATAGATAATTTTTGTAATTAACTTTGGTAGAGTCCTTATTTTCTTCATTTCATACCCCTCTGATATATATTCTTTTTTTATCACGAAGTTCCAGTAGAACTTAGTGTAGCGATAAATAAA
>PPYF01387743.1_pt1 | contig 17207 bp, 20 predicted proteins | sample 1559871 | NCBI WGS metagenome assembly PPYF01 (sample SAMN08240021, study PRJNA423297) | Human gut metagenome, whole genome shotgun sequencing project.
AGCTCACGCATATAAGCGTCTACTTCTTCCATGGAGTATGAAGGGCCGCCCTCTGCTTCTTCCAGCATGGCAATCAGTTCTTTCTCCGCTTCTTCTCGCGTCATCATTTTTCACTCCTTTATTAGCTTCTGGGGATACACTCCCCAACGGTATTTACGGATAGAAGGAGTGGAAAACAACAATTATCCCATTTGAAGTTGTACTTCTTGGCTTGTCCCTTCAATCCGTTTCATGAGGGCATTATCATGTCGCATAATGTAATCGAATGTATCTTTCAGGGAGAGAAACAGACGAGGCTGTACATGATATTTCTTTGTGTTCTCTTGCTGAGAAACGAGGTTTATGTGTTCCAATCGGACTGGCCGCATGTCCATATCAATTTTCCACTTGCCCACCATCGTCTGCATCTCGAAATATCGATTGTCGTGGTGAAACGGCAGACAATGTTCCGTACAGAGTTGCACTAATGTTTCGACACTTTCTCCCGCACGCTTTTTGTTGGTGATAGGGATCGAATAGACGACATCTTGCTTCGGACTTGGCTTACAATGCCGGCATGGGCAGTAGCCGGCACGGACAGCGTCCTGATAACGAGGAAAGCCGACCAACTGGTTGAGCCCTGTGATTTGCGGGCAGTTTCTGCGGTGGAATGTCCGATACCCCTTACTTGCCCAGAATGCCAGCCCTGGCTGCGAGAGTGCCATAATGTTGCTTTTCTCGGCATCGGAAAGGGAGCCTTTCTTGAATGCAGCTTCACGCTCCTGTTTAGCACGATTAAAGCGTCCGATGGCACTTTGTTCGTCCTTGCTCAAAGAACGCTCCTGAGGGGATTGCGGCTTCTTTGGAAGAACTGGAAAAGCAATCGTCTTGCGCTCAATCGGCTCCGGATTGCAGTGCTTACAAGGCCGTCGCCCGCTTTTAAGGCAGGTGTCGTAGGAAACGGTTCCCTGAATATCATAGGCCAGCAGAACATGACTGCACTTCCTGGTGTGAAAGATTTTGGACTGCTTGGAGTATACATAGTTATATTCAGAGCGAGCGATAGAGTCCTGATTGCGGTCCCACAGCGCATCTAAGAATTCATCCCTACAGCAGCTACAAGGTTTGTACTTACGTCGAATTGGGAGCTTGAATGTGAGGAATGCCGGGAAATGCCGATTATCAGGTAGTAGCTCACAGTCGGATTGATGAAGAAGCTTGGCCTGAGGATCATAGAGCAGCTTATAGGCAGAAGAACCTTTCTGTGCCATTGCGTCTTTGCCCCATCTTTTCGGTGGCTCAAGTAAATACTTCTGCTCAAAGCCAATGTCCTGCGCAAGCAGTTGCATGGTTGCTACATCGTTGACGGAGCAGTGCGCTGGAGAAGGTGTGACGATATTGCGCGCCGCACAGATCTTATAAGGGCTACGAAAAAGTATCAACTGTATTCCATTGCGCATCTACACGGGCAGCGGCCAACTGTGTTGGCCAATGATTACCATGCTGATTCGAGATCCATTCCATATCAACGAGCACATACATCTTCGACACCTCCGTTAGTTCTTTCTTCAAATTCTACTGTAATCATACAAAAAGAGGTGTCCGAAAGAACGGACACCTCGCTGCCTTCAGTATTTTACTCGAAGCGAAAGACACACCAATCTATGGAATAGATCATTCCCGTAGATCGGTGTGCCTTTTCATGTTATTAGTGTGAAATCGTTGAGAACCTATTGAATCGATCCCTTTGTATTGTGCTACTGCCGTTGAACTACGCTACCTATCAATATGCTGCTGTTCCGTTTGGTCATAGGACTTCGTATATCCCAAGTGATATTCCAACAGCAAGGTGTGAGGAATCATGTCAAAGGCATTAACGCCATCAACAGCAGTAAGAACTTTGACCGCAGCACGATAACCGCAGTAGAAGCTGTGGCAGGCCGCCCAATGAACGCGTTGCTCCCACGCACACTCAATCGAGGTCAAATGCTTTCGTCGCTCTTCATCACCATCAATCTCGAGCTGTTCGATAAGCTTCTGGTTTTCGTCATGCATCTGCAAAAACAGAGTATGGCGCTGCATACCGGGCATCTCAAAGAGAGCCTGCATGAGATGCTTTTCAAATCCATCGACAACAAGATCTTGATTGGAAAAGTGCTGGACGAACCCAGAATACAGGCCGGCGTTGAAAGCATACCGGGATGCATACCGCAGTTTTGCCTCGTAATTGGTTTTGATCTGGCTTAGGATCTCGTTCTCGGACTGCTCCAATGTGGTGGTGAAATAGTACTCAGCCGCTGTGTAGTCCTTTTCCTCTTCGGAAAAATCTGTTTGCGCCAGTACCTTGTATGTATCGAACAAATACTTTTGAAAAGCAGGGGCAAATGCGCGTTCTTTCATTTCCTCTAATGCGTTTTGTACTGTCATGTCTTCATCCCTCCGTACAGATTTGATACAATCGTATCAAGTAAGTACATATTACATGAGTGAAAGCGCGAAAACAGTCGGATTAAGGGAGAATGAAAAATAAAATTGCACCTGCCAGATCGACAGGTGCATTGCTCAAATGTGTTTTTTGATGATCGGGATCGAATTTAATGCCAACTCAACAATGGCATCTTCTTGCTCCTTCGTTAGTCCAGAGTTTTCAAGTTCCTTGCGGACTCTATGCTCCAGAGGAGAATCCGTCTTCCCAGCTAAGTAGTCGAGTGAAACGTCTAGAATATCCGAGATGCGCTCAATGAGCTGGAAACTTGGTGATCTGACTCCATTTTCTATGTGTCGAAGTGAGTCTACAGCAATACCAATCTTCTCAGCGAGCTGTTCACCAGTTAGGCGGCGGAACTGCCGTGCAGTCCGAATCCGGCTGCCCATGATTTGCAATCTCGTACTCATTTGATCTTCTCCTACCTATTCTGTACTTTCTCACAGTATAGAGGGATGGCAGAAAATCAGAAATGAGCATTATGGTATTTACCGTACTGAAATGGTACGTAAACGAATGACCTCCGGTACGACACATACCGAAGGCCATTCGCTTTAAGTCACATTTACAAACTGAGCCTCAATCACTCTACTCGGCGGCACAGAAGCAAACTTGTTTGTTTTTGCCCATGTGTTGTCCCCCACAGGCATCAAGGTGCCAGATGCCGCCAGCTCGTAGGTGCGCAGCATATCTTCAACCGACAGATTAGGAGTACGGGTGCGCGGAGGGGCTGCACGGGTCAGATCGAACAGGATCGCATACTGCTCAGGCCAAGGTACACCGTAGAAGCGGCGAGGCGTCTTGCCGCTATCCCAACCGAGTTTTGTGCGGATGATGTGCATCAGCATTCGGTTACTCACAGTTGTCCACTTTTTCTGCCCTTTCAGATCCTCTGCGGTTCTTCCAGACATAAAGGGAACGGCGCATGGATCGTCTTTATCACACGCCTGAATAGCCAGAGTAGTGCCTTCGGAACTGATCAGGAGCCGAACATTTTCGGGGTATCCAAGTTCTGCCGCACTCAGATTATTAAAGCGAATAGACGATTGCGCAATGCGCGCCTCTGCTGCGCTGAATGTCCGCAGCGTCGGGTTCACAACACGAAAGTCAGAAAGGCAAGCGTTCATATATCGACATCCTCCTTGAACTGAATTGGGTGGAGTTCGGCTAAAACTCCTTCGCCCGTAATATCTTCCAAAATTACAGCCTCACGATCTGGCATAGAAACTCTGTTTTTTACCTCTCGCCAATCCTCTTTGGAAACCAGCGGCGTGTGAGCGTCCCTCACTCGAAACCGCTCAGCCTGACCTAAGTTGCGCACACGCTTATGAGCGAACAGATCTACGCAAATGCTCTTTTGCATGATGATATCGCCACAGTAGCGGTCATTGCCAAGAATATAGGTGACAGACGATACCGTCCAATGCGATTTCCCGGCTGGAGAGGGAATCCCTTCTGAAGTTAAAATCTTCGCGATTTCGTATGGCGTTTTCCCTCCAAGGTAGAATGCAAAGATCCGAATAACTACGCCGGCCTCATCTTCATCCACGATCAGCTTGTTGTCTTCAAGCTGATAGCCATAGGGCTTGACTAATTTCGGAATTCCCTTTGCAAAGCGCTGGCGGATGCCCCATGCTACGCTGATGGACTTATTGACGCTCTCGTCCTGCGCAAATGCCGCAAGAACGGTGAGAAGCAATTCGCCATTTTGAGAGAGTGTGTTGATGTTCTCCGTCTCGAAGTAGATAGAGACAGGCGGAGACAGGGACCTTAGCATACGGGCATATTTGATGCAGTCAACGACATTACGAGCAAATCGAGAGACAGACTTCGTGATGATCATGTCGATCTTTCCAGCTTGGCAATCTTCAATCATCTGATTGAATTCCTTGCGGTTTTTCACGGAAGTCGCCGAAATTCCCTCATCGGCATAGATCCGAACCAGCACCCAGTTTGGATGCTTTGCAATACACTCGGAGTAGTATTGCTGTTGAATTTCAAAACTCTCCGCTTGCATTTCAGACATGGTACTAACACGGCAATATGGAGCTACCCTCAGCTCAACATCTTCGGAGTTCTGAGGCTGCATGTCCTCGCGAGCTGGCATCCGTTCTACTGCTTGCCCCTCTTGGAAAGCGTCACGAATTCTTTGCTTTCGATCCTCATTTTTTGTTTCGCGAGCCAAATGCAGGACCTCCTTCTGTGCGATATCTAGAGTAGAAGGCATAAACAGGCGGAATCAGTTCAGCACGACCGGAAGGTGTGTAGACCGAAAGCCCGGCACTTGCGAATTTGCGGCCAACTTCGAGAATGGCCTCTCCACGGGCCAAACGTGACAAATTCTTTACCAGCACACATTCGTAAAGGCCATGCCGCCTATCCCGAGCCAGCGTCTTGATGCTTTGCCGGTTCCCATCAGTGCCATACTCAAAAACAGGGAGCTCTGCTACGACCTCCAAGCCGAGGCCTTTTGCGGTTGTGCGGAGTCCGGCCAGCTGTGCTTGCATGAGGCTGTTATTTACCTCCGAAGCTGGCCCTCCAATTCTTGCGTATATAATGCAGCGTTTCATCGTGCTTTTTCCTCCGACTCAAACTTATGCACCAACCGATAAAATGTCGATGCGCTGACGCCCAACTGCCTATAGCACTCGACAGCCGTGATTTCTCCTTGCTTCCACTTGGGGTAATAGATATCCCAATCCTTTACAGAACACTTTGGCCGCCCAAATTTGACACCCTTTAGATGCGCGGCGGCAATACCTTCCGCCTGTGCCTTCGACTTGGTATCAACTTCCAGCTGAGCGCCGAAAGATAGTACGGCGAGGACAATATCCGTGATTACACTACCGAGCAGATCTTTGTATCGGGTCGTATCCAAAATGGGCGTGTCCAGGACAACGATGTCCACACCAAGCGTTTTGGTAAGATATTCCCACTCGGTGCGAATTCCAGAGTAATTACGGCCAAAACGATCAATGCTTTTAACGACCAAGATATCACCATTACGCAAAATGCTATTTCGTAGCGACATGTAGTTTGTTCGCTCAAAACTACGGCCGCTCTGCTTGTCCACATAGATATCACGCTCTTCAATGCCGTACTCGAGCAATTCAAGGACCTGACGATCCTCATTTTGCTCAGCTGTGGATACACGAGCATATCCAAATTTCTTATTGCTCATGGCATTACTCCTTAGACCGGAACATACCCATGACACCACCGAGATCCGCAAGATCATCAGCCGCCAGCGTTGGACTCTCCGACTTTGGGGACGTGGGTTGTGATACAGCTTGGAGTTCTCCATTTGTGACCATATCGCGAACGACATCCTTGACGATGCTCACCACCCAGTCGCGGCCAAACTCGTTGGCCGCTTCTGGGCAGCTTGTGTAGTGCAGGATCGCATTGACGACCAATTCGGACATGCTGCGTGGTCGTTGCCGTAAAATATCGAGTGCGCGCCGGTGCCGAAAGTCCATTTCATTGAACTGGAGCACAACACGAGACTTACTATTACTGCCCATTCGACGCTACCTCACTCTGATAGAGGAGTTCATAGCCGTGTGCATTGGCATGAATATCTTCGATGAAAATGGGGAATGCTACTTTATTTCCCCTCTCAATCATTCCTCTCAGGAGAAGAGAGCCGCCACCAGCAAACACGCATTTGCTGGTCGTTACATCGATTCCACGCTCACGCAGGAAGTTATAGAACTCCGAAAGGAACTCTCCAGTCATGCTGCGAATCAGCTGTTGCACTTCACCAGGAAGGACAGTAGGCTGATTGCGAATGACCTCATCAATATCGCAGTCCTCCAAGATCCGGGCATAGAGCGCATTGCATTTGCTTGTAATGCTGTTGTAGAGGGTGATGACCCCCTTTTCAAAACTTTCGACCACCGCCAGGTCAGGACGTCCCGCCGCAGAAAGTACTGCTCAAAGCGACTGTGGAGCTGTTCATAGTGCGCCGGGGGCAATCCAATCAGTAGTGTGATGTCAATCGGATCCAGCGTTTCAGCTGCCTTGCGCCGCTCCAGTTCCTTAGCGATAGCGAAGAGCGTCAGGACATAGAACCGCTCGTCTTCGGTTTTGTCGCGCAGATAAGAAATGCGCTGTTCTGTCAGCGTATAGTAGCGCCCGTTCCAGCAGATATAGTCCGTTTTGAAGCCTTGCAGCCCCTCAGACGAAATCAGGCCGGAGGTAAAAAGCGTGTTCGGGGTCTTGATCGATTTATTGCCGTGATCGACAGAGATAATCATGGATTGGAACCTCCTCATTTCGTTTAACAAAGTGCGTGTAATGTCGCACTCGAAGCATCTAAAAGAAATTACGCATAGTGTTCTCATAGAACAACAACTACACTAAATGTTTTCCATTTAGGCATTTATGCCCAGTCTTTCAGAAGATCGTGGAGCTTTTTGAGCGCACCGTTGACAGATTTCAGCGCTGCGTTCATATGGCACCCTTCCTGACGGGCAATCTCACGGATCGTCATATTCTCCATCAGCATGAATTTCCTGATAAATGCCATAGTAGTCTTTGATTCTGATAGTTTTCATTTTTACCTCCAAGTCGTTTCGTTTGCGGATGCGGACGAACGACTTGAAGGCGGGCCACGAGCCCGATTGCCAGCGCCGGACATGGATCATGCTCCCAGTCAAGGCAACAAAAAAGCCGGCCACTCTCATTTTCGAGAATGGTCGGCTCTTTGTTCCGGTATTGGCTGGCGCACAAGGGTATGAAAAAAGCCCCTCGGATCATAGACCCGAGAGGCTATAGGTGCTCCAGCATAATCCATTATACCGGCTGAGTCTCTACACTACAATTTCGTTTGGCTCTCAATTTCCTCCCGATTTTCTATCATGTTTTCTCTCATCTGACTGCCACATTGTCTCTCATTTGTCTCTCACGAGACTTCCACCTGAGCGGTGACGCTACCGCTTTGCTGCAGGTGCTCCCTGATGATCAGATCGGGGATTACGACACACCAGAGGCTTGCTGCATAGGCACGGATAGCGGGCTTGATGTGCCGATAGTATGTAGATGAGGAGATTCCGAGGTTGAGATATGCTTCCTCATTTGAGGTGCAGTAGACATCAAAGTACCTTGCCTGGAGAATGTTGAAATAGGTGCCTCCATTGGGCGGTGTGTCCTTCACGAGCACCAGGGCATCCTCCATAACGGACAGAAGCTGCATGGAGTGGCCCATCTCGGCAAGGCGATCGGCGATGCGTTTCCGGTCAGTGTCACGGTCATAGTCGATGGCCAGATTGATGAAGTCGGAGATGCTTTGCCGTCTACCTTCATAGCACTCTTCTTCCATCTCACCGATGCGAGAGGCAGTCCTTCGAACGGCGGGGCCGTAAATCTGGAGCAGCGCCAAGGTCTTATCAATATCCTCCTCGGTGAGGGTACTGGTGATGTCAAAGGTTTTCAAGTAGTTCTGGAATTTACTCATTATTTGTCCTTTCTGCCAGGCCTCTTTAATGGTAAAAGTTGAAGGAGCCAAGAACTTTGGCATAGGCCTTGGACTTATTGTGGAGGATGCGCTTTTTGCCGTCCGCCTTGACTTTACGATCTTTCAGGTAGAGATAGAGTGCGAAGGCTCCATTTTCCTTCACGACGATCAAGTCACCGTCATTGATCTCGGCTGCCCTCTGACAGAACAACACGCTGCCGGTGGAAATGCCGTGCTCCTGATAGCGATACCCCTCGGCCATAATGCAAAAACACTTTTTGGGAGTCAGACCAGAAAATCCGTCGATCTGGATGGAGCCATAGCCATTGCTCAAAATGGGGTGTCTGGCTTGAGTCGTTTCAACTGCTGCGTTTATAGTCAATACCTCCTCAGTGATACATAACAGAGGGCATCTTGTATTCAACCTCCCGATGGGCAGGCATCTTCAGCCCCGTGGTGAGTGCGGCGAAATTGATGGCATGGAGGCCATAGCGGCGACGGATGTCTTCCATGGTGCGCTCCAGGATGAGGCGCTTGTTGTGCTTGGTAAAGTCTGACCAGAGATCGAGCTGGATCGGCGTGCCAGACGGGATAAGGTCGATTGCGCTGATGGTCAGAGACCGGATATTGTTGTTCCAGGTATGCTTCTTGCAGAACAGCTCAAAGCCTGCCGCTGCAATTTCCGTGTAGCTCTGCGTTGGAAATGTCAGTTTTCCTTGGTATTCCCGTTGCGAGAGGGTGTTGTCGCGGACGCTGATGCGGACCCGTGTGGCAGCCAGCTTATTCTTCCGGAGCTTCAGCCCAACTTCCTGAGAAAGCTCCATGAGAACATGGCGCACTTCATCTTTCGAGAACAAGTCATCCGTGCAGGTAATGCCGTGACCAACGCTTTTGATGGGGATTTCGTAGTCGCATGGCATAACGCGCGATTGATCCAGTCCATTGGCAAACACCCACAGCTTTTCACCATTGACGCCAAGCCTGCGAATTAGCATTGCCCGATCCGCTTGGGCCAGATCTCCGATGGTGCGGATCCCGTAGAGCCGAAGCTTTTCCGTCGTTGCTCGCCCCACATAGAGCAGGTCTGAAACAGGGAGCGGCCAGATTTGATCTTTGAAGGATTCCCGCGTTATGACAGTCACGGCATCTGGCTTTTTCATGCCTGAGCCGAGTTTCGCGAAAATCTTATTGAAGCTGACGCCAATGGAAACGGTGAGTCCGACTTCTTCTTTCACAGTAGTCCGAATCTCGTTGGCGATTTCAAGCGGAGTTTTCTGCTGGAGAAGCGGAGACCCAGTCAGTTCAATCCAGCTCTCATCAATGCCAAATGACTCGACTTCCGGAGAGTATCGCAAATAGATAGAGCGGACAATTTTGGAGAATTTCAGATATTGTTCCATATGCGGTTCTACAATCGTCAGTTGCGGACATTTTTGCTTTGCCTCCCAAATCACTTCACCTGTCTTCACCCCACATTGCTTTGCCAATTGGTTCTTCGCAAGAACGATCCCATGTCGATCCTCTGTGCTGCCGCAAACCGCAATGTACTTTCCACGCAATTCCGGATGCAGCATACATTCAATACTCGCATAGCAGTTGTTGAGGTCACTATGCAATACAACTCGGCCTTCCATATTCGGCATACCTCCTGTCCATAACCTTCAAGAAATAGTTCCATCAAGTTCCTAAAAGTTCCTATTGACAAGTTCCAGTTCGCAGAATATAATGAGCCTAAAGTTCCAACCGAGTTCTATTAAGTTCCAATAAGTTCTAATAACAAAATAGCAGGTCAGAAAATGGTTTGTCAATAGAACTTTCAAAAACTTTCCAAACCTGCGAGAGGAGACGGTTATGAAGACGACTGGTGAAAAGATTCGAGAGAGCCGCACGCATCTGGGCCTTACGCAAACAGAACTGGCCGATAAGATTGGTGTCACGCTGCGCACGATTACCAAATACGAAAAACAAGGTGTAATGCCTCGCGGTGTAAATCTTCAGAGGTTGGCAGAGGTGCTGGGTGTTTCCACGGCATATCTAAGCAACGATGAGATCGTAGATCCCAACTATGGACTTGAAGAGGCACCATACATCGAGAGCGCAAGAGCAGCCTATGGCCGTAAAGGAGCAACTGATGTAGAGCAGCTGCTGACACAAACGCGTGCTCTCTTTGCTGGTGGAGATGTCCCTGAGCAGGATAAGGAGCTTTTCTTCCAAGCAGTCACTGAGGCGTATTTTGCTAATAAGCAGCGAGCCAGCGAGAAGTTCACCCGTAAAGACTACAAAAAGTAAGCAGGAATATTCTGAGTGTACGGATTTTTGGACAACCCTTGTGGTACTGTCAGGCTGTATAATAGAAAACTACTTTCTGAAGTGAGGCGAGTGGATTGCTGACGATGACGATTAGGCAGGAAGTAAGTCGATTGAAAATGAAATATCAGACAGATGACCCGTATGAGATCTGCGAGTATTTGGATATCCAGGTGATGGAACGTCCAATGGGAAAGAGTCCCCGTTCCTGCAAGGGCTTTTTCCTGGTTTCTTCTCGGTGCAAACTGATTGTAATCAACAGTGATTTGCCCGACAGCATTCAACGGATCATCATTGCGCACGAGCTGGGGCATGCAGTCCTCCACAGCGATTCTGCCATTAACACCTTCCATGAGTTTGCGATGTTTGAGGATACAAATCGAATGGAGTATGAGGCAAATGTGTTTGCTGCGGAGTTCATGCTCAGCGATGACACCGTCTTAGAAGCGCTGGAGATGCAAATGGACTTTTATCAGACAGCGAAGTGTTTGTATGTGCCACCTGAGTTACTGGACTTCAAGCTCCGGATTCTACAATGCCAAGGTGTAAGAATCATAGCTCCGTATATCGCGCATGGGGATTTCCTCAAGCGTGATCTGGAGCAGCCGTTGAGTTAAGTATGCTGCCAGGTGAGGCTTATAAGGTCTATGTGAGCGTTTTTGTAGAGCATCGTTCGGATGGGACAATGCTGCCTAGGGAAATCATCTGGGAGGATGGCCAGAAATATGAAATAGACCGCGTGATCGATATTCGCCCAGCCTATGCTGCAAAAGCCGGCGGGCAAGGCGATCGTTACACCATCCAAGTCAATGGTGCAAGAACATATCTCTATTTTGAACGATCCGCCAATCTAACGGGTAATACGATAGGCCGTTGGTTTGTGGAACGAAAGGTGCCATTGAGGGATCTACTTTAGAGCCCATGACATTGGAGAAACTTGTGAGGAGGGAGAAAATGTATAGCGCTGCATTACAGAGGTACTATAACGAGCACGAGCATTTGCCATACACCTTTTATGCTCAGCCAAAACGCTTCACTCAGTATGCGATAGAAAAGAGAGGCGAGCTTTTGGCAACAGCGTATAACTATATCGAGCCGGATGCGAAAGGCACAAGAGACTTCGTTGAATATTCTTCTGCAGACTTTACTGTAACGGATTTCCATTCTGCTGACCGAGTCTGCGTGGTTATGAGGCTTCCGGAACCTACAATGCCATTGCACTGTAAGATGATCGGCTGCTCCGTCAAGTTCGATGGCAGTTGCCCCGTATGGCGTACAGTCGAGTTGACGGAGCAGGGTAGCTTTCTCCTATGTGGCTGGAATGCGGATCATACGCATATGGTAATTAGCAAGGTGGGTGCAGAAACGGAAGAATGTGTTCGACGAATGACAGAGGAATTGAGCTTTCCAATTATGATTGATATAAAATCATTCAAGCTGTAACCCCAATTATGTGTGACAAACATGAAAAGGAGGAGACGCATCAGATGCGTCTCCTCCTTCTTGTAGTGGCATCGGTAGATCATGGCTGCAGCTTGTGCACGGGTGCAGACGTCGTTTGTGCCGAAGGTCATCTCCGTCAGACCGGTGACGATGCCGGTGCTCGCCGCCCAGCGGACGGCCTCGGCATAATACGCACCCTCATCCACGTCCGTAAACGGCATCAGGTAATTCACCACAGGGGAACCCGCCGCGCGCCAGAGGAAGGTCACGATCTGGGCGCGGGTGCAGGGCTGGTTCGGTGCAAAGAGGCTGTTACCAACGCCGCCGGTGATGCCGTTCTCCGCCGCCCACTTGACGGCCTCGTAGTAATAGGCGTCGTTGGGTACGTCATAGAAGAAGTTGAGAACGCTGTTGTCCTCCATGAAGGTCGCCTTGATCTCCACCTTGCTCGCAGGCATGGTGAATGTGTATTTCCCATTGCCCTTGTCGGTGAGCTTCAGATCGTTGCCGTTCTTATCGGTGACGGAAATGGTTTCCAGCACATAGCCGCTGTCGGGTTTCACCGTGATCGTCACGGTGCTGCCCGCAGAGGCGTTCTTCGGGCTGACCGTCACGGTGCCATTCTCGGTCTTGCTGGGGACGGTGATAGGATAGCTGGACGAGCCACCGGAGCTGCCGCCATTGTAGCGCCAGTGTGCCGTATATCTACGCTCGCCGGTGCTGCCCTTCGGGATGGTGACGGTCATATTGTTCTCGCCGTCAAGCCCCGTGCCGCTCCAGCCGGTGAAGGTGTAGCCGGGGCGTGTGGGATTCTTGAGGGTAAAGGTATCCATCTCGACGGTGTAGGTGTCGGGGTTGCCCTCCACAGTGCCGCCGGCCAAATCATAGGTGATCGTGTACTGGTTGATCTCCCACTTCGCCCAGTATTCCTTATTGCCCATTTCTGTACCGCCGATCGCCGTAACAGGGGAGCCAGTCAAACCTTCGTTGTCATACCAGCCCTTGAACGTGTGGCCTGTATAGGTCATATCGTCCGCCGCCGGGAGTGTTGCACCCACGCCGTAGGTGTATTCGGTGACATTGCCGTTGTTGATCGTGCCGCCGTTTGCGTGCAGGGTTACGGTATAGGTCGGGGCTGTCCACTGCACCGTCAGTTCCGTCACATCAGCAGGAACGCTGTCGCCGGGTTCGTAGGATTTGCCATTGCCGTCAAGCCACATGAAGTAGCTGCCTGTATTTCCGTCCGGGCGGGTCAGGCCGTCGGACGCAGGGGCGGTAAATGCGCTGCCGTTTTTCACGATGATGTGAATAGCATCGGAGCTGCCGCCCAGCTTGCCGCCGCCAAGGTTGAGGGTAACGGCTTTCAGCCCGTCAGCGCCCAGCGTGCCGGGGTTCGGGACTTCAAGGACGGGGCGGAAACCGACGTACGGGGCGGAGTACGTAGCAGAGTTGCTGCTCCAACAGCGGGCCGAACCGAGCCCGCGAACCGCACGGAGCAACGCGCCGCCAAAATAAGTATCCTGCCCCCACGAATACAGTATATTCCAGTTTTGGATATATCCGCTGGTCTTGTTCAGCATCGTGTCCCATTCGTTGCTTTGGGGCACGCCGCGTTCGGAATTGCCCGAACCTGTAAAGTTACTTCCCACAGACGGCGCGCGCAGGGTATAGCCCACGCCGCCGCTGGCATAATCTTTGCCGAAAATCAGACTTTTCGTATTTAAGTCATTCCAGCTTACCGTATGCGTTACGACATAGTCCGCCACAAACAGGCTGTGGGGATATTTTTCCCGCTGTGCATACTCCTCGGTGGTTGCCGTCGCAGACGTGAGCTTGTAGGCTTCTATCGTTCCGGCATAGGTAAAGGGAACATAGTGCAGCGACGTATCCGGCAAAGAAGCCGCACCATCTGAGTTTCCGCTGTTTGCTGTGCCGGGAATGCCCATCGCCGAAAGGTCAAAATAATATCTGCCGCCGGGAGCGAGGGAAAACTGCTCTGATAAAGCAAACTGCGCCGTGAGCTTGGTAACGTCCGCCGGAACAATGGCACCGGGCGCGTAGAGCTTACCGTCGCTGCCAAGCCACATGAAGTAGCTGCCTGTATTTCCGTCCGGGCGGGTCAAGCCATCGGACGCAGGCGCGGCAAAGCTCTCGCTGCTTTTCACAATGATTTGAATCTCCTCGTCGCTATTACCCAGCGTGCCGCCGCCAAGGTCAAGGGTAACGACCTTCAGTCCGCCAGAGCCCAGTGTGTCAGCGTTCAGGACTTCAAGCACGGGGCGGAAACCGACGATCGGGCCGGAGGGCGGAGCATAGTGGCCCCAGAAGCGGGCCGAAGTGTACCCGCGAATCGCACGGAGCGACAATTCGTAACTTGATGTGTCCTGCCCCCACGAATACATTTTATTCCAGTTTTGGATATATCCGCTGTTCTTGTCCAGCACCGCGTCCCACTCATTGCTTTGGGGCGTACCGCACTCTGAATCGCTTGAACCGGTAAACCCACTTCCACAAGACGGTGCGCGCAGGGTATAGTCCACGCCGCCGCTGGCATAATTTTTGCCGAAAATCAGACTCGCAGTATCTAAGTTATTCCAGTTTACCTTATGCGTTACGTCATAGTCCGCCACAAACAGGCTGTGAGCGTATTTGTTCTGCTGTGCATATTCCTCGGTGGTCGCCCTCGCAGACGTGAGCTTGTAGGCGTCCACCGTCCCTGCGTAGGTAAAAGGCACATAGTGCAGGGTATTATCCGGCAGAGCATCGTTCACCGTGCCGGGAATACCCATTGCCGATAGGTCAAAGTAATAGGTGCCGCCGGGGGTGAGGGAAAACTGCTCGTTAGGCGAATCATTAGCCAATAGCATTGGCGCAGCCAGCGCCCCCAATGCAGCGGCAGCTTCCGCATACCGGGTCATATCCAGCTCATCGATTTCCTCGTCGGAGAGCTTCTCCTTCGCCTCGTCGATGGCCTCAAGCTGTGCCTTGACTTCTTCGGCGTTATCTTCAGTGATTTCTTCTGCGTTCGGTAAACCGTCAATCATGGCCTGTACCTGATCTGCGGCACTCAGCTCTGTGGGACCATTCGGATCATCGGCTCTCTCGGTGCTGCCGTTTTCGCCGGTTCGGTCCTCAACAGGGATGTATTGACCGCAGTTCTGCGGTATGGCATTCTCCGCTCCACAGACAGGGCATTCCTTGTTCATGTTGTCCGCCGTGCAGGCCGTTTCACAGCTGCATGGGGAAACATCTTCTCCTCTTTTCTCGTCATCTGCGAATGCTGTTGTGGGGATCAGGGTCAAGCACAGAGCAAATGCGGCAAGTAAGCTAAAGAATCTTTTATTCATCGTGATCCCTCCATGATGAAAGTCATTTGGTTCCTCCTTTGGAGGAACCAAGGGGATATCCCCTTGCCTAAATTTACTGTTCCGTCAGGGCTTCAAAGCCCTTTTCCGCCTGTTGGACGGTCTTTTGGATGATGCTTGCTGCCATCGCGTGCAAATCCAACTGCAAAACGGCTGCTGTGATCGCCGCGCGCTTCTCCTTCGGTACGTCATAGAGTTTCAATGAACAGTCCAAAAAGCGGGAAACCTTGGCCTCCATCGTGAAATACACGTCACAGGGAACCGACATGAAGCCCCGCATGATACTGCCCGACGCGATCTCCATCTCGTAGAAGTCCTTGGGCTGCGCCTCCGGCAGATAAGGTCCGAAAATAACTTGCAGCCGTTTCGTTGTGCTTTTGTAAAGATACGCCGCGATGGAGGGCAGGGAGTATGCCATCACATACAGCTCACGCAGCGGCTCGGTCAGCTCGGCGATGTGGAGCTGGAGGGCCGTTTCCACGGCGTACAGGAGTACCGGATCTTGTTCCCCGCTATGCTGTCCCGCCAGAGCGAATTGCCCGCTGAACATCCGCTGTACCAACTCCAGCAGCAGCGCCTCCTTGCTGGGAAAAACATGGAAGAACGAACTCTGTCCGATGCCCGCCGCCTTTGCGATCTCGCCGGTGGTGGTTTTCGTGTAGCCCTTTTCCAGAAACAGGGTTACCGCTCCCCGCAGGACCTTCTGCTGGGTCACCAGACCGTTTAACAGTTTTCCTCTTGGCAAAATGATCAGCTCCTAACATCATGCTTGCGATTGTACTTTTATAATAACATACCCAAGTTTATGGTGCAAGTAAAAGCTCATTGTGATTGCGTTTTCAGAATAATGTGCAAAGCTCGTTGGCATTATATGGTAAGAATAGCAATGAGGTTTGCGTTTGAGGAGGGTGGATGCAATACGTGTGCGTTGATTTTTGCCCAGAAAGCAGAATTAGGTATTCTGGCACGAGTAAAGCTCCAATGGTATTCTGACTCTGTACTTATTAGATTTCATCTCCGTTATGGAGCTTCATAAGCTGTGAGCCAACACATTCTGGCATTTCTGGGCGGACAATTTGTCTCGCCGCTCTCTTTGCGCTTTGATTTGATTTTCAGATCAGAGCGCTCTTTTTTTGCCCAAATGCCGCTTTGGCGGGTTTGAGAAATAACAATTTGAAAGGTGGAACAAGCAAATGACAGAAAGCAAAGTATTCACGGACAACTTCAGTCGTAGCTTTACGGAGTCTGGGGATTTTTTTCAATTCCTGAGCGACCGGAAAGCCCGCAGCAAATGGATGACCGCCCCATCCAGAGAACTTCAGTTCGAACCGGTGGAACGAGGCTCCACGCTCGGGAATCTGTACATGCAGATCTATGACCACAATGGCGCCGCAGAGATTCTTGAAGACACAATGGAGAATACCAGCCTCCTGCTGAAGGTAGATGGTAAGGACTACCCGGTCCGTTCCTGTGCTCTCAAGACCGTTCTGGAGCGTGCCCGCATCTCCGGTCATGCCCTCAACAAAGTCTCCAAAAGCGTATTCGCTGAGATTCTCAACTACTGCATGGGCGTTGCCTCCGGCGACAGCCTGATCAAAGTCGCAGATGAGAAGGTATCGGCCGTACACGGTGGAGATCCCAAGGACTACACGGTCATGGAGATGCTGCCCCTGTTCAAAGCGACCAATGACTTCCTTGATCGAGAATATCCCGGCAATCGGTTCATGACCGCCCACTTCGATCACTCCATTGCGACAGCAATCTGGCGTCTGGATGGGCAGGCAGACAAACTCCTTGATACATATCATAGGGAGATTGCTGCCAAAGGCTTGCAAACCGAGAAAATGGTTCCTGCGCTGCGCTTTTCCACCTCCGATGTGGGTATGAGCGGCGCAAATCTCTATCCGATTTTTCTGGTTGGTGCCGAGAGCCGTATTGTTCCATTGGGGTACTCCATTCGCACCGAACACAAGAATGGCGTGGATATGCAGTATTTTGAGGAACAGCTCAGATTGGTCTATGCGCAATTTGAAAAGGCGCTGGACAAGCAAGTGCAGCTCATGAACATCGAGATCCGCTATCCCGTCACTACACTCATGCGTGTCCTGAAAAGAATCAAGGCCCCGAAGAAAGCCTCCTATGAAGCTATGGACTATTTCGTAGCAATTCA
>PPYF01114569.1_pt1 | contig 17202 bp, 18 predicted proteins | sample 1559871 | NCBI WGS metagenome assembly PPYF01 (sample SAMN08240021, study PRJNA423297) | Human gut metagenome, whole genome shotgun sequencing project.
GGTAGCAATTCGGCTGTTCAAAAACGGAATGCGACCGTTTTGCTCCGCAAATCCGGCCGTTTAGCTTCGCAATATGCAACAAGATATTTTCGTAGCATCTCGGTCGTTATCTTTATGACCGGGATATTTATTGTATCCAACATCTTTTCAATATTACACCTATAATAGCGTATTGTTTTGTCAGAACACCCTTCTAAATGCTTTGCAGTTAAAAACATATCTAGAAAGTCCATATTCGTTGTCTGCAAATAATCATATACGGCATTTTCAGATAACCGTTTTACCAACACCTCTTGTAGTTTCTGCATCTGCGATGCATTTAATACTTCTGCCATGTCATTGATGATATCATAAATTTCTCTACCCATAAGAGCACACTCCTTTTTGAAGGAGTATATCGTAGAAAAATCAGCACATCAACAGAGCGTATTACTGAAAATTTCTTTATAACGGCCTTTGCAGATACACCATATCCACCAACTGTACTCCATCCTCATATATTGGATGGTCGTAATTATCTGTAAAGAAATTTGGTATGATATGCGAACGGACAAACCCACACTTTTCATAAAATGGTATTGTCAATGGGCTATCACCTGTTCCTACTTGTAGAATAGCATATTGCTCTCTATATTTCTCTACAATAAAATCAATTAAGGATTTTGCATAACCTTTGCCTTGATAGTCTGGAACAGTTGCAATGTTCTTGATTTCAAGCACATCACTTCCTTCATCGGTAACGATGCACTCGCATTTAATCCCATTATCATCAAGCACATACATTTTGCCTTTATCAAGGTATCGGTCTATCATATTTTCCTGCTCATCTGCTAATAGGAGCAAATCAAGATATTGTTTTTTATTTTCTTTAACTTCAATAATCTTCATCAATCGCACCTACAAATTCAAAGTTTCTGTTCCTTACAAACTTGAATTTATCGATTTCTTTATTATCTAATCTGTTAGTAATCTATCCAACAGCATCTGCCTATTATTTATAAACATTTCTGTTACCTGGTAACTCTCTGTATCCTCATATTCGCACAGATGTATGCGTCCATTATCAAAACAATAGATATCTGCATCTGGTATTCCTAACAAAATTGGCGAATGCGTAACTATAATAAACTGTGCTCCCTCTTTTGCACATCTGTATATTTGCATCAACAATGTAAGCTGTCTCTGCGGCGATAATGCAGCTTCCGGCTCGTCAAAAAGATACAAGCCATTTGGATTCATATTGCTCTGTGCTAATGCGAGAAAACTCTCTCCATGTGATTTTTCATGATATTTAGCGGAAGGATGTGTAATATCTGCATATTCTTCTTCCTGCGTTGCAACATTATAAAAGCTTTCTGCCCTAAGAAAATACCCCCACTTTTCCTTCCGATAGCCTTTAGCAATTCTTATCGCATCACACAACTCTGAATGTGTATCATGCGTAGAAAAAACATAATTCTTCGTTCCACCCTCAGGATTAAAACCATGTGCTACGGCAAGTGCTTCCAATAAAGTTGATTTACCGCTGCCATTTTCCCCTACAAAAAAAGTAATTGGTTTGTTAAAATCAAGTTTTTCAACTCCCTTAAAAGCCCTGATTCCCTTCAGATAACTATCCTTATCAATTTTATCCCAATCAAATATTACTCCTTGTATGAATTGATCATTCACCTAATCACCTCCTTGTAAAAAACACTTTCTAATCCCCATCTTCTTGCCCTTTAGACAAGAAGCATTCTTCACCTTCAGTTCGGTCAATTTCGATTTGGTAAACCATCTATACAATACTTATTTGTCTTAAATGTCGCATGAAACAGATTACGCAAAAAAGAAGTCATTTCTTCCCAATAACCGTAAACATTCGCTTCCTGCATCGGCGTATCGTATTCATCCAGTAAGATAATTACTTTTTTTCCATATGCATGCTCCAAATATCTGCACAAATAATTAAGACTGTCACACGCGGTAACATCATCCCTGTAGTTCCACCACTGCCGTATGAAATCTGTCTTATCAATGTAAAAGCACTGACTTTCTCTTAATGCTGCAAAATCCTGTTTGCCAATTCCAACCTGTTTTTGCATAGTTCTACCCACTTTCCACTATTTTGTGCTTTTCATTATTTTTATTTATCATAGCAGATAACGTTTTAAAATGCCACCTTCTCCAGATGTTTTCATTTCTAAATGCGTCTGTAAATATGGAGGACAAAACTTAACAGATCCCAAAGCAATTCTAAAAAAATATAAAAAATTTTCCTTTACAGTTATTCAATTTTAATACTATAATACAAGGGATTATAAAATAGTAAAGAGGCCTGCCATCATGCAGAACATAAAAACGATTGCCGGAACTTTCACGATAGGCACTTATGAAATTCCAAAACAATATGTATGTGCAAAAACACCCACAATTACACAAAAAAATGATATCTGTGAGATCGTAACCTACGATCAGCAGATTACCGTAAATGGACATAACTATGCTCCGGTACTGCATCAAAACTGTATGCAGCCGGAGCAGATTACATTATATCCACTTGTAATCCGGCAGGAACACGCGACACTGACCGTGTCCGACCGTTATCATACCGGACATTGGAAATCCGGGGATGACACACAGATTTCCGACTGGCGTCCAAAGCTTAAGCGCCGGGGATGTGTGCCATGTACCAATTGCGGAAGGTGTTAGCACTTTTTATATTTTATTCCAGCCAAAGTGTAACCGCAGATTTATTTTCACTTGGTCTGTAATATATTTTACGGTCTTTTATGCTAACTTCCATTTCCTGATGTGCATAAATTTGTCTGATATGATCTGGAGCATCTTCTGGAAGTTCTATTTCAATTACCTCCGGCAATTTTCCATCAAACACATGAATAACCACATACGCCTGCTTGTTTTTTCCTACCCGCAAAAGAGCCTGCCAGCCTTCCGGATGCCGTGCACTTTTGATCTTTGGCCCGTACCGGTAAGACTGTCCTTCTTTTATAATGTCTTTAATCTTTCCGTAAAAAGAAATTCCCTGCTCGATCAGATTCCATTTTTCCGGTGCAAGCTGTGTCACATCTCCTGATATACACATACGACCAAGAAACGTATTGGAAATAGAATAGGCAATTCTCTTCAGAGAATCATCCTGTCGAATTACAGCCCAGATCTGACTTTGTGTCGGATGGATAACCCGGTGCAGGTTTGCTGCTATAATCGGAATTTCTTCGCACTCATGTGCATCAGAAAAGGAAGCCATACTCATAACGGACATCATTTTCGGCTCCAACCGGTGTCCTCCGGACGCACAGTTTTCCAATACAATTCCCGGAACCTCTTCTTTTACTTTTTCGATAAATAAAACAGTGGCTTCCATATTTTTGCGAAGAGCTTCTCCTGGTGATTCCGCCCCGTCACAACCGATTCCGATGGTTTCATTATAGTCGATTTTCATATAGCCAAATCCATATTTTTTTAAAGTTCCAATCACTTTATCGGTAAGATACTCATCTACCCATGGATCCTGCATATCCCAGAAACGTCGGAAATATGTGGTTAATACCACATTATCTTTATGCAATAAATGTTCTGTAAGATGATATGCACGGGAGGCACTTCCCACATTTTCAATCTCAAACCAGATTCCAGGTATCATTCCTGCATCCTTTATTACCTGAACCGTCTTTTCCATTCCGTCCGGAAATAACTCGCTGGAAACTTCATAGTCACCCATTCCGATATCCCACGGAATTCCATTTTCTTTATACCAGCCACAATCTATGACAAAATATTTAAACCCTTTGCCTTTGATTGCATCTACGATCTCGCATATATTTTCATGGGATGGATTTCCCCACGTTGTACAATACTCGTTAAACACAATCGGAAGATCCTGTTCGCTTTCCGGTGCTTTTAAAAAGCCTTCCACCAGTCCGGCTGTTGTAAGCCTTCCGGTAAAAATGTCAAAAGAATCTGTCTGTGCTGTACTTACAATGGCTTCCGGGGTTGTAAAATTTTTTCCCGGTTCCACATGTTTCATCCAATGTCCCAATTCCCGGTCTGCCAGTCCTCCGCTCAATGCCAGTCCGTTATCTTTCCTGTAAACTTCCATCTGCCACGATGCCGGGTGAGCAATTTGTGCGCCCCAAAATATGTGGTTTTTGCGATCTTCAATCGCTGCGAATGGAAAAAAACGGTTTACCGGCATAGAACCTGCCTGACCAAAACGTTCACAGCGTACTGCATGTGGATCCCAGGCCGGTTCCAACTGTAAGTCTTCTACAGGGATAGTTTCATGCCTGCCTTCCTGACTCCATACACTGCGCACACGGTGCAGCCATAGCGTTCCATTTCCATCTCCCTGCATATAAGGGGATAACCCTCCAAGAGAAAAACTCTCAAACATTTCCAGACAACAATCTCTTTTACTTTGGTTTTCAAATGTACAGGATATCCGAACATATGGCATATTTTTCAGCCATACAAGATGGTGTATCAATCTATGCCCATCTTCATCCATCATTATGGTATTTACTTGAAGCTGCTCTCCAATGGATTCATCTGTCTGCTCAGAAAATTTTAATTTTCTCACACTTTCGCTGTTACGCATGGAACAGCCTCCTGCATACGCTTCATTATAAATATCCCCTGTCAGTTTATATTGAATCAGTGATTCCATAAAACAATTATCTGTTATAATATTCTCCTGTGATACTTTTTCCGGTAACAGTTGAAATCCAACCTGCATACTGTCACGGTCAATCAGATATTTTGCCACCATATCGCCTAATTTGTATTCCTGCAAAACTTCCGGATGCATGATTTTCCTCCTTAGAAAACTCTAAAATTATCTTTTATCCTTTTACAGCACCAACCGTCATTCCTTTAATAAAGTATTTCTGTAAACTCAGAAACAGAATTGCTATCGGAAGAACCGAAATTACAATTGCCGCCATTGCTGTTGTATAATCACTACTCTGAGCAGAGAACAACGACTGAATCGCCACGGTAAGCGTCTTTAATTCTTTTTTGCTGACATATAAACTTGCAAGTAAGTAATCATTCCAGATCTGGAATGCCTGCATAATAATAAGTGTTGCCATCGCCGGTTTTAAAAGCGGAAGTACTACCGAAAAATATGTCCGAAATACAGAACATCCGTCAATTCTTGCTGCTTCTTCCAGTTCCAAAGGTACCGTTGACATAAAACTGGTCATCAGAAATACTCCAAAGGAAACTCCGGTTGCCACATACATAAATATAATTCCAAATCTTGTATTTGTAAGATGTAATTTATAACCAATGGTATAAATCGGAAGGAATAACGCCTGATATGGAATTAAAATACCAATGACAAAATAAATATAGGCAAACTTAAAAAACTTCTTCTTACATCTCGCTATTGCCCATGCAGTCGTGCCACATAACAAAGCAAGAATCACAACACTGATTGCCGTATACAAAAATGTATTTGAAAAAGTTGTTGCCAGATCAAGCTTCTTAAATGCATTCACATAATTCTCAAAATTTAATTTCTCCGGTAATGAAAGCGGGCTGTTCAAATATAATTCTTTTTTTGTTTTGAAAGAATAATTTATAATGATCAGAATTGGTGCCAGAAATACAACCAGAGCAATAGTCATAATAACCTGTATGATTGCTGTGGTCTTAGTATATGGCTGATGATCTCTGTTTTCTTCTTTGTTTTTTCTTCTTTTCATCATGCCTGCACCTCCTTACTCCTCAGTCCCTTCACCTGAACAAACGCAACAAGCAATAACACAATAACAAGCGTTACTGACATCGCACAGCCATATCCGTACTGTCTGCCATTAATTGCCGTTGTATATGTCTGATAGATCATAGATGTCGAAGCTCTTCCCGGGCCTCCTTTGGTAGAAGATACCAACAGATCATATACTTTTAAGGAACCGGTGGTAATTCCGACAACACAAATAGTAATTGATGGTGCCAGCATTGGTATTGTCACATTGAAAAATCTTTTTACAGGACCGGCACCATCTACTTTTGCAGCCTCATATAATTCTGCCGGCACAGACTGTAAACCTGCAAGATAGATAAGCATCCAATATCCAATCCACTGCCAGTTATTTGCAATTAACAATCCACTTAAAACTGTTTCCTTTTTACCGAAAAGTAAAAAGTTAATGTTTGTTCCTAAAAGATCATTAAACGCCGGCAATACATTGGAAAACATTTTAAGCCACACAAATCCGACAATTACGGCACTGATTAAACACGGAATAAAAAATACGGTTCGATAAATTTTCTGTGCCTTAATTCCACTATCCAGTGCAACTGCAAATAATAAAGCGACTACATTCTGGATAATTGTATTGCCAATGGTAAATTTAATTGTAAACCACCATGCATTCCAGAAGTCAGAATCTTTCATTAAATCTATATAATTCTGAAAACCGACAAATGTTTTTTCTGCCGACATTCCATCCCAGTTTGTCAGTGAATACCGAATTGCCAGAATAAGCGGTATAATCAATCCAATTGTAAATATAATAATCCCGGGAAGTACCAGACACATATATTGTCTTGCCATTTTGGATTCCATAGAATACTTTTTCTTTTTCATTGATACACACATCCTTTCCAAAAATAAGAGGGAAGAGGTTCACCTCTTCCCTCCTTCATTTCTAGTTTGCAGAACTTGCTTTTACTCTTTCATCCGATGCTTTTAAGCACTCTTCAAAAGTTTCATCACCCTGCAACCAGGCTGCAATATCTTTAGCATTTTCTTCCTGAAAACCGCCCCATACCAACTGGTTGTTTCCTAATGTTACATCTACAATTCTTCCTTCATTGGCATACTTGTCAATGTCTTCCTGACTTGGATTATCAAATGTCGGTGTAACATCTTTGAGCATAGAAGCTGTTTTCGTGTAATCCAGAATCTGTACTGCCAGATCCTTATCGCTTGTCAGCACATCCAGCACTTTATTGATCGCATCCTGATGTTCTGACTGGGCACTCGTCATAATTGTAATATTTGGCTCAAAAATTAATTTGGAGTCTCCGGTCTGATTTGGGAATGGGAAAATTCCAAAATCAAAATTCTCATCAATATCCAGGAAATTCTGAATTGACCATGAACCTGATACCTTCATTGCAGCCTCACCCTGCACCATTTTTGCATCACAATCAGTCTGCTCTGTTGAAAATGTCTCTGGAAACGTATTATCATAAATTAATTTATTATACTGATAAGCTGTCTGAGCCTCTTTACTGTCAGAAAAAGAAGTCTCTCCATTACGGAATTTATCACCCCAGTTTTCATCTTTATTAAACACATCATTCATCATAAACTGCATAGTCACATTTCCAATTGACCACGTATCTACCATATGACTTGCAAATGGTGTAATTCCCTTTGCTTTACAATCATCAATAATTTTCTGGAGATCTTCCTGTGTTTCGGGAACACTCCATCCATTGTCTTTGAACATTTGTTTGTTGTAATATACTCCCTGATACATTGCATTGTATACGAGTCCATATGTTTTTCCGTCCACTGTCACATTTTCCCGTGCTGCATCAAGTCCGCGATCCAGATATTTCTCGTCTATTTCCCCGAGAACTCCTTTCGGTGCATATGTAGAAACATCCTGTGCTTTTCCAATCATAATGTCTGGAAGTCCGGACTGCATATACTGTTGCATCTTTGGCTGGAAATCATTCCCCCAGTCAACACATTCCCACTCCAGCTTTATTTCCGGATATTTCTTTTCAAGTGCTGCATCAATAAATTCCTCAATTCCGGCATCTGTTGTTGATTGACCGGCCAACACAGACAATGTAACCTTCTTACCTGAAGATCCTTTGCTGCTTCCCTGACTGTCCTGCGTATTTTCTCCGGAACCACAGCCTGTTACCAGTCCCATAGCTAATGCCCCAACCATCAAAATACTGATTACCCTCTTCTTCATTTTGTTTCCTCCTTTTATTTATCACGTTTTTGATAGGTACATTATAAAAAATAAAAAGAAGGTATGATTAGGACTTTTTTGTATTTTTCACTTGTACATCTTTGCAATTTTATTCACAGCTCTGTTCTCTGTGATCATCAGCGTACTTTAACACATCTTTCAGTGAAATTTTTTTATCTAACCACAACAACTGCTGTTCTGCCACCTTTTTCTGAAAAGTCCAGGTTAATTGTTCATTCCCAGTGGTTACATCAATTACTTCATTTTTTGCTTCATACGATTGAATATCGGATTGAATTTTATTCTGACTGTTGTCTGTAACCCCTTCTATCAAAGAAGATGTTTGCGTAAAATCAGCAATTTCCTGTGCCAGTTTCTGGTCACTTAACAGCCGGTTAAAAATCTGATCAATTGTATCCTCCTGTTCTGTTTTTGCACTTTTCATAAATGTCATATTAGTTTCTTTAATTAATTTTGCATCTCCCGTCTGATTTGGAAATGGAAAAATTCCAAAATCAATATCTTTTCCATATTGACTCGAAAACTGCATAGACCATGAGCCGGTAAGATACATTGCAGCTTCTCCCCTGACAAATCTGCTATCACATTCAAACTGATCGATTTGAAATGCGTCCTCCCATGTATGGTTCAAAATAAACTGGTTATTTTTAAAACAATTTCGTACCTCTGCGTTGCCCTCATAATTTTGATTTCCCTTACGAAACTGATCTCCCCAATCCGGAATTTTACCAAAAATTTCATTCATCATATACTGCATGGTCATATTCGCTGCCTCCCATGATTCCTGAAAATGAGAAGCAAACGGCACAATACCTTTTTTCTCCAGACTCGCAACAATATCTTCTAACTCTTCTCTTGTCGTGGGCGGTGTCAGTTTGTTTTTTTCAAAAATATCTTTATTATAGATTACCCCCTGATACCATGCATTGTAAGGAATTCCATATACTGCCCCATTAACTGTTACTTCCTTCAGCGCATCCTTTTTGATTTTTCCCAGATAAGCATCTGAAATCTTCGCAAGATTTCCCGTCCTTGCATATATCTGTACATCCTGTGCTTTTCCAATCATAATATCCGGAATTTCGCCTGCTGCAATCCGGCTTTTCATCTGTGTATTAAACTGATCTCCCCAGTCAACGCACTCCCACTCCAGATAAACCTGCGGAAAATTTTTCTCCATCCACTCGTCAACCATATCTTCCACTCCGGCATCTGACGTTGATTGTCCAGCTAATACAGATATTACTATCGTATCCCTTTCCGTTTCCTTATTATTTTCTTTATAGGAAATACATCCTGTCAGTGACAACAGCAATATCACAATAAACAGATTTGCCAGCCATCTTTTCATGCTTCTTCTTCCCCCTGTAGTTCTATACGGTAATTTCTTGGATTCATTCCTGTGCTCTTTTTAAACACTCTGCTGAAATAAGTGTAATCATCATATCCAACCATAAAAGCAACATCTGCCAAACTGATTTCCGAATTTTTCATATATTCCTTTGCCTTTTCTATCCGCTTATTGGTAATATATAGAATAAGGCTTTCTCCCATTTCCTGACTAAACATTTTTGACAGATAAGAACTGTCCACATGATATTTATTTGCCAGTACAGATAACGACATTTCCTCTGCATAATGCTCCTGTATCCATTCCACAACCAATTGAACAATTGATTTCATGGATTTTGTTTCTGTCTCTGCTTTTGGAGGAAGCAAATAAATAATCGCATCTTCTATATTTCTTTGCAATTCATCATAATTTAAGGTTTCTATTATTTTATCTACTGCCTCCACCACATTTTCTGCATCTGCAACCAATACTTTCCCATGTTCCTGAAATATGTAATTCAGAATAATATCAAAAATCTGTTTTACCGTCTGCTTTACTTCCAGATAACTCCACTGTTGTTCCTGACAATCACACAAGCCTGTCATTTCCAATACAATCTTTTTAATTTTCTGCTGATTTCCACATCCCAATGCATTTTTTAATTGTTTATCAATTTCAACAGAAATATGTTGATTCCATTTTTCTGCCTGTTCATCAAAGGAAGTTACAATTTCATCTTTATAAACATAACTTCTCGTCATAAGCATACTAATTGCCTCTACATATGCCATAGAAAGACTTTCCATGGCATAAAAATGAGATCCAACACAAATGGTCATACAGGTATGGTATTTTGCAGAAGCCTTTACCCGTAACTTTTCTGAAAGCTGTAGAAGTTCTGGCTCACTTTTTTGGGTTAAAATTATATATTCATTCATACGATAGATGTTATTAAAAATAATATCATCCTCCTGAAAAATCTGACGAATCATATTTTTAATGTCATATGATAACCATTCACAATTTCTCTCGTAAGTGCTTATAATATCTGACAAATTATGAATTTTGACCAGTATTAACCGTACCCCCTGCATTTTTACAGAACCTCTTTCACCTGCAAAAGTATTATTCCATTTTTCTGTTTTATGAATCAACTGGCTATATTCCCTGTCCTGCATGATAGAGGATGCTTTTAATAATTCTGTCTGCTGATTTTCATTTGCACTGATTTTTTCCAAGGCTTTTACAATCGCACGAATTAAATCAATTTTTGAAATCGGCTTAATCAGATAATTCATTGTGCCTGACAGAAAGGAATTTTTAACATAATCAAAATCATCATATCCGCTAATTACAAAAGTAATAATTTCTGGATATTTGTCTTTCACCCTCTGCAACAGCTCCACCCCGCTTAGAAATGGCATATTAATATCTGTAATAAAAATATCCGGTTGATAATTATTTATCTTTTCCCACGCATCCTCCCCATCTGCCGCTGGTTCTAAAAAATCTAAATCATATGTTTCCCATGGAATCATACTGCGCATTTTTTCTCTCGTCCAATACTCATCATCTGCAAATAAAACCTTATATGTCTTTTTCTTCATTGTTGCTATCCTCCCCACTATCTGGTAAAATCATAAACACTTTTGTTCCTTCTCCAAGCGTACTTTCCAGATGCATTCCATATTGATTGCCATATAACATTTTTAATCTGGCATTAATATTATGTAAACCTATGGAATTTCCTTTTTCCACAAAATCAAGTTCATTCTTACGCAAACTTTCATTTATTGCAGATGTGTCCAATCCGATTCCATTATCTTCGATACAAATAACCAGATCCATCTGCTCTCGTTTTATCTGTATCCCAATTTTCTTTTTTCCTCTTTTATTACGCAGACCATGATTAATTGCATTCTCCACAATCGGCTGCAGTGAAAGTCGTGGCAGTTTACTTTTTAATGTCATTTCATCCACATCGAATGTATACTGAATGTTATCATGCATCCGCATGTCCATAACATAAATATAATTTTTCAGATGAGCAATCTCATTTTCAACAGTAGAAAATGGATCTTTCATATTTAAGCTATAACGAAATATAAGTGCCAGTGACTGACTCATATGACTGACTTCCGGGCAATTTCGAATTTCTGCAATACTTGCCATTGTGTCCAGTGTATTATATAAAAAATGTGGATTAACCTGTGCCTGTAATGCTTTGTACTCTGCCCGATTTAAAAGTTGCTTGGCCTGGTATTCTTTTTGTTTTAATTCCTCCATCTGATCCAGCATTTCATTAAATTTTTGGGCTAACTCTCCTATCTCATCTTCTTTTACAATTTTTGCCCGAAGCTGAACATTACCATTTCCAATTTTCTGAATCGTATTCATTAATAATTCCAAAGGTCTTGTTAATCCGCTCGATATGAAGCCAGTTATAATCATTGAAACACAGATCATTAATAAAGCGATCGCCAATAAGTTAATTGTAAGATTTCTCTGGTTTTGTCTTAATACTTTTTGCGGCATCATGGAATATGCAGTTAAATTATAATGTTGCTGATCAATACGGAAAAATTCCTGTTTTGAATTGGTTTCATTTTCAGCTTTTTCCCCACAGGCAATCGATTTTTCCAAAGCATTATATTCTTTTGTCTGTTCTGCATCCAGATCTCCCAATGTATCAATCGGCCGATCCCCGGTTGGCTGCAGCCACATGAATGCCGTGCGGTCTATTCTGTATTTATCCATAATTTTTTCAAGATTCTTTGTATCTACATCACACACCACGTATCCGATTTTATCCTGAAGATTACTTTCATTGTACAGTTTCATAACAAAACGTAATATATTTTTCTTCCTGTATTTATTATAATAGCTGGATATCAGCATTACGGGATTATCCGACTCCACATATTTTTTCACAATTTCAGCATTTGTATATTCTGGATCTGAATATATATCCGAAACATAATTATGTTTTGGTGTAACAGCTCTTCGATAAGTGCTGATGACCCGATGATCCATTGTATACAAATAAAAAGAGACCACATCATCTCCTGTCTCAAATTCATCGGTTGCTATGTCATATGCTTTTCTGTAAAATTTTGATTGCAATTCCTTAACGGTTTCTTTTTTTCTCAGGCTTTGCAATAGTTCATCATCCATATAAATTTCTATTAGATTATTTTCTATTCCCTTAATCAGTCCATAAATTTCATTTTGCATACTCTGCATAGATTGTTCACTTTCTTCTTTTGCTTGCTCATATATTAATTTTGAAGAAAGATTTTGAAATAAACATGTTTGTATAATAAGTGCTGCCAAAACACACCCCAACACCATAATAAAAATTTTTGTGCGTAATTTCATGTTCTCCCCCCATTATTCCGCTGATTATTTTATTATATCATGTTATAGATTGCTGCACTTGGATTTATTTGTAATATGAGTTGGATAAATTTGTGTGACTTAATACCATTTTACAAAAAATTAGCGGAAGAATATCATTTTTAGTATTCTTCCGCCAGTTATAATTATTTTGTTTTTATTTTACAACAATTCTTTATTTTTTCTTTCCCACTCCATTTTCCTCGTAAAAATCAAATAAAAAATGACATTCAACACGATTCCAAAACAGGTGGCGACCGGAGCTGCCAGTCCGATTTTTGTAAGGCTTGCATGTGGCTGTATACTCATAACATAGGCAAGTGGCAGTCCGACTTTCAGGAACCGCTTACACTGCCCGTTGATTCTGAAATCCTTCTTTTGAATGCCAAATTTTAAATCTTTCTTTTTTAACAGTATAATCGCAAGAACCACACTCACTGCCTGCGCTGCAACAGTTGCAATTGCTGCTCCTGCCGCATCGAGATGAAATCCTGCGACCAGAATTAAATCCCCGATAATGTTTACAACACATGCAACTGCCACGAAAATAAGCGGGGATCTGCTGTCACCCAGTCCTCTGAATATCGCAGCCAATACATTGTAAGCAACAATAAAAAAGATACCACCGCCACAGATTCTCACATAAACGGTCGTGAGGGAAATCGCCTCCTGCGGTGCCTGCATCAAAACTGCGAGTGGTTTTGCAAAGAACACCATCACCACAAACAGCACTGCAGAAACAATTGCAAATACCGTAACCGCTCCTCCGAGTAATTGCCCGATCTGACCGGTACTCTTTTCTCCGATATATCTTGCGATCAACACAGTGATTCCCATTGCAAGCTGTGTGATTACAAATGTGACAAGATTTAAGATCTGGCTTCCCGTGGATACCGCTGATAAGCCTGCCGTTGAACCAAATCTTCCTACCACAAGCAGATCCACGGCTCCATATGCTGCCTGTAATACAAGTGCACCGAGAATTGGTATCATAAACGGAATCAGTTTCTTTAAAATACTGCCCTGTGTAAAATCTGATTTTTCTTTATTCATTGTAACGTCTCCTGCTCATAACCTCATATAATTTTTCGATTGTTTCAATCATGTGATCCGCATCCTCATCGGAAATATCCGCAAGTTCCAGACTCAGTTCGCTAAAACACTGGTCTACATATTTGTCCACCAGGTCTTTGCCCGCTGCGGTAATGCTGATAAACACGACTCTGCCATCTTCCTGCGTGGTTTTCTTTTCGATAAATCCGAGCTTCTCCATATCTTTGATGGTTTTTGTCACGCTTGGTCTTGGAAGACCCAGTTCATCACTGATGTCACTGACCCTCACACTGTTTTTGCTGCATTCCAACGCCCGTATTGTATCAAGATAGTGTATATGGGAGGACGTTACTCCGTTGGGTAACTTCGGAAGCATATCTCTTACACGCTTTGCGAGGTAGCATGCATCCATGACTTCCTTGATTTTGTCTCCTGTCATTTTGAATACCTCTTTTCAGTTGTTTACTTTGTATAATTACATAAAGTAATTACTTGTAAAAACTATTGTATGTACATTTTTTCATTTTGTCAATAACAGGATTTATGGTACGTGTATAGGGCAGAGGTTAAAATTTTTAACTGGTTCTAAAGTTCATTACGGAGAACTACCCCGTCAGGCTAGTGCTGTCATTTATCTCTGTCTAACCGCAACTTGATTTTTCTTTTATATGATTGTAATATATATTTAGCTAAGAAAAGTGATTATGATTCCAAGTGGGTCAATAAAAACCTGAAGTGCCAGCTTCAGGTTTTTATTTTACAACAATTTCTTATTTTTTTGCCTTCTTTGATTTTGTTTCCTGTCATTAACAGAAAACCGGTTACCATCCACAGGTTTCCCTGTAAACAGTAACCGGTAAAAAAATTTCTCACCTATTTTTTTCGGTTTTATTTCCACACTTCTTCCGCGATTTCCTTCACAAGTGCAAGTTTTGCCCACTGCTGCTCTTCGGTCAGCTTGTTTCCGATCTCACAGGATGCAAATCCACACTGCGGACTCAGGCACAGATGCTCCAGCGGAATATACTTTGCTGCTTCATGAATTCGTGCGATCACCTTATCCTTATCTTCCAGTTCCGGCTTTTTGGTTGTGATCAGACCAAGTACAACTTTCTTGTCCGGAGACACTTTTGCAAGCGGTGCAAAACCACCGGATCTTTCATCGTCATACTCCAAAAGCAGTGCATCAACATGCTCCTGCGCAAACACGTAATCTGCCACGGAGTCGTATGGACCGCTGGTAAAAAATGTGGAATGGTAGTTTCCACGACAGATATGGGAAGTGATCACCATATCCTCCGGTCTGTTTTCGAGTGCAAGGTTATTCACCTTTAAGAGCCGAGCCTTTACCTCTTCAATATCAACCCCGAGTGACTGGTATCTCTGCTTTGCGACATCTCCGACAATTGCGCCCCAGGTGCAGTCATCCAGCTGCAGATTGCGGCATCCGGCTGCATAAAACTGTTTGATTACATCCTGATATGCCTTTCCGATATCCTCGATCAGTTCCTCATCGGTTGCATAAAACTTTCTTGTCTGCTCAATGTTCTGCGGAACGATCATCTGCTGATACATCTGTGCCGGTGCCGGAATCGTATATTTTGCAACGGTCTGCTCATCTTCGAACTGCTTTAAAAACTTAAAGTATTCTACAAACGGATGTACTTTTGCTTTTACCTTTCCTACGAGATAAGTTGCTTCAAGATCTGCCATCTCTCCGTTAAACTGTACACCGCCGCCATCTTTCTCGTGGGCAATGCCTTCAAATCCCCACATAAAATCCAGATGCCAGAATTTTCTGCGGAACTCTCCATCGGTGATCGCATGGAAGCCTGCTGCTTTCTGCTTTGCAACGATTTCTGTCACGCACTCATCGGTGACGCGGTCAAGTTCTTCCTTTGTGATGGTTCCTTCCTCAAAAGCCTTCTTTGCAGCTTTTAATTTTTCCGGTCTTAAAAAACTTCCTACAAAATCATAACGAAATGGTGTCTTTAATGTGCTCATTTATCCGATAACCTCCTGTTTCTTTTCTGGTTTTTGTCTGTTTGTTTTGCTGAGGTTATCCTACCATCTCAGAGTTTATTTGTATAATACCTTTCTTTGGCGGTTTGTCATAGTTTAAAGCTATACCTGTGTTTATTGTGTCAGGCACCAATTATCCGTCCATTTTCGCACAAGAGCGGATATATCCGGCATAATGGGATAGAACGGCGGCAACAGCTTCCGGGTCGCCCTCGCTTGCCTTAACGATTGTTTCATAGGGAAGTAGCTGGCTCATAGGACAAGCCCTCCAACTTTGCCCGTAGCTGCCGCAAAATCATCTGAATCCGCCGCCCGGTTGTGTTGCCTGCCCGTCCATATCTCTGCCCAATCTCTCTATGCGTCCATCGTTGGAAGTAGTATAGGAAAATGATTTCCTGTTCCATCTGTGATAGTGCGGACAGAGCTGTGGCAAGCTCTGGACTTTCCAAAAGCACCATCTGACCGCAGACGAAAAAAGGATAGCTGTTCATGGCAGCTTGCTCCGCAAAATACTTATCTATGGTACTGAATGGATAGTGCTTTTCTTCTATCAGATATTCAAGTGAGATTTCCCGCTTGCGGCGGCTGCGTATGCTTCGGGCTGCGTCTATGGCAGCATGCCGAATGACGGTCTTGCAAAAAACATCGTGTGTATGCCGGATATGCTCTTGATACTTTTCGTGTTCGGTCATGGAAAATCCCCCTTCTAAATAATGGCAGAGAGCGTCAGCATTTTGTGCTGTCGCCCTCTTGATTACCGAACAGCAAAGACGGGCGGGGCTGTCAACGGCGGCGCTTTTGCGCCGTTCATCTCCATATTTCAAAATAGAAATGCCCAATGAAATAGACCGCAAAAAAAATCAAATAAATTCCAATCGAATACATAATATTTTTGGAAATTTGAGTGCGTTTCTGTTCCCTAACTAACATCTGTTTCTGTTGTTGTTCCAGAATTTCTGTTTTAACCGATAATTCATCTATCTCTGATGGTTTTAACAGATAATCCACGGTAACATCGAATACTTTGCTTAGTTCAACAATCTTTTCTACTTCGGGTATGACCTGCCCACTTTCCCATTTTGAAATAGATTGTCTTGAAACATTAAGCTGCTCAGCCAGTTGTTCCTGTGTTAATTCTCTACTTTTGCGTAGTGTTATAAGTTTTTCTGCGAACTCCATATGTGTTCCTCCTTTTGATTTTGTGTATAAATCTTATCAAAATACTCATTTGCACTCTAGCAAGTAAGCTATACAATTACATGACAAACGGTAGAGTTTAAGTGCTTTCTTGTATATCTTGATTGTCATTCTACTTTATATGCCTATTTTAGCATAGAAAAAACGTTTTCTCTATTACTCCATTATTTTACGGAATAGTGGGCTGTCTTTCTTTATTTTAGTTGTGTTACTTTATCACACATGAGCATT
>PPYF01268804.1_pt1 | contig 17201 bp, 6 predicted proteins | sample 1559871 | NCBI WGS metagenome assembly PPYF01 (sample SAMN08240021, study PRJNA423297) | Human gut metagenome, whole genome shotgun sequencing project.
AAGGTGGGGAAAGACTATTATCTGATGTTCATTGAAGACATCATCAAGGCCAATCTGGATACCATCTTCCCCGGTTATGAAGTGGACAGCAGTTATTGCATCAAGATTTCACGCGATGCGGATATTCTGATAGACGATGCCGCCAATACCTCCGAAATCATCGAGCAGGTGAAGAAGAAGGTAAAGAAACGCAAGATAGGCGCCGTGTGCCGTTTTGTATACGACCGCGCCATGCCCCAGGACTTCCTCGACTTTCTGGTAGATGCCTACCGCATAGACCGCCGGGAGCTGGTGCCGGGAGACAAGCACCTCAACATGGAGGATTTGCGGCATCTGCCTAATCCCAACCAAAGCGTACGTCCCATCAAGAAACCCCAGCCCATGAAGCTGACCTGCCTGGACGAACGCGAATCCATCTTCCGCTATGTGGAGAAGAAGGACCTGCTGCTGCATTATCCCTACCACTCCTTCGACCACTTCATCCATTTTCTATATGAAGCCGTCCACGAACCCACCGTGCGTGAAATCATGGTGACCCAGTATCGCGTGGCAGAGAACTCCACCGTCATCAACACCCTAATAGCCGCCGCACAGAACGGAAAGAAAGTCACCGTCTTTGTGGAACTGAAAGCCCGCTTCGACGAAGAAAACAACCTCGCCACCGCCGAGATGATGAAAGCCGCCGGCATCAACATCATTTTCAGCATACCAGGACTAAAGGTACATGCCAAAGTAGCCCTCGTGCTACGCCGCGACAAGGAAGGGCGCAAACTGACAAGCTACGCCTACATCAGCACCGGCAACTTCAACGAAAAGACCGCCACCCTCTATGCGGACAGCGGACTATTCACCTGCAACCCGGTGATTGTAAACGACCTGCACAACTTGTTCCGTACTCTGCAGGGAAAGGAAAATCCAGTGTTCCACCGCCTGCTTGTGGCCCGCTTCAACCTGATTCCTGAACTGAACCGCCTCATCAATCACGAAATAGAACTGACCCGGCAAGGCAAGCAAGGACGGATTATCCTAAAAATGAATGCCCTGCAAGACCCCGCCATGATAGACCGCCTCTACGAAGCCTCGCAAGCCGGTGTAGAGATAGACCTCATTGTCCGCGGCATCTGCTGCCTCATCCCCGGGCAGGAGTACAGCCACAACATCCGCGTGACACGCATCGTGGATACCTTTCTGGAACATGCCCGTGTGTGGTACTTCGGCAACGGCGGCGCACCCAAGCTCTTCCTCGGCTCGCCGGACTGGATGCGGCGTAACTTGTACCGCCGTATCGAAGCCGTCACCCCCATTCTGGACCCGGACTTGAAGCAAGAGCTCATCGATATGCTATCCATACAACTGTCGGACAAACGGAAAGCCTGCTTTGTGGACGACCGGTTGCGAAACCGCTGGAAGTCGTCGCGACCGCAAAAGGAGAAGGTACGGTCGCAATATAGCTTTTACGAATACTTGAGAGAGAAAATATAAACAACTCTGCCCCAATATACCTCCGGCTCAACTGTCTTTTATAGGACACAGACGTACGGCAGTTCCTCCACTACGTGCTTGCCGAATGGTGAGGGTATCACTATAAGTCACTTCGCGCTCTTCTATAAGTATAGCAGCAGGACATGTCTCATAATCGGCCTCAGGAGCATCACGATAAATAGTAGCCAGATATCTTTTATCTGTATCGAGAAAAGACAGACTGATATTAGCCGTTCGTTCCTCATCTCCCGTGATACTGCCTATATACCAGCATCCCTCTCCTTTATCACAACGGGCAATAGTAACATAACTGCCAATGCATGCTTCCGGCACCACTGTTCTGCTCCAATCTGTAGGACAAGATACTATAAAATTAAAAGGTTCCGGATTAGCCTCGTAATTCTCTATTTCATCCGAAGCCATTTGTAACGGTGAATAGAGCACCACAAACAGCGCCAATTGTTTGGCCAGTGTGGTATGTACACGTGTCTGTGGCATTACATCGTTAACAAACCGAAACGTCACCGGTGTAAAGTCCATCGGGCCTGCCAACCCACGAGTGAAAGGCAATATTACGGTATGAGAGGGAGGATTTCCACCATCTACATCCCAAGCGTCCCATTCTTGTCCACGTACTCCCTCTTGTGTCATCAGATTAGGAAAAGTACGCTGCAAACCTGTAGGAATCACCGGTTCATGATTATCAATACAGATACGGTGACGGGCAGCAGCCTCTATTACCTTGCGATAATGAAGTACACCAAACTGACTGCTATGATATTCTTTCCCATCAAGCAAATCGCCCACATAACCCGTTTTTACTTGATGCACACCATATTTCTCATAGAACTTGAAACCATCTTCCATCTGATTTTCATAATTGGAAACATTACCGCCAGTTTCATGATGTCCTATCAAAGCTACTCCTTTGCTACGCCCATAATCAGTAATACGTTGTATATCAAAATCGGTATAAGGTTTTGTGAAACTAAACTTCCAAGTAGCCCAGTCTTCATTCCACCCTTCCACCAGTACACCTCCCAGGTTATTGGCAGCAGCAAAATCGATGTGACGCATTGTATTCTCTGTTGTGGCCCCATGATGGGGACCGGCATGCCAGGTGTTATGCTTCATGTGATAAGTCCACCAAATTCCAATATAGCGCATAGGTTGTATCCAGGAAGTATCGGTTATACGACAAGGTTCATTAAGATTTAACATGAGACGGGAAAGAAGCAAATCACCGGCAGATTCAGCCACTATCATTGTACGCCAAGGAGATACACGGGTATCGGTAACACGTACTTTCTCACCTGTACTCCAAGGTGTAAGAGCCGCACGTAATGTAACCGTTTTATTATCTTCAAGTTGTTCAACCGGCTTCAAGTTCATGGCAGCATAATCTGTAAGATTTGCTTCATGAATAGCCAAATAAAGGCTATCTGTTGTCTCAATCGTCACCGGAGTGCTTACCCATCCCATCTTACTAAGAGTTTTTTTCTCAAATAAGGCCTCGTAAAAACGAACTCCTTTCACTGGAATACTCCAAGCATCATAATCTGCAGGAAAAACGAATTCAGTCACTTCGTCATCAATAAGAAACTCTTGTAGCTGTTGCTGGCGCGGGAACTCATACCGGAATCCCATCCCATCATCAAAAAGACGAAAAATAATATTCAGTTCCCGCTCCAACGATGTTTCTTCCTTGAGGCATACCCTCAATTCATTATAATGATTTACAATTTCAGCCTCTTCCCCCCATACTGGTTGCCACACATCATTATGCGAATCATGCTTAACCTCTTTTAGAACGAAACCAGTCAAAAGATCTGGCGCATCCCTCAAAACCAATCCCAGACGTGAAGGAAGTAAAATATTCTTCCCCGCATGTCTTAAACAATATCGGGGAGCACCTTCTTCATCAAGTGTAAACTCTAAAGAAAGTTTTCCATTTGGAGAGGTCAACTTGATATGTTCCTGCTGGCATGAAATCATCCATAGGCCTAAACATAAAGCAAGTATAATCTGTAGCGTTTTTTTTAGTTTCATAGTCATTACCGAATTTAATTTTATATATCCAATTCTTATTTTATAAGTCTACTGACAAACAGTCCCTTTCCTTCCTCAGCCGGAATAACACAGAAGTTTACGAAACCACAGACAGACTCCGGTTCAAGCAACGTGGCAACCAAATTTCCTAAAGGTTGTGCCAAAGGTACCAACCAACTACCTATTGGAAGTTCTACATTATCTTCATAGACATCCGTTTCTACATTTACCGGATGAATCCCCTCCCATTCCTTCTCTGCACGATACAGACGGGTTACTTTGTAACGCTCAACTTTTGCTTTTTGTACACGGGTAACTTGCTCAATGTGTACACCCAACGCTCGAAGCTTACATACTGCTTCTGTACAGGGAGCATCGAGCAGATAAGCCTTAGGGCGAGTACGCATCAATTGAGGTGTTGCCTGCATGGCATCAAGGGTTGGCAGTTCAGTCTTAAACAGTTCATTGGCCTTATAATCGATAAAAGAGACTACATGACGTACAGTATCCGAAGTGAAAGTAACATATATCGGTTCAGTAGCTTTCAAGGTGCGCTTCCTGGCTTGTTCTATCTTACGTTTAATTGAAGCACGATGTTGCGCAGCAGTAACCAACGTTTGCCGTGCCACCAAGAAACCGCACTCACTACGACGTGCAAAACACTCCGGTCCCAATCCAATACCTCTTATTTCGACAAAAAGCGATACAGCCCCCGTCAATGCTTGAAAAGTAGAACTGGACTGCGGACTTTTGGCACCTTTTACAAGAACAAGGGAACCATCTGCCACACGAGGAGTAAAGTAGAAACCGGAAGCATAACCGGCACTATTTAAAACGACCTCTGCCTCACGACGAAAAAGTTCTTCAGACAGCGTACGTAAAGCTAAAGGCGCATTAAGATGTCCTGTAGGTAAAAAAAGTACATCAGCAGCATTTGCTGTCGGCACTCCACGTAATAAGTTAAACTCACGACGTAAAGGTGTATATTCATGAATATCAAGAGCTACGTCCGGATTCCATTGCTGATAGGACTGCTTCAACAGCAAAGTGACAGCATCCTCTAATTTGCTCTGATCGCGATTCAAATCGTAACCATCGGCTGAACGACGTTGCTGAATGGCATAACCATCAACATTGGCTATAGGAACCAAAGCCACAGCTATATGATTCAGCAATTCACGTCCTTCTTTTTCACAAAGTAAGTAACGGACAAGCATGCATACAGCCTCAGCACCTGCCGGCTCGTTACCATGCAGTGCCGCTTGAATCCATACCCTTACCTTCTTCTTGTCGGGAGTACCCAAATAAAGTACCGGAATGGTACGTCCTTGTTTGGTAACACCAATATTCTCCATATATGCCAAACCCGGAGAACGTACAACCAATTGTTGTAAATAGTCCTTTATCTCATCAACCGATGCCAATCCGCTACCGTAAGGTTTACTTAGAGTAGGTGTCTCACGGTCAAATTTGGGGTCAGGATAGAAACTTGCAGTTACTCCGGCAGGTTGCTTCGACTGATTTCTATTCCATAACACAAGATTAGCTAATACCACTTCTTGTGCTATCCTCTGTAAATAAAGAGCCGTTTCAGACGGTAGACCTGCATAATAATCGCTGCTAAAAGGCTCACCAAAAAAAATTGCATAAAAGACACAAGCCGCCACATTCTTCTTTACCCATTCCTTTTCACGAGTAGGTGCCTTGCTCTGTTCCTGCATCACCATATAATCCCATCCTCCTTCACGAATCGCCTCTAATGTTTGCGTATTGGCTGCATGCTGTCTCAAGTACCAACCAGGGTTAGCAACCTGGCGCACTGATATTTTTTTTCCACATGAGGATGCTAACGATTGGACTTGCCATGGCAAACGATTAAAAAAAGTATAGCTGTTACCTATAAAAAGTACCCGTAAAGAATCTGTCGTCAATAATGGCACAGCTTGTTTCCCCATAGGGACAGCCTCATGCCCGATGCCGCACTCTTCTATCTTGCGCCAATGGCATTCCCAACCACGGGATGCAGCCAACTGGTGAATATAAAGCCAGAAACTACGCCCACGCTCCATACGGTTTCGTCCTTGTCGTTCAGCTTCAGGAGTCTTGCGTAGAAAAGACTCACGTATCGTATCTCCCAAAGCCAGCTGTAGTATGATAGGTTTTGACAAGTATTTTTTTATCTGTTCAGATGAAATATAGGGGATACCAGCCGTACCATAAGGATATGTCTGGGCCAAATCAGGAAAAGTATACCAACCGGGAGAACTTATAATAGCTTTTTCCACATAAGGACTATCGTGAAAAAGCATGAAACGCTGTACGAATTGCCCACCAGCAGAATGACCATAAATCATATATCCTTTGCGCATGCTTCCCGTAAATTGACGCACATATTCAAATAGTTTATCAACCAACACTGGTGTAATTTTTTCGGGAGCATTAGCTACTGTATGGGCAGCATTCATCACCCCCACCTCCTGATAGTCTGCCAAAGGATAAGATTTCAAATCAAAGTGAGGTATAAAAAGCATAAAACCCTTTCTCTCCGCTTCTTCTTTCCAACCGTCCAAAAGATAACGATAGCCGCGGTCTCCTCCTTCAAAGACAAATACAATAGGCATTTGTTTAATATCCCCCTGGGAAGGTATATAATAATGTACATCTACCGGGCGATCGGCAAAAGGAGGGTATTGACTATAAGTGAAGAAATGTTCACCTCTTGGCCTTTCCAAAGTCTGTTTCGCTATTGCAGATAAACAAATACAGAGGAATCCAATATAAAATATAATCAGCTTCTTCATAATTCGTACCTTCCCTTCTTTACTATTGTACCATCTTGCATTACAAATTTACCACGGGCAATGACATCTGTAAGCTGCAAATCTTCCGCCAAAAAACACAAGTCTGCATCTGCTCCTTGTGCCACAATACCTTTAGCTCGTAATTTCAGATTACGAGCCGGATTGGATGTTATCAATGTAATCGCCTGTTCCAATGGTACCCCCTCCTCATTGACTAATGCAACTACCTCCTTGAAATTTAAATTCAAAGGAGCAGGACGATAAGTTATTTCTCCAGTTTCAGGATTCACTCTGCGTACGCCACCATGGCCATCACTAGAAAAAGTAATGCGATCAAGGGGGACACCAGCTCGCAATGCACGTATCACACAACGATGGGGAGTATCAAACTTTGAGCCACCAGTCGAAAAATCAATCATTCCACCTAATTTACCAAATTCTACAGCCTGCATAAAAAGAGCTTCAGTACGTATCAGATGAGTAGGAGACAGATAAGATATCAGTGTAGGATAGTGACGAGCAATATTGAGTAAGGGCTCAATACCTTCCGGAAGTGCTCCCAAATGAATGTGGAGAATTCCTCCTTTACCAGATGTAAATCCCCCTAAACGTACCTGATGTATAATACGTAATATCTCTTGCTCTGTCGGAAACGGACTACGGTCATCACTCATCGCCAGCTTACAGCCAATAACTTTATCTATGAAGATAAGATCGTCAGCCACACTATTCATCAATGTTTTGGTAGGCAATCCGTAATAACTTGTCAGCATATAAGCCGACAATCCGTCATCGTCAATAGCTTTGGCCTTGGCATAAAGCGTAGTAAGTTCTTTGGCAAATCCATCAGTACCAAGCATACCCAATACAGTAGTAGTACCACATGCCACCAGTTCGCTCATAGTCACCTCGGGGACTAATGAGGCATAACCTTGTTGCCCTCCTCCACCAGTAATATGTACATGCTGATCTATAAATCCCGGAGTAACAATTTTACCTTGCACGTCAATAGTATGGCAAAATGATTCATTCAGTTCAATTGTCTTTGAAATATGCGCAATCTTTTCTCCGCATAGCAAAATGTCTGTTTTACCAAGATAGGCAGGAGCATATAAATTTGCATTCTTTATCAATGTAAACATAGCTGTCGATTAATTTTAGAAAGTGATAAGATGATAAAGTATCAAGAAAACAATTCCTCCTATTAAAGGAAATGTATTACGCCTTGCCAACTCCACTGATGACACACCGGCTACCCCGGCAATGGCAACAATGACTCCGGCAATAGGAGATGCGGCACGTCCCATGCTTGCCGCCAACTGCAAAGGAAGTATCAATGAAAAAACCGGCAAACCAAGCTGAGTGGCTATACCCGGCAATAAAGGACCAAATGAAAAAAAGGCTGCATTGCCACTTCCCATCAGCATGGCAGCTCCAAAAATAATGAGAGTAAAGATTGCGGCAATAGCTAATCCCGAAAGTCCGATATGAGAGGAATAACCCACCAATGAATCAATAAATCCCAAACCAATCAGTCCTTTAGAGAAAACTTCTGAAGCTACAATCAATGTTACAACTGAAGTAAACACATTTCCCATGCCTTTCCAAAAACTTGCAAAAACGTTAAAAGTAGTACGCACACTACGAGTATGAAACAACACAAATACCAATGATAAGAACAGAGAAAAAAGCATAGCAGTAGTGGTACCCAATGTTACAGTAGGCTGAAACAGTCCCACAAAAGGTGAAAAGAAAATGAGAAGAGCCAAAGGTAATACCGGGAGTAGCGCAAAAGCCAATGGAACATCCGGTTTTTCTACTAATGAGGTTGCAGTCACATTTGACACCTGCAATATGCCATCCTGCTGTTTCTTTGCATCTTTTTTATCAAAATAACGGTTATTGAAATAGAAGAGTACCATTACAACCAAGGAAGTAGGAATTACTAAAGGAAGTTGATGAGTGATGAAATATTCCACATTGGATTGTCCTATCAATTCGGCAGCCATAGCAGTATTTGCCGACCCCGGTCCCTGATCAAATAGAGTAGCAGCGGCAATGACTGACAATGCTGTAAGTTGGCTTACTCCCAAACTAATTAAAACAGGATAAACCGAAGCCACAAGCAACAATCCTAATCCGGCAGCTGAAGGAGTAGTAATAAAAAGTAATTGTCCAATAGGAATAACTATAGTAGCCGCCAAATAAGGATAACGTCGAAAAAGACCTAATGGCTTCATGGAAATATAGACCAATGCATTAGTAGCCTTTATGTTATTCATGAAAGCTACATAACCGCCAATTGTCATTATCATAAACCCTGCACGCGCCAAATTAGAAAGAAAAACTTCCTCTATCATCCTTACCAAATCAAACACCACCATTCCCGTAGCTTCACTAGGTACTACCGAATGCACTTGCATGAAAAAAGCAGCTGTAAGCATTAATAAACCGGAAAGCATCAAAAGACCTTGAGGATTGAGCTTACGATAAAGACCTACCGCTGTAATCCCTACCATAAGAAGACTAAAAATGAAAGCCAATTCGGACATGATGTATCAAGATATTAAGTTTTTGTTTTCTTTTGAATATATGAATCTAAATCAGATATAAACACCGATATATACAAAGCCGTTTATATGCGGTATTTATATCTGACTATTATCTATCAATACCCCGGATTATTTTCCAAAGGATTACCAGTATTGGCATCAACGAATGATTGCGGCAGCGGGAAAAGGACAGGAGTTTCATATTCATCCATACCACGTCCTGCAATACCAGCTATCTCATTGAGTTCACGCATGCGACGTTTGAAATAGTTATTGGTATCACGTTCGTCACCACCATTTTCTTGGCAAACACGTACCAATGTATGACGACGTTCTTCCTCCGTAAGCAGTTCACGGCTGCGTTCATCAAGAATGAAATCCATACCACCGATTCTAAGATCATCTTCAGTAATACTTACAGCATTGGAACGATTACGTACTTTATTTATCCATTTAATGGCCTCGCCTACTTGATTACTCTTGTAAAGAGCCTCTGCATAAAGTAAATATGTATCTGCCAAACGTAAATAAACAATGTCCGCATAGTGTCCATCATTAGCTGCATTAGCCAAAATAGGTGGAGTATAATCCCATTTACGAGTAGTAGGCCAATCATATTTTTTAATGGAAGTAGAAGTTAGCATGGCTGCATTAACCGTAGTATCAATAAGTGCAGTACCACCTAAATCAAATACCTTGGTTACATTGCCGGCAGCATCTACATCATTAATACTCCATACGATAGCATTGGCAGATACACGGTCATCTTGTTCTCCCATTCCTTTATAATTGTACAAACGAAGTGCTCCTCTGGAAGGAACTACACGTCCGGCTCCCTTACCACCATTAGCTTGCCAAAAGACTTGTGCAAATGAACCTTCACCACCGTTATTGATATAGTCCGGATTATGCTGGTTTGTCTTTTTACAATCGCCATCATTAGCATAATAGTTCTTATAAGTTGTAGTCATATAGACATTTGCAGTACCATAGGCACTATTCTCCTCTTCTGTGTTAATGAAAGCCAGTAACACCTCCGTATTTCCATCAGCATACATAGGAGTATAAAATACGTCAATAAAAGGACATCCATCATTGGAAGCATTACTACCAAAGCGTTGATTTATAAGGGAATATTCTCCACTTTCCACTAATGGTTTCAGTACTGAAACTGCTTTTTCAGCATTACCTTCTGCCAAATAAAGTTCACCCAAATAGTGACGTGCCACAGCACCAGAGACTTTACTATTATTAGAAGTACGCAAAGGAAGGTTATCGACTGCAAACTGGAAATCTTCTGCCATCACTTCGCGAATACTACTCAAGGAAGCACGGTCCCAATCATCACGATAATTCAATCCTGTAATTTCTTGTGTTGAAAGGGGCACTGCACCAAATGAATAGGTAAGGTGACGGTAAGCCCAAGCACGGAAAAAGCGAGCTTCGGCCAACACCTCATTTTTACGATTTTCAGCATCAGCACCACTTCCCCAGTTAATGCCATCATTGTCAGCTCTTGAGATAACCATATTGGCAGTGTTGATGATACGATATCCCCACTGGAAAATATTATTCCAAATAGCAAGATCAGTGTAAGTTATCTCTTTGGGATTGTAGAGGAACTTCATTTCCGCATGACTATTATTGGCCCATGAATTATCTACCCCTCCACCCCAGGCAGAATGCAGACAGAGCGCAATACTTCCTCCCATTGCATCAGCACGGCGATACTCTGCACGCATAAGACCATAAAGAGGCGTTATCATCGATTTAAATCCATTGTAATCTACAAGTAAATTTTCAGGATAAAGTGCATCACGAGGATCTTCCTTAAGAAACTTATCCTCATTACAGCCGCCCATAGTGAGCAATAATACTGTAAACACTAAGACATTGAAATATGTTATTTTTTTCATATGTGCAATTTCATTTTAGCTTTTTATGATATATTACTCTCATCAAATATCTAACTTTAGTCCAAAAGTGAACGAACGTACTGGAGGAGCAGCCAATTGATCATTGAGAAATTCCGGATCCATACCTGTCCAGCCAGTTATTGTAGCCAAATTCTTAATGTTCATGTAAAGATTGAGCCGTTTGATGAAAGTACGACGCAACCATTGTTGTGGGAAATTATAACCCAATGTAACGTCGGAAATACGTAAGAAATCTGTCTTTTCATAGAAACTGGCTCCCTCTGGATTCACATCACTATTCAAACTATTTTTCGGATAGCTATTCGTAGGATTCTCTGGAGTCCAAAAATCCACCAAAAAGCGGTTCTGGCGATATGAATTATGGCTTGTATCATACAAGGCATTCAGATGGGTTTGTCCTAACTGAGCCGTTAAGAACACACTCAGAGTGAAGTTTTTGTACTCAAAAGTGTTCATCAAACTCATATTTACTTTAGGAATAGCCGACCCTATAATAGTCTTATCAGCCGTTGTAATATCGTTACCATCTACATCAAGGTATTTCACATATCCAGGATACGAATTACGATAGTTAGGATCTTGCTGCCCTGTCGGGTTAGACGGATCAGCAATCTGCCATACACCGATAATTTTATAATCATAGTTCACATTGATAGGTTCACCAATAAACCACTTGGAAGCCACATCATCAACCGGCTTTCCATTAGCATCATACAAACCAACATCTACAATCTCCGAACGATAGTGTGAGAGGTTGAAAGAGGTGCTCCAGCTAAAACTCTTATGTGTAATGTTATTAGAAGTTATCTGGAATTCAAAACCACGATTACGGGTCTGTCCACGATTCTCAGTAATAGAGCCAGTACCATTAATGGTAGGAATAGAACGGGAAAGCAGCAAATCTTTGGTTTTAGACCAATAAATATCAAATGAACTCTGAATACGTCCATTCCAAAGTGCAATATCAAAGCCAGTATTAATAGATGTAGTAGTTTCCCAACCTAAACCGGGCGAAGCTAACTTCGACGGATAGAAACCAAACTGTGCAGTATGATCATCATTCAGATAATTGTAAGTTGAAAGATTAGGTAGTGTACTATAAGCACTGATAGCCTCATTGCCATTTTTACCCCATGACAAGCGATATTTCAGATTGCTAATGGTTTCACTTATAGGCTTGTCTTTAAAAAAAGATTCATTGGAAATATTCCATCCAATAGCGGCTGAAGGAAAAACGCCGAATTTAGAACTTTCACCAAAAGCGGAGTAACCATCACGACGAGCAGTAAGAGTCAACAAGTAACGATCATCATAAGTATAATTCAAACGCCCCATTTGTGAAATATGATTTTCTTTATAATAATTGGAATTACCAGACATTGTGGCAGCTTTAGAAATCTGGTAATAATACATCACATCATTGGGAAAATTCTTACCTTCCATTGTATTCTGTTCATATTCCTTGCTTTGAGCAGAATATAATCCTGTGAAAAATATACGATGTTTGCCAAATTCACGTTGATAAGAAATAATATTCTCCAAAATCCATTCTTCTGAATGCCAGTCATCAGTATTCAATACGCCATTAGCACTAGCTCCTTCGTAGGTATCCAAACCTTGATAATTCTTATAGGAGCTGTTTTGGTAAGTGAAGCCTGTATTCAATTTATAGCTCAGCCCTTTAATAAAGGGAAACTTTACCTCAAGCACATTATTAGTGATAACCTTTGCACGAATATCTTTTGTCTTATTATTAAGAGATCCCAACGGATTAATGCTGAAAGCTGAAGAGGAGTCCTCAGTAGCAGAAAGTGTAAGTGAACCATCCTCGTTATAAGCACGTCCCAACGGAACTTGTTTTATAGCCCGCCAAAAAGAAGCACTGCTACCACTACGATCGTAGCGACCTAACTGTGTAGTAGTAGAAAATTTCAACCAACTATTAAACTCCTGATCAAGATTGAAACGTACATTATAACGCTTGAACTCATTGCCTACCGCAGTTCCTTTCACATCCGTATAGTTCAATGAAATGAAATAGCTGGTTTTGTTAGCTCCACCACGGAAAGAAAGGTTATGCTGTTGTTTTATACCGGTCTGTGTTGCCAACTTCATCCAATCAGTACTCTGACCGGCAGCATACATAGCTAATTCAGTAGGAGTAAAGTTATCTAACCAAGGTTCAGGATTCTCTTCTGTAGGAGGAGTAGTATTGGTAGCCTTGAAAGCTTCAGATTTATACTTATAGAATTCTTTGCCATTCATCATACGAGGTAAATTGATAGGCTGGTCAATAGTAACATAAGTATCGTATGATACCGTCAATCTGTCTTTCTTACCGCGCTTAGAAGTAATAAGGATTACACCGTTAGAACCGCGAGCACCATAAATGGCTGCTGAAGAGGCATCCTTCAATACTTCTATACTCTCTACATCATTGGGATTGATTTCCGACCATGGACCATCAAAAGGTATTCCATCAAGAATAACAAGAGGTTTATTATCGGCCGTAATGGAGTTGTTACCACGAATACGTGTAGTAGTAGACGAACCTTCAGCATTACTACCCGTCACACTAATATTCAATCCTGGAACTGCTCCTTGCAAAGATTGAATCAAATTAGCTTGTGGGCGACTTTCAAGTACATCCGAGTTAACTGAAGCAACCGAACCTGTAAGATCACTTTTGCGCTGTACACCATAACCTACTACTACCACCTCATCCAGTGCCTGGTTATCTTCTTTCAGTACAATCTTTAACGATGATGCGTCTTTCACCTGCAATGTCTTGGATATATACCCAATGAAACTTATCTCCATTACCGCCCCCTTAGTCACTGAAGCGAGTTTAAAGTTTCCTTCTACATCGGTAATGGTGCCCGTACCCGTACCTTGTATCACTACATTGGCACCGATTATCGGTTCTCCTTGTTCATCTGTCACATTTCCGTTAATATTCCATGTCTGTGCATGAAGTGAGCTTGAAAGTGACAGCATCCACATAAGACAGACAAGCAAAATACCACTTGCGTCTCTCGATTTTTGTCTGGTTTTCATAAATTACATTTTTAAGTTAATAGGAACTTGTGTGTAAAAAATCTCGAGAGCAAAATTAGACAATGTAACAACCGATTATATTCACAGGTAGAGGATTTGGTAAATTCACAAAGTTATATATTACTGATTATCTTTCAATTACAGACAGACTCAATAGATTTTCAGTAGTGATTTAAATTAAATCGGTAATCAAAAACATGTATATAGATAATTGCCATTCGATAGTATTAAGCTATTGAATGGCAATTATCTATATACATGTGGGTAAAAAATGAGAGAAACGCTCAGTCTTCAAATTACTTTTTACAAACCTCTTTCACAGCTCGAAGAAATTCCTCCTTACTGAGCGAAGATTTATTTAAAGTTATAGAACGATTATTATATACGGTTTGCAGTGAACAGTGCAAAAATTCTGCAATCTTCTCACTATCCGTTACCCCCATTCGTATCAAAGCATGAATACGAAGTTCTGTATTAAGCCGCCCAGACTTCACTTCAATATGTTCTTCGGGACGTAGCAAACTATTGAAGTGCTCTACAAAATCAGGGTATAAATGTAGAATAATGGAATCAAATTTCTCATAAAAATCCTTCATTTCATCGCTCATGGTAGAAGTAGAACTAATCATCTTCTTTAAATCTTCAAGTTGCCCAGCCTTTAATTTACGGTTTAACTTTTTACGATACTCCTCCATACGGCAAATATAGGATGAACAAAGTTTGAATACCTGACCAATATACTCCTCCTTAATATAATTTGTGTCACGTAGAACCAAATTGAGCTTTTGCAGTTCACTATTAAGACTCTTCAATCTACCATTGGCCACATGTAGCTCAACCAAAGCTTTCCTACGTCTTCTTGTTTGCCTTCTCAAAAAGAAAAGAGCTATCAGCAATACAATAGTGAGAAAACTAATAAATAAAAGGAATAGCTTTAGCTGCTTCTGTTGCATATGATCACGTTCAATGTAGCTTTGATGTATCCTTCTCTGCAACTTCTGCTGATGAAGCAGTCGTACACGGCTCTTAAAAGTTATACCGATATCAGAACAATAAGTACTATAACGATAGGCTCGGTCCAACTGACCTTGTTCATATAAATAGGAAGCCAATGCATACAACGAACCAATATCACGATTCACAGCATATACATCAGCAATACCTGAGAGAATCATATTTTCCAGCCACTTGGTATGGTTGTGTTCTTTTTCATAAAGTAGAGCCAAGTTATAAGCTAAAATAGAATAATTACGACTATTAGGTAGAAGACGTTGTTTTTCCTTTTCCAACTCATCCCTAATGGCAATACGTTGTGCACCGGGAACATCTTGATATTTCCACACACGGCTATAAAGGTAGCGTGGCTCGTCAGGAGTGGCCGTCTGCAATACTGAATCTGAATATAACGCATAAAGTTGACCATAATGCTCATGTAATGCATCATCACCTAATGAATAGAGTTGCAACCGCGAGCAGAGAGTACGCATCTGACCATAATAACGCGAACGTAAGTAGCGAGGCATACTGGAAGAACAGAGTGAATGCATTACTTCAGAGGCTTGACTAAGCAAGCCATTAGCCGTATAAACAAAACCAATACCTAATAAAGATTCAATCTCACGATTCTTATCATGATATTGTCGTGCTAAATCAAGGCTTTGTGTAGTATACTTCATAGCCGAATCTGCATCATACACGCGATATTCTTGATAAATAGCCTGATTAAGTTCATACTGTTTCTCAAATGCCTTAGATTGTCTTAGTGAATGCTTCAACGCCTCTATTCGCTCCTCTTTCTGCAAAATAAGTTTATCAGAATTATCTATCAGACTATCTAATTGAGTAAACAATGCCTCATTTGCCTTAGCAGCACTATCTGAGATATGCTGCTTGCATCCAGCACAAAAAAACAAATATAGTAAGAAGAATAGGTTTAAACAAAAATGGTTTTTCATATTTCTATACTCGTTGGTAGAATTCATTTATTAAATAAATGAATTAAAAAAGTTACATACATCTTTGATTTTTAATATCAAAGTTCTAATTACAATCAATTCTACACACAACTTGTATGCAATATTCGCAAGAATTCTCGACATCTGCAAACAATTAACTAGTAATTTGGCTGCTTAACATAGAAATAACCAAATACGAAACACAAAAGCATCCACTCTTCTATTATACTTATATTGTTACTCTTAAATGCTTAACATTAATGATTATTGGGAGAATAAGAGCAATCGCTCTTAGCACAATACCATTCTATTCCAAAACATTTGTAACATTTCTGTAACATGTATGACATTTCCCTGCAACACCAAACTCTTTCCTTTGCAGCCGGAAATAAAATACATGTCTATGGAAACAATTTATCTGGGTATCGTCATCTTTCTGTTCGTACTCGCGATTTTCGACCTCGTGGTAGGTGTCAGTAATGATGCGGTCAATTTTCTTCAGTCGGCTGTCGGAGCAAAGGCAGCATCTTTCAAAACCATACTGTTCATTGCAGGCATTGGCGTCTTCATCGGTGCGGCACTCAGCAATGGCATGATGGACATTGCACGACACGGCATCTATCAACCGGAGCACTTCTACTTTGCCGAAATCATGTGCATTCTGCTTGCCGTCATGTTGACGGACGTCGTGCTATTAGATGTCTTCAACACTATGGGAATGCCTACCTCCACCACTGTATCCATGGTGTTCGAACTGTTGGGAGGTACGTTCGCACTGGCGCTCATCAAGGTCTATAACAGCGATACATTGGGACTGGGCGACCTCATCAATACAGACAAGGCACTGTCTGTCATCATGGCCATTTTTGTATCCGTAGCCATTGCCTTCTTCTTCGGTATGCTGGTACAGTGGCTGGCACGTATCGTGTTCACCTTCAACTACAAGAAGAACATGAAATACAGCATCGCGCTGTTCGGTGGTATAGCTGCCACCAGCATCATCTACTTCATGCTGATAAAGGGGCTGAAAGACAGCTCATTCATGACCCCTGAAAACAAGCAATGGATACACGACAATACCGCATTGCTGATAACCGGTTTCTTTGTATTCTTCACCATACTGATGCAGATACTGCATTGGTGCAAGATAAATGTCTTCAAAGTAGTGGTTCTGATGGGTACTTTCGCCCTCGCTCTTGCCTTTGCCGGCAATGACTTGGTGAACTTTATCGGTGTTCCCCTCGCAGGATATTCCTCATTTATTGACTATACAGCCAATGGTACGGCCGCCGGCCCCGACGGATTCCTGATGTCCTCACTCCTCGGTGCAGCCAAAACCCCGTGGTATTTCCTTATCGGTGCAGGCGC
>PPYF01602944.1_pt1 | contig 17191 bp, 24 predicted proteins | sample 1559871 | NCBI WGS metagenome assembly PPYF01 (sample SAMN08240021, study PRJNA423297) | Human gut metagenome, whole genome shotgun sequencing project.
AACGCTTACCGCTCATGGGCACCTCTCTTTAAGTCATCTTAAATGACTCTGAGGTGTCTGTTAAACCCGTGGCGATTCACAAATTCGAAAACGATCAGAAGGATGAAAGTTAATGTTCGGTCTGAGGAAAGTAAATCGAAACACTCATATGTTTGAAACCACTTTTCAAAATTGGAAAGAAAATGGCGAAGATGTTGCATTATTAATGCCCGAATTTAGTGCTAAATGGCTACCGATAGCAGAAGAGAGTGGCAGCTGGTCTGGATGGGTATTGCTTGGAGAAATATTTCCCTTAATTTCATCTGAGCTCGCTGAGATGGCTTTAATGCCAGAAACGGAAAGGTTAATAGGGGAATGGCTCAGTTTATCCAGTTCCCCGTTAAATCTAAAGCATCCTGAACTAAAATATAATCGTTTGCGCGTAGGTAAAGTATTTGATGGAGTATTGAGCCCTGCTCAACCACTAATAAGAATATGGACAGGGGAATTGAATCTTTGGTTAGATAAAGTCACAGTCTGTCAATACGGAAACGCTCCAGCGTTAGACAAAAAATCATTATATTGGTCCATTCATTTTGTAATTGGATTTAGTAAAACATGTTACAGAAGTCTTATTGATATTGAAGTTGGTGATGTTTTATTAATCTCAAATAATTTGGCTTATGCGGTTATTTATAATACAAAAATTTGTGATTTAATTTATCCAGAGGAGTTAAAAATGGCTGATCATTTTGAGTACGAGGAAGATTTTGAAACAGATGATTTTGATATCAAAAAAAACGAGAGTGAGATTTATGATGAAAATGACGATCAGATGATTAATAGTTTTGAAGACTTGCCTGTAAAAATTGAGTTTGTTCTTGGTAAGAAAATAATGAATCTATATGAAATAGACGAACTCTGTGCAAAAAGAATAATATCTCTGCTTCCTGAATCTGAGAAAAATATAGAAATACGTGTAAATGGCGCGCTAACTGGCTATGGCGAACTTGTTGAAGTGGATGATAAATTGGGCGTAGAGATTCATTCTTGGTTATCAGGGCATAATAATGTCAAATAGCATTTCGCTGATAGCTATACTAACATTATTTACACTATTGCCGTTTATAATAGCATCCGGGACATATTTTATTAAATTCTCGATTGTTTTTGTTATTGTCCGAAACGCGCTGGGGCTTCAGCAAGTGCCATCAAATATGACACTTAATGGGATTGCTTTGCTATTGTCAATGTTTGTAATGATGCCGGTTGGGACGGAAATATATTATAACAGTCAGAATGAGAATCTTTCATTCAATAATGTAGCGTCGGTTGTTAATTTTGTTGAGACAGGCATGAGTGGTTATAAATCATATTTGATAAAATATTCTGAACCTGAGTTGGTTAGCTTTTTTGAAAAGATTCAGAAGGTGAATAGTTCTGAAGACAATGAAGAGATAATCGATGATGATAATATTTCAATTTTCTCGTTACTGCCCGCATATGCATTGAGTGAGATAAAAAGTGCATTTATTATAGGTTTTTATATCTATTTACCCTTTGTCGTAGTGGATCTGGTTATATCCAGCGTTCTGTTAACGTTAGGTATGATGATGATGAGCCCGATAATCATATCTACACCGATAAAATTAATTCTATTTGTCGCTATGGACGGTTGGACAATGTTATCAAAAGGACTCATTTTACAATATTTTGACCTATCCATTAATCCCTGAGGAAAAAATATGAACGATATTGTTTTTGCAGGGAATAGGGCGCTGTATCTGATTTTAGTTATGTCTGCAGGACCTATCGCAGTTGCGACATTTGTTGGTTTATTGGTAGGGCTTTTTCAAACGGTAACACAGTTACAAGAACAGACGTTGCCATTTGGCGTCAAATTATTATGCGTAAGTATTTGCTTTTTTTTAATGAGCGGATGGTATGGTGAAAAATTATATTCGTTTGGTATCGAAATGCTGAATTTAGCATTCGCGAGAGGATAGGATGGAGGAGGCGATACTCTATCAGTTGCATAGTCTGCTGGCTGCTACAGCGCTCGGTTTTTGCCGATTGGCACCAACTTTCTATTTGTTACCATTTTTCGCCAGTGGGAATATACCAACAGTAGTCCGTCATCCAATAATAATAGTGGTATCATGTGCATTATTTCAGCATTACCACTATGAATTATCGACCTTAAATGAAATCGATATCGCTTTGTTTGCTGCCAGAGAAATTATCATAGGGCTGTTCATTGCTTGCTTATTATCATCCCCGTTTTGGATTTTCCTTGCTATAGGTAGTTTTATCGATAACCAACGTGGTGCAACGTTAAGTAGTACTTTGGATCCTGCTACTGGTGTCGATACTTCGGAATTAGCAAGATTATTTAACCTATTCTCTGCAGCGGTTTATCTTACTAACGGTGGATTGAACTTTATTCTGGAAACTCTTTGGCAAAGTTATAATTTATGGCCTTCAGGCAATTTTAATTTTCCTAAATTAGAGCCTTTATTCTCATATATTAATAACATAATGACTCATACTATCGTTTACGCAAGCCCCGTGATTGCCGTTATGCTGGGCGGTGAGGCTGTCCTGGGATTGCTGGCACGTTATGCTTCACAACTAAATGCTTTTGCCATTTCACTGACTGTCAAAAGTGCGCTGGCATTTTTAATATTAATTATTTATTTTGGCCCAATACTGGCTGAACGAGTAATGCCGTTATCCTTTTTCCCAGAACAATTGCAACTATACATTGAGAAATAGAGTGTTTCATGGCCAATAAAACTGAAAAGCCAACACAAAAGAAACTCCAGGATGCTTCTAAAAAAGGGCAAATTCTAAAAAGTAGAGACTTAACCATCTCTGTAATAATGCTTGTGGGTACTTTATATCTCGGATATGTTTTTGATGTGCATCACATTATGTCGATTCTTGAATACATCCTTGATCATAACGCTAAACCAGATATTTGGGACTATTTTAAAGCTATGGGGGTTGGTTGGTTGAAAACGATCATTCCTTTTTTGCTGGTTTGCATGTTCACAACAATACTTGTCTCCTGGTTTCAAAGTAAAATGCAATTAGCAACTGAAGCTGTTAAATTTAAGTTTGATTCATTGAATCCAGTAAATGGCTTAAAGCGTATATTTGGCTTAAAAACCGTAAAAGAATTTGTTAAAGCAATTCTTTATATTATTTTATTTTTTTTTGCATTGGCGATCAAAGTATTTTGGAGTAATTATAAATCACTGCTTTTTAAAACTCTTGATGGAGATATCATATCTTTATTATCAGATTGGGGAGAGATGCTATTCCTTCTCATACTGTATTGTCTCGGCAGTATGATAATTGTCTTAATTTTTGATTTTATCGCTGAATATTTTTTATTTATGAAAGATATGAAAATGGATAAACAAGAAGTTAAAAGAGAATACAAGAAGCAAGAAGGAAATCCAGAAATTAAGTCTAAACGCAGAGAGCGCATCAGGAAATTCTTTCTGAGCAATTGAAGTCTGATGTCAGTAATAGTCGTTTGATGATTGCCAACCCTACTCACATTGCAATAGGAATATACTTTAAGCCACATCTTTCACCTATTCCATTGATTTCTGTAAGAGAAACTAATGAGGTAGCCTTAGCCGTAAGGAAATATGCAAAGGAAATCGGAATACCAATTATCACAGATAAAAAATTAGCACGAAAAATTTATGCTACCCATCGTCGCTACGATTATGTTAGCTTCGAAAATATAGATGAAATATTACGTCTTCTGCTGTGGCTTGAAGATGTGGAGAATGCTGGACAACCTGTTCCAGATGAACAGCTCTCTTCAGAAGATAAATTCATTGAAGGTGAAGAGAAAGAAATCGAGAATAAAGACGATAATTTAAAAAATTAAACATCTGTCGTAGTCAGAAATTTATAAGAATCTACACGCAAAAACCGTGTAGATTCATTATTTAATGAGTTAAACGATCTTGTGAAATGACAAGCAATTGATACATACTCATCTCTTTATAAGCTGGAACTGTAGTAACCTGTGCAAATTCGCGATATAGCTTTTGCTCCAGTTCTGCTGAAGATATATATTCCGGGTGTTCGCTAAAGAACTGTCTTGCATCTACTATCGCTTGGGATTCGCCACTTCTTTTATTTTGATTCTCCTTTAATGAATTTTCTCTGGTGCATGCAGAGAGCAACGATATCAGCGCGATGGTTATTATGATGTTACTATTATATCCTACTAATGACATATCAACTTTCTCTTACGCAAGATTGGAGTTTAAAATAATGTTTATCCCATTCACAGAGTGCTATAAACAACTCAACAGTACCTTTTATGTTAAGTTTATTTAGGGCTCTTATTTTGTGATATGATATTGTTTTATAATCAATTCCTTTAATAATGGCTATTTGTTTTAACGAGTAAGAAACACATAACCGCAGGATATCTATCTCATCATGGGTAAGTGGTTCTTGTGTGGAATACACATTTTGTGTATGAAGATTCGAAATCAGGAAATGCGTTAAATCAGATAATGTAATATTCTTATTGATCCTGATGAAATTGTTGCTTAAAAGGATGTTTACAGGTTCTGTATTTGGATTGAGATTTCGATGTTGATGCTCATCAATAACAACGAACGAATGCCCAAGATCAACCAACGCAACTAAATCGCTGTAATATTCTTTTTGGGATGCTAATAATGCATTAGTGCCTACAGTGAAGTAGACATCACTGGAAAAGACTTGCATATGCCAACCTGTACTCTAAAATCATTTAGGGTAAATATTACATGTAAAAGTTAAAATAAAAGTAATTGTTATATTTGCTTAACATTGAGGGAATAGGGTTTATACCTTAAATTGTAAATAAAGTTATGCATAGAGGCATTTAAAATAGTTCTCGAAATTATAATTTTTTTATTCTGTGTCATCATAATTTGGTCATGATATTTCCGTCTTGTTACACTACTCTAAACTAGAGCTTATGGAATTAGCGGGTGGTATTCATGGAAAATAATGATAAATTCTTATCACAAGAATTATTGGAATCTTATGCCATTCGTTTGTTGAGCGGACCATTGAATGGATGCGAGTATGAAATACTTAATGGGCGTCTACTTGTTATCATTGGTAATGATGTTTCGTTAGGAAGAAGTGATGCTTTTTCTGAGTTACCAGAAAACACAATAGTCGTTCCTTATGGCGAGCTTACAGGTAGTTTTGAGATAATAATTACTACCGACCCTGATCTGGTAGTAACATTCAGAGAATTAACAGCACAAGAACCTGAAGATAGAACGTTAACATTGAATCAGCAAATAGAAGTTTTAGGTCTCAAATTTGCTGTAAAAGAAAAAAATGAAGTTTGGCAGTATTCATTGCCAGGCATTATTGAAAATAACATTATTTCTACAAAACAACATTTCTTTAGCAGTAAGCTGTTTAAGTATGTAATGCTTTTTTTTCTTTTTGCTATCATTTTCATTGCTTTTTATATTGTTAATGCCAGTAATGATCCGCAGCTGAGACATATCGATAAAATTCTTGTAAACAAAAACAGGAATTATGAAATTTTATATGGTAGAGATCATGTTATCTATATTAATACCAATATTTTGGATGAAGCAGTCTGGGTCAAACAAGCACTGGAAAAAAATCAACCAGGAAAGCCAGTACGGGTGATAAATCCTGATGATGAATCGATACGAATTTTTTCATGGCTTGCTGATAATTTCCCTGATTTACAATATTTTAAACTTCAACTATTAGATGCCAGTAATCTAAGATTGACAGTGAGTAAGCAACGGAACGCTATCACACAGCAACTAATCGATAATCTTATTAAAGGATTACTGCAAACTATGCCATATGCCAGCAATATAAGTATTGCGGTATTAGATGATAATGTATTGGAAAGTCAGGCTATTGAAACGTTGTCAGCGATAGGTCTTTCTTATGAAAAATATAAAACAGCTAACAATGTGTATTTCAATATCATTGGTACGTTAAGTGACAGTGAATTAAATAAAATTAATAACTATGTTGACGAATATTATAAACAATGGGGTAAACAATATGTAAGATTTAATGTGAATTTGAAAAATCAGGACACAAATAATAGTTCATTTAGCTACGGAGATAACCGATTCGAGAAGTCTCAAGGTAGCAACTGGACATTTCAGGAATAATTGAGGAGGACTTATGGCAGATTGGAATGGTTATATTATGGATATCAGCAATCAATTTGATCAGGGCGTTGATGATCTGAACCAGCAAGTTGAAAAAGCGTTGGAGGATTTAGCCAACCAATCCCTCCGACACGAAATTTCTTGCCGAATATCAAAGTGCATTAGCTGAGTATACATTATATCGAAATGCGCAATCTAACGTTGTAAAAGCGTATAAAGATCTTGATTCAGCAATCATACAAAACTTCCGCTAAACTGGATAAGGATTTTATTATGTCAGTAAGCAATATGCCACCTATTGATAGAGCTGAGTAATCAACTGCTCATGAAATACAGCAAGCGAAAGTGATTGATTTAAATGACCGGGTTCTCAATCTTGACAACCCGGATGATAAAATGATCTCCGCTTTTGCCAACTATGCTGTACAAACTGAAAATTGGCAGCAAAATGCGTTACAAGCATTAAGGTCTGATAAAGAGGGGTTAACTCCTGAAAAATTATTAGTCTTGCAGGATCATGTGCTTAATTATAATGTCGAGGTTTCATTGGTGGAACATTAGCAAGAAAGATTGTCGCTGCAGTTGAGACGTTGACCCGCTCATGAAATATATATCATTATTATTGTTTATCCTGCTGTTGTGCGGCTGCAAGCAGCAGGAATTATTGAACCATCTTGATCAACAGCAAGCTAATGATGTCCTTGCTGTTTTACAAAGACATAATATTAATGCTGAAAAGAAGGATCAAGGCAAAACAGGATTTTCAATATTTGTCGAACCAACGGATTTTGCTTCTGCGGTGGATTGGCTAAAAATCTACAATCTACCGGGTAAGCCTGATATTCAAATATCGCAGATGTTCCCTGCAGATGCACTCGTTTCATCTCCACGAGCGGAAAAAGCAAGGCTATATTCTGCTATTGAGCAGCGGTTAGAGCAATCTCTCAAAATTATGGATGGCATTATTTCTTCGAGAGTACATGTTAGTTACGATGTTGATAATGGCGATAGTGGTAAAACTGCTTTACCAATTCATATTTCTGTACTTGCAGTATATGAAAAAGATATCAACCCAGAAATAAAAATAAATGATATCAAGAGATTTATTGTTAATAGCTCTGCAAGCGTACAATATGAAAATATTTCTGTTGTATTGTCAAAACGAAGAGACATTATTGAGCAAGCACCAACATATGAAATTAGCGAACCTGTTTTTGCTTATGATAAGGCTATGCCGGTTTCTATCTTACTTGCATTAATATCCGTAGCGACTTGCTGGCTGTTATGGAAGTATAGGGCCATTCTAACTAATTTAGTCAGGTTGAAAATTAAGTAGACATATGAGAGCGTTATGAATCTTGCCCTAAGAAAGATTATATATGATCCAATTAGTTATATTCATCCTCAACGAGTAAGCTTGAATAATACACCTATTAACAATCCGGTGCTTAGATCTATTACCAATGAAATGATTGTTCTGCAGTACAATCTTTCAGTTGAACATTTTAATCTGAATAGTTCACTTATTTACTACATAAACAATTGGAATTTATTTCCATTGTTCTGTTTATTCAGTGGTTATCACTTTTATCGAGAAAGGTTTGCAGAACGCGGATTTTTTTATAAGGTTCCTGCTGTGCTAAGGGATTATTTATCAGCTATACCGGTGAAAATAAATGAAAAGGCACGATACAAACCCGGCATCGCTAGCTATCACAATATCATCACATGTGGTTTTTCAACGTTGTCACCCTATATAAGGCAACAACCATTGGCAATGCAGCAACGATTTAATTTATTATTTCCTGATTTTGTTGATCACATACAATTGCCGTTACCACTTGCATCAACTCTTTTAGAGAGAATTACATTTTATGCGAAAAAAAATAGAGATGAGCTTGATAAAATCTCCTGCAAATGGTGTTGTGATTAAAAGAAAAATTTCTGATGGATTGAAATAAATAGTTTCTCTTAAAGAAAGTATCCTTCTTGAAACCAGCGCTAAAATTCAGAGCATTGAGGTAAAGATAGAAGAAAAATTTATTCAAGGTTATTATGATGGCTATACAAAAGGCATTATTGATGTGATGGATAATTTTATACCCTTGATAAGCTTGTTGAGCTCAGAACTAGAAAAAAAAGAATAAACATGATAAACGATCTGAAGAGTATATTGTTAAAATCCTCAGAGGAAGTTGATGTTTTTATCAAAATTTTTGAAAGTTGGAGAAAAAATTACCGGCAATATCAGGTCCTGTAAATCTCTATATACCTACCAGATTCAAAGATAAGTATCTTGAAGTAGAGTCATATTTTGTCGACAAATCAATATGGAATGTCCATATTACATTTCATGATGATAAGCGTTTTGTGTTTTTTACCGATCAATTTATTGCTGAATTTAGTCCGCAGGAATTTGTGGATAATTGTGAGCAATATTTAATTAATAATCATTGTTTCTCCCCTGACAAGGTTAACGAAATCTGCGAACAAGCCAGACATTATTTAGTTGAAAAAATGTTTGAAACACATTCTTTGGATATGAATAATTCTGTTTTGGCAAGCCCTGAGGACTTATAGCTCCCTGGCTCAAGTTTAATGATTTGAATATAATCTAATTGTAATATTTTAATCATCTCATGATTTTTTAATGCCTGTGGTATTTTTTACGCAAAAATTTTATTTTTAATTATATTTCATTATTATTTCATCAATGTATTCTTTGGATTTTGCTTATAATAATAATGGAAGGGATGATTATAAATGAATGCGTTAAAGCATTTACACTCAGGATGAATATATGGGAAAAATTAAAATTGTAGTTTCAGATCAGCAGCCGTTTATGATTGATGGGATAATTGGATTTCTCGGACATTATCCTGATTTATATGAGGTTGTTGGGGGCTATAAAGATCTGAAGAAATCTATAGCGGAGTGTAACAAATCTACAGCCTAAATATTTATTTTAGGAGAATTTGCAGGTGGAATGATGGGGTCCGAACTCGTAAAATGGGTTAAATCGCATAAGATAGATGCTCATATTATTACATTTGTAGCAAAGATGCCGTATATTGATTCAATAAAATTGCTTGAAGCAGGTGCGAAAGGATGCGTATGGAAAACCAGTCACCCGGCGAAACTAAATCGTGCTATTGATTCGATTAGTAATGGTTACACTTATTTTGATAGTGTACATATGGATTGTGAAAAAATATCTTCCAGGTATTCCTCTGATAATCAACTTACAAATCGTGAGTCAGAAATATTACAACTCATAGCTGATGGTAAAACAAACAAAGAAATCGCTAATTTCTTGCAGTTAAGCAGAAAAACAGTCGAAACTCATAGACTCAATATCATGAAGAAATTAGATGTTCACAGTGGTATCGAGTTGATCAAAACAGCTTTACGTATGGGTGTTTGCACTATATAAAAAAAAGAGGCTTTAGGCTCATTTTGCTGAAGCCTTACGATTGTCTAGTTCATTAAGCCTGGTATATACAATATATATTTTGGGGCATATTGCTGTCTCTTTTTTTGGTTATCCATTGCAAAACCCGCATTATAAGTCCCCAGGCATTGTCACGTTACTCCACAACGTGAAAAATGGTTATATAAAATCTCGGTTCCTATTTTAATGTTCAGACAAGGGTTATCTAACAAATCTCGTTCATCTTTTATTATTCCACGTTTTTTTAACAGGGGAATATGCATCTGGTTTATCTGCATTAACCAATAATCTAAACTCTTTATGTTGTTATTCTTATCTCTGTTCTTGCCTATGCTATCCTTTTTTAGATTGCTTTCAACAAGAGCGATAGCTTTAATTAAATTTGGTTCGATTCTGAACATTGTTCCTGCTTCATTAGAGCAAGAGTTGCTGGCGAAAGACATTTTTGTAATAAATATACAAAACGTGAAGATGGTTAAGAATTTAACTTTTGGTGAGCGCATATTTTTTCATGTGTGAGGATTGAATGAAAGGAACGAGATACTATTATAAAAGTATCTCGTTATGATTTATTTGGTCAATCGTCTACCATTCAATTTTATAGTAAGGTGAGATAGGATTATCTTCTGAATACATATCATTTTGAAAAGGCGCCATCCATGTTGAAACTATAAATGCTTGTATTTGATCTGTATCAGTAGCACTGGTGTTGATGTGTTTATCTAATGATACGACTTCATCACCCGTTGCATTCGCTATATTTGAACTTTGAGATAAATTATTGATACCGATTGGATTAGTCATAAAGCTCCCTTTTTTAATTGTCCAGGCCAATGGTCTTTACATCATACTTTTAACTCTAGAGCATTTTAAATATCTTGCAATAAGGTGAATATCTTAGATATTTTTATCTCTGTTGTTTAAATAACAAGTTGCATACATCTAAATAATAAAATTGCGTCAATAAAAATTTATCGCATACAAATTCTCGTCAGCTGCTTTAATTTCAAAATGTTGTCAATTATAACTCGATGGCTTTCACTCTCAGTTTCTTTATAGTAGAGTTTAATGTTGTTTTTGAGCGGGTTAGGCACATACATATCTACACATTCTTTTATCACAACTGCTTTTCGTCTTCTGGGTTCGAGTTGTAGTGATTTGTCTATACAAATCCTTGCCTCTTCAATTTTTTCATTATGAAAGTGGACTAGTGCCCTATAGTAGTAGAGAGAGGCTATATCAGTTGAGTGTATCTTAGCCTGTTCAAATAAGATATGAGATACTTTTGCTTGTCCAGACAGACCAGTTATCAGTCCCATAATAGCTAAAATTTTTCCATCGACAGTGGTTCTGTCTGATACATAATCTAAAAGCTCTAATGCTTTTTGAGCAGCAAGTTCAAGTTCACTTTTTCCATGAAGTGCCAAAGACATATGGCATTCCGCTAGAAGGCAATAACATTCTGTTTTTAGCGTCTGTATATCACTTTTATTTTGTAATCTATCAAATATAGTCATGGCCCTGTAAATGCTTTCAGGGGTGAAGTCGTAAAGTTCTTTCTTTCCGGCTAACATTTCATCTGATAAATAATGATTCTTATATCCTTGGTCCTGCTTAGCTAATCTTACAGATCGTTCTGGTTTATGTACCGTTTGAAGGATATTATCTATAATAAATTGTGATGTATTATGTAGTTCATCAACAGGGAGATGATTACTGGCGATGAGGAAAAGGTTTTTAGCGTCGATCAACTCAATGTATAAAGTGTTCACTGCATTATTCTGGTTTATTCTTCCTGTAACGAAATAATCTGGCTTGAATCTGCTCAAGAATGAATTTTGAGATATGTGATCATTACAAAAATTTGTCGCAGCCATCGGATAGGTATAGAGACCATCGATTTTTTTATTTGAAATGATTTGCACTAATTCCTGATTAAGTATTAATGGATCCAGTGTATTCAATGAAGTAGTGAAAGGGAATATGGCTATGGAATAGTCTGAAGTATTATCTTCATTAATTTTAGTTTTGAAAACCTGCCCGCTGAAACGATAACCTTTCCGGTAGATTGTTTCTATGCAACGATCATAGCCAATTTTTTCAAAAATGCAGCGCAAAGAATAGATACATCTTGTCAGGGACTCGTCACTAACAATAATATTTTTCCATACTGATTCGATGATCATATCTTTCAGTACAACATGACCAGCGGATTCAAGTAATACTATTAATACACCTAACTCTTTCTGTGGAATATAAACTTGCTCATTTCCTTGAGTAAGAATTCCATCTTCCGTGAGCGTTAATCCCTCAAGAAAATGATATGAGAATTTATTTTCTAAGTCCATTAGTTAACCTCTATGAAAAAATTGGTTTCTTGCATCCTGCTTAAGCAATAGAAATTATGGCTATTCATATTTATGTGTCATTAATGCTACAGGAAATTACATTCGACATATCTATGGTTGTGTTCACTAATTTATCTTAGGAATTCAGTGATGTAATCTGAAATAGCCTTATTCAATTTTTATAAAGTAGATTGTTCTCTAACGCATTGAAAAGTAATGATTTATAGTATGCTCTTAACTGTTTTAAGATGCTGATTTAAGAAAACATAAGAGGTGCTGGTTATAGTGGTTAACTGCACTATAACCAGCAAATTTAACCAAATGATTGTAATGCTTAGCCATTATCTTCTGAATTATCGTTTAAGAGTTCAATATATGCCTGCGCTTTACTCTTAACACTATCATCCTCACAATTGTTAATAATGTGATAGAAACATTGCATTGCGTTATCGATATTTTTAGCCCCAATCTGACATTGACCCATACGATAAATAACTGAATAGTCATCATACGGGGAGTAATTGTAACTTAGTTTGTAAAGGTCATATGCTTGTTGATATTTCTTTTTGGGCTGACATACTGATGCAAAATCTTTTAGATACTCATGATTTTCGAACGCATAAATGCACAAAAATTTATAATAAATTTCTGCGTCCGTTATATTACCCTTTTCATGGTAGTCGAATGCATATGCATATGCATATATTCTATCAAGGATATCAGGAGTTAAACCATGTAGTAATGCCAGATTTTCTCCTTTCGATAATGCGTGTTTTAGTTGATTTGCCCATTCATCACTATTATTGAATATTTCAATTGTTTCTGTGCTCATAATATTCCTCTGTGATGTGTCTCGTGATGCCAAATTATTATTGATTGACTCATTGATATTTTTATATTTATCTTTTTTAAATTATGAGTTTTAAGCTTGCATTGCTTATGGTATATTTTTCATTATTGGTAAAAGTACTGTTCACTACAAACTAATAACATCATTAGTTGTTTTACTAATATTCACCTTATTAGTTATCTTAATTACGACATTACATAAATGCCTTAATGTGTATGACCTGGATTCATAGTATCAATTGCCATTTTTTCAATGAAAATTAAAAAGGGGATTTTTGAGAAGGGTAGAATGTCGTTTGTTTTTTTTCTTTATTATGTCTGGTGACGCGGGGGATAGAACGTCTGTGCATATAGTAGTGAATTTATTCAGGTCTACATTATTCTCTATTTTGGTCAGTTTTATGAGTTCATTTACAGCCATACTCATTAAATCATCTGTTATCGAAAATTTATATATGCTCATAGCAGATAATATTGCTTGCTGAATTATCTCTTCAGAAATATCCGCTATCTTTATTGACAAATCATGTGTTAGATATTTTCCTCCAAGAGATTCTTGTTCAATATAATTTAAACCAGACCCCATTGTGATTTTAACTGGATTAATGGATTTCTCTTCATTTTTCTTATTTTTGTTCTCCTGATCAGGAACTAATGGTTGCAGTGGTAGGCTATTATTAATATTTCGTGGCTTCATTTTACATTTCTCTCATTTGATTAGAGCAAAATCCGAATTCGCAACTTCTGATAATGTCAAATATCACCTTATGGAGACGTTACGTAGAATGACTATATTTGTTATCGGCACATTAGGGGTATTAATTTTAGTATTGATGGAAGGTGATTATTGAACAGTAACATCGAGTCACGGTAAAAATGTGAGGTATACAATGGACATTGAATTTTCGCAGATTCATGAAATGGTCTATATGCATGATATTGTAAATTCGGACTCGAAAAAGAAACCAAGGATTCCGTTAAAAAAATTCCTTAATGCTGAGAATGTTCTCACGCAAACAACATCATGGACATTAAATTCAAGATATGTGAATGTTAATTCTGTCAATAAAGTCAACGTAAAGAGTAAAGTTAAAAACAGTTATATCTCACGATCTGTCAATGATGAGTTTAGTTTAACAGATGATGAAATCAATTCTTTTAAAGAAACGTTAGTCCTTTCCTCTATTGATTCACTGAGTAAACTGGTTCTTAATAATCCTCTTTCTGTATTGTTTACATCGACTGTACGAAGGAATAATAATCGAGCTAAGATGAATGTCGAGTTCGACTCATGGATTTGCACCAGATGTTGTTGATACATGATATTTTACATTGCAAGGAGATGTCTAAAATGAAAGATGTTGATCAAAACTTTGATGCTTTAGACTGCCATATACTGCGAGAATATTTAATTTTATTGTTTTATGATTAACGAGGTTCCATCTTTTTGTTATCTATTTTAGTTTACCTTGCACAATGCATTATTGCTCTGTTACCAATGCTCAAAATAAAAGCATGCTTACCTTGCTTTAGTATATTATAGCTTAAACTTTTTTCTGGAAAGACATAAAAATCAGGAATAAGTTGTGCAAGTCTATCATCATCAACTTGATCCATAATCTCAAACTTATTAACTTTCTTTGATGTTAAATGGGCTGTGTCATAGTTTTCAATCCATGTGTATTCAATATTTCGCCGTATTGATTTACTTTCTCTGTTACCTTGTTGCCAGGTTCCACTCAACGCAACAGTTCCTGTTTTATTTTTTTTGTTATACATAAAGTCGATGGTAAGATTTGCTCGTCCCTGGTCATTAAAAATTACCCAATTTGCAGTGCATGTTTCGTTATATATCATTTTTTCTGCAGTGTAAGAATAGACAGTGAAGAGAATAAACCCACTGATAAAAACTAAAATAAATAATAAGTTTTTTTTATAATCAATCACGATTAACCTCACGGTAAGACAGGGTTAAACAGTCTGCCACTTCATGTTGGTTATAGTTTTTATTGCATGCCATAACAATCATCCCCGGTGAGGATTTTGCAATAGGGAAGTATAACCACGGATGTTTTTTACAGTTAATCCCCGAATCCAGTATCCGTGTTTTATATTTATCGAACTCTTTCAACCCATCAATTGTATCTTCTGTTACATTAAAATGGCAGCCATTAATTTCCGCAACAGTCTTGTAATCCTTGAAAAATGGCTTCGGTTGATTATTATTCCATAGCCAATATGCAGAATATGCGCCTATGACAAATGCGCTCAACATAATTAGATGACTTTTTATATGTTTGAGGATTTTGTTATTGAAATTCTTTGCGCCACCAATGCTCTCTTTGTATCCCGCATTAACTTTTATGGCAGGTGGGGCATTGTGTGTATGTGCGTCTGTTGACGAGTTTATTACATGATTTTGTATGTTAATGTCATTATGGATCTTGAATCCTCTTCTCGGCACGGTTGCAATTAGCGAGTGGGTAGTATCACCAACAGCGCGAAATCCGCGTCTGATAATGGATATGTTCTGATATAACGTGTTAGTAGGCACACGCATACCTTCTTCTTCCCAGACTCTGGTGAAAAAATCTTGTTGTGCAACCACATCAGGAAAAGCTTCAAGTAGAAGTGATAAACATCGACTGGCTGGCGTTGTCAGAACGACGTTAAGATCGGCGTTATGTACCGATATTAATTTTCGGTGCTCAGGCCAGAACTCGATATTATCGTTAATAATCCAGTACATACGTCAATAAACACTAAATCAATCGAAATGGAGATCACATAGTTTGCTAAGTATATTGGTATTTACGGCATAAATATATATTAATTTTATATTTATCATGATGATTGAAATGAGGCTTTAATGTTGCAACGTAAAACTTTACGTAAGTTAACATAGTTAACATTTATGCCACTATTGTTTGTAAATTCATATTTCGTAATGCTTCTGAATTTTTCGTGTGATGGTTTTAAATACTATGGTGTTTACTCTTGAGGGGACGGCCTATTTATAAAATACGGACATTTCAATAAATGCCCGTATAAACAGAGTATGATTCTGGCTGGTCGTTGAGTATCAATGTTGGACCGAATGTGAACGAATAAATAATTCGTTTATTTTACCACCCATTCTCTTTTCGATTCGTTGCTTGTACGCGTAGATGCTACGGATATCCATATCCAGAACTTCAGCAATCTGATATGGATTATAACCAGAAACCATATACCCCATTATGGTGAATTCCATCTGAGTTAATGTGTTACCTCTGGTAAATGATAAATAACGACCAATAAATAGTTGTCTGATCTTTTCATTGGCAACATCAAGACCATCATCATTATATATGACAGCAGATATTGCTGAGTTGTGTTTTCGCCAGTAATTAGCTAACGATTGCATATTGCGGTCGCTGACTAAAACAATCCCCATGTCAGTACTTGCAAGATAGTCAATCCAGTCTTTTTCAAGGAATAGACGTAAAAAACTTACTGAAAAATCGACAAAAATATATCCGCTTAATCTCGCATTGTGGTTTTTTGTTAAGATACCTTCTACCACACCACGATTAAAATATGAACTTTCTTCGGGCCACATACAAAAACACGAGTTTGCGCAGTACTGCAAACGCGGTGACTCTTCTGGCATTATTTGGCAATGCATTGAGCAACTATTGCATGTAAGACTTTTATAACGACTACAAAGCCCCATGTTAAGAACCTCCCTATCCGTATATAATTGCATAATTTCATTGGTGATTGATGATGTCAATACACCATGATTTTGTAATTTTGCTGGGAAAAATTGCGATTAATCTGTATTTGCTATAATTCTGATTAAGACATTTTAAAATGCATTTCTCGTTATTAAATATGATTATGTTTCACTGATTTAATCTTACCTGGTTGAGGGTGGTTCAGATAACTATCTCATGGTATGAGAATATCTATATCGCAAATTGTTTTTGAATGACCGGAAGATATCTTGCGAATCTAAGTTATGCATCTTAAATAGTCTTATTTAAGATGTTCAGATCTCTTTGTGTGTTTAACTAACTGATAATACTAGGATATGATGAGGGAAGTGATAGTGCGGAATAATAACGAATGAACATTATGAAAACTGGAATGGTTCAAAATTGTAGCAATTTTGAACCATTCACAATGGATATCAGCTAAAGAACATTACCGATACGCACAGGATACCCACGATCAGCGTAATCAGATTTCCGATGGAACGCCAGGGTTTAAGCGCCGGGATCAGATACGTTGACAACGTAGGCATGATGAAAAGTATCATGGCAATGAGCGGGCCGCTGATCGCGTAAATCATCGAAATCGCGTTCGGGTTAATG